>JAABUN010003108.1_pt1 | contig 26861 bp, 24 predicted proteins | sample 5559311 | NCBI WGS metagenome assembly JAABUN01 (sample SAMN10711877, study PRJNA513370) | rock metagenome | isolation source: Antarctica rocks | place: Antarctica: Victoria Land, Siegfried Peak sud
ACCACCCGGCCAATCAGCGGTCATCCGCCGGGCCACTCCCAGGGCACTCCTGATTCGCCCCGGTTCTGATGTCACCTAATCCAGTAACGACACGTCAACAGCGATCTCACCATCGAGACTGCGCACCGTCTTCCTGATCCCCACCTGACGCATCACGTGCGCCTTTTCCGTGTCGCTCACCACGACGGTCTTCAGCCAACGCAGCACACGGTGGTTTGGAACCTCTCACCGCAGAGCGGTTCCGAAGGGCCTACCTTCATCTCTCGCACAGCACCGCATCAAGGAACCTCGCCTACATGTTCAGGCCCCTCTCTGCGTTCGTGGCACACCAGGAGTCCTGGAGACTCGATGTGCTCCGGCCGATTCAGAGCGACAGCACTGAGGACACAGATTGCGAGCTCCTGGTCGCCGCTGCGGGTGCTGAGCATCCAGCTGCGCGCCAACACCACAGCGGGCTTCCGCCCCGATCCGCTCCACGAAACTCTGCAACCGCTCATGGAAGCCGTCCACCAAGAGCTCCACGGGGGGATCTTCGTAAGCCACTCGGCGATGATGTACCGCCCAGGAGCCGAACGCCAGCAACCGGAGTCCGAGCGACGTCCGTTATTGAGTAGCTCAGGCCGGAGTGACTATCTGAGTTACAGCCGACAGCGCGTGCCACCGAGGTGCAGGAACTCGACGACCACCGTGCCCGCCACGTGCCCGTTCCCCTGGTCAGTCGCGGTCACAAGGGGCGAACAGACTCGTGAAGACAGGCCCAGCACATCGAGCACCCGCGCAGGCGGCGAAAGCTGGTTCCCAAGCTGACAGTGCGAGTTCGATTCTCGTCACCCGCTCCACGAACGAGTCGCCGGTCAGGCGCCCTCTCCGCGATCCCTCGGCCGGTCAGCCCATGCCCGGCCGGAGGGGGAGTTGGCTGCGGGCTCGCTGTGTGGATTGACCGAGATCTGGTGACCGAGGCTGCCTGCGGGAGTGATGCCCTACCACCGCGGCGCCTTTCGGCTCAAGGTGTGGGCCCCAGCGGCCGACACGAGGTACGGGCGTGTGCCGCCCGGTCCCGCGCGCACCCCTGCCGCGAGGCCCGGAAATCCCGCGCGTGGAGGTAGGCGACATGGCGAAGGTGCTCGTAGTCGAGGACGACGTGGACATCCGCGGTCTGGTCGAGAACCGGCTGCGCCGTCACGGCCACCGCGTGGTGTCGGTGGGCTCCGGCGAGGAGGCGCTGGCTGTCATCGCCGAGAAGGGCGCCCCTGACGTCGCGGTCCTCGACGTGCTCTTGACCGGGATGAGCGGGCTCGATCTGCTGCGGACCCTGCGCGCGGACCCGGTCACAGCCCACCTGCCCGCCGTGTTCCTGTCAGGTCGCGTACAGGAGAGCGACATCGACGCCGGCCGCGCGCTTGGCGCGACCTACCTCACCAAGCCGTTGGCCTTGTCCGCGCTGGTCAACGCCGTGGAGTCCGCGACCGCAGAGCCCGCTGCCGCCCGCGCGACCTGGTGAGCAGGGTGGGCAGGGCTAGCGCCGACGCCCAGCCGGACCTCGCCCGGTCCGGGCTGGCGGTAAGCATCCGCAGCCTGCTCACGATCTGCTCCGCGATCGCGGTCCTCGCCCTGCTGCTCGTGGGCGGGATCTCCTTCGCCCAGCTGGGGTCCCTCAGCCGCCAGGACGCTCCCGTGCGGCACACGTACACGGTCATCGCGGAGCTGGGTACCACCCGGGCGCAACTGAACGCCGCGGAGTCTGCCCAGCGGGGTTACCTGGTGACCGGCCAGGGGATGTATGTCGACCGCTTCGACACTGCCCTGCCGGCCCTCGACGCGAGCGTCCGCTCGCTCAAGGACCTGACGGTGGACAACCCGCGCCAGGTCGCGCTGGTCGGCGAGCTGGAGCTCGTGCTGGAGGAGCGTCTTGCCATGCTCGAGGAGGTCGCCGACCTCCGCCGCACCGACGGCTTCGAGGCGGCCCAGGCCGTCGTCGCCGAGGGCGTCGGTACGCGGGGCACCGCCCGCGTGCTCGCGGTGCTCGACCAGATGGAGGACGAGGAGTACCGCCTGCTCGACCTGCGCATGACGGCGAGCGCGGCCCAGTCGCTCCTCACGCGGGACATCATCATCGGCCTCGTCCTCATCAGCGTCGTGGTCCTGGCCGGGGTCGGCATCATCGTCGAGCGGCTGGTCACGGTCCCGGTCGAGCAGGTGACCGCGGCCGCGCTGAGGATCGACGAAGGCGACGCCAGCCAGCTCGCGCGGGTCTCAGGGCCGCGCGAGATCGCCCAGATGGCGACCGCCGTCAACCGTGCGGTCCAGACGATCGCCAGCGCGCGGGACCAGGCGCTGTCGGCGACGACGGCCAAGTCGGCGTTCCTGGCCGCGATGAGCCACGAGATCCGTACCCCCATGAACGCCGTCATCGGGATGACCGAGCTGCTGCTCGACACCCCGCTGGACGCCGAGCAGCGCGACTACACCCGGACCGTCCATGACTCCAGCGACGCGTTGCTCGTCGTCATCAACGACATCCTCGACTTCTCCAAGATCGAGTCCGGCAAGCTCGAGCTCGACGACGACCCGTTCGACCTGCGCGATTGTCTGGAAGGAGCACTGCGCCTGGTCACGATGCCGGCGGGCCTCAAGGGGCTCGAGCTTGTCGTCGACGTCTCGCCCGACTGCCCGCAAATGGTCCGCGGCGATGCCACGCGGCTGCGCCAGGTGATGGTCAACCTGCTCAACAACGCGGTCAAGTTCACCCCCGCCGGTGAGGTCGTGCTCACCGCGTCCGTGCAACCCCTGACCGACCGGGTCCACGGTCCGCTCGATCTGAGCATCGCCGTGCGAGACACCGGGATCGGCATACCCGCCGAGGTCCTCGAGTGGTTGTTTCAGCCGTTCATCCAGGCCGATTCCTCGACGACGCGACGCTACGGCGGCACCGGCCTCGGGCTGGCCATCAGCCGCCGGATCGCGCGCGCGATGGGTGGGGACATCCGGGTCACCAGCACGGTCGGGCGCGGCTCCACGTTCACGGTCAGCGTCGTCCTGCACGGCTGCCCCGACCGGCGGCAGGACGCCGGCGTGCGTCCCGAGGTGCTGCTGGCCGGGCGGTCCGCGCTGGTGGTGGACGACAACGACACCAACCGCCGGGTGCTGCGGTTGCAGCTGGAACGCTGGGGCGTGGCCTGCACGGACGTCGGCTCCCCCGAGCAGGCGCTGGACCTGGTACGGGCCGGTGTCGGGTTCGACGTCGCCGTGCTCGACATGCACATGCCCGGTATGGACGGGGAGGTGCTGGCGACCGCCCTGCGCGACCTGCCCGCCGGACGGGAGGTGCCGCTGGTGCTGCTGTCGAGCCTGGCGCACCGCTCCGCGGCGGGTCGGGAGCGGCTGTTCGCGGCCGTACTCACCAAACCAACCCGCACCACGGTGCTGCACGCGACCCTGCTGGAGGTCCTCGCGCCCGTGGAGCGGACGCTGCAGACGATCGAGGGTGCCGGCGGCCACCGGTCCTACGACGCGGACCCGGTCGAGGCCACGCCGATCAGGATCCTCTTGGCCGAGGACAACACCGTGAACCAGAAGGTCACCCAGCTGCTGCTGGCCAAGCTCGGGCACAGCGTCGACATCGTCGAGGACGGCCTGGCCGCGGTGCAGGCGCTGCGCGAGGCGCGTTACGACCTCGTGCTCATGGACATGCAGATGCCCACCCTCGACGGCCTCCAGGCCACCAGCCGGATACGGGCCATGGTCACCTCCGGCGAGCAGCCGTACATCGTCGCGGTCACCGCCAACGCGATGATCGAGGACCGGGCCGCCTGCATGGCAGCGGGCATGGATGGCTACGTGTCCAAGCCGTTGCGCAGCGGCGACCTGCAGGCCGTCATCACCGCCGTGCAGGCCAGGCGGCCGGGCGGCACCCCGACCGTCTCGCCCATCCCGATCGCGGAGCACACGGAGCCGGTGGGACGGGACGGGCGCGAGGGCGACCTTCGCCGTCGCCTGGCCGAGCTCGGCGAGCCAGGCTGCAGCGAGGACGACGAGCTGCTCGCCGGCCTGCTGCGGTCCTTCCGTGACCGAGCCCCGACGACGCTGCAGGCCCTGCGCGCCGCGATGCAGTCCGAGGACACCGCCCTCGTGGAGCAGCTCGCCCACTCGCTCAAGGGCGCGGCGCTCAACATCGGCGCCAACGGCCTGGGCGCCATCTGCCAGCAGATAGAGTCCTCCGGCCGCGGGACGACGCTGACCGGGGTCGACCAGGCCCTGTTGGCGGCGCAGGCCGAGCTCGGTCTGCTCGACCCGGTCGTCGTCTCGGTGGTCGCCGAGCTCGAGGGCTGATTGTGAGGATGTCCAGACCGATCCCGGAGTGCGGAAATCCATCATCGTCTTGTCTTCGGCGGTGACGGCGACGTTCGGCTCGCCCTCAGAAGCCCTCGTTCATCATGTCGTTGAACCTGGTGGTGACCGCGACTTCTTCGGGACGTTGTGCGTCACGGCGTGCGCGCGCCCGCTCGACGAGCACTTCGGGCTCGTCGGTCTCGAGAAGCGCCATGGTCTCGTCGATGTAGTCAGGCAGCGGCATGGCGCGGGGGTCGATGAGGTTGACGTCCATCAGAGCGGTGCGGAGGAACGGCGGCGCAACCTCGATCACCTCCACGGCCGTGTCGCGGAGTCGGTACCGGAGCGAGAGCGTGTAGGAGTGCAGCGCGGCCTTGGTCGAGGAGTACAGCGAAGACGATGCCAGCGGGGCATAGCCAAGCATCGACGAGACATTGATGATCGTCGCCGACGGCTGCGCGCGAAGGTGTTCGACCAGCGCTGAGATCAACCTGATCGGGCCCATCAGGTTGGTGGAGACGATGGTGGACAGCTGGGTGTCATCGATGGCCCGGCCAGGGTCGTCTGCGATCATCACGCCTGCGTTGTTGATGAGCACGTCCACGGCAGGGAACCGGGTGAGCAGGTCGTGGACGGCTGCTGCGATGCTCGCGCGGTCCGACACGTCCATCGTCAGAACGTGCATTCCCGGATTCGCCGCGGCCACCTCGTCGAGGACCGCCGTGCGCCGACCGGCGATCACGACGACATTCCCTCTCTGCTGCAGAGTCTCGGCGAGGCCGCGACCGATGCCGGAACCGCCGCCGGTGATCAGAATCGTGCGTCCGGTGAGCATCATGTGGTTTCTCCTCACCACCGCCTCTACGAGAGAGGCTCGAATCCGAACCGTGCTGTAGACCGTTCTCGCCAGCCCGCCAGAACGGGCTCGTCAATCGCGTCGGCCACGGTGAGGCCGAAGGCGCCACGGGGGCCAGTCCATTTCGAGCGGCCGTCGCCGCCTCTGCTGCGGCTCGCCGGACCGCTCATACCCGCTCGCGCCGCCGCCGTCGACGAACGTGAACCGATAGGTGACCGTCGGGTGCCGGGTGCCCGACGACGACTCCACCAGGCCTCCCTGCACCAAGGCCTCCACCCGCTCGGCGAGCTCAATCACGAGGTCGTCGACATCCTCGTCGCACGCATCGCAGCCGCAGTGCGGAAAGGCGTCCACATGCCAGCACCCGAAGCGCACCAGAAGTCCGGGAAAGCTGGTGTACGCCACCGTCAAAGGCGCTCCGGCACCTACGAGACACAGCCGGACCAGACGGTCCGCCGGTGCCCGGCCGACGAGCTCGGGGTCCAGCTCCAGCCCCTGTGACCGCTCGACCATGTGATCGCTCGACCCGCTCGAGCAGCGAGTCCATGGCGACGTGCAACCCGGCGTACCGGCCCGGGTCGCTCACACGTCCGTAGGCGGCCTTGGCCGCTCCGCCGACGTCTTCGTCCACGCCGACAACGTACCCGCAACCCCGCCACAGCGGGGAGGACTCGGTGGTGTTCGGCAGGCGGGATAGTACGTTTCGCCGCCTCATGGTGGGCTTCGTCACCAGCACCCTTGTCCCTACCTGGCGGTGCGCCTCGATCCGCATCCGCCCTCCGGCTGCGGCTGCTACCCAGGGGTGTGGGGAACCCGGTCTGGTCGAGCGGCGTGGGCAATCCCTCGATGGCGGTCTCGCCAGGCTGCGGGGCGCTTTGCGCGAGCTGGCAGAGCAGGATCTGACGCTCGACGAGCTGTGCGAGGAGCTGCTCGAGCAGATGCTGCCGACCCATCCGGACGACGACGTCGCACCGCTCGCCGGCCGGCTGCACCCGTAGACGGTCCGCGACCAGCTGTGGCAGGACCGGACCGCGTACCGGCTCCGCGCAGCACCGACGGATAGCGCTAGGGCGTGTCTCTTGGCTGCTCCGGCCAGACGAGAACCTGCCCGTTCCCAGCAGCAGCACCGATGGACCGATGTCTCGAGAATAGTTTCCGGACAGCGTGTTTCGGTGCTTCGTTGCGGGTCGGGTTGTCGGTGGTGGGGTCTACCGTTTGAGGTATGGAACCGGGTGAGGCGATCACGTTGATGGTGGACGTGATGCGCGGTGAGGAGGCGGAGATCGGCTCCGTCTTGGCGCGGCGGGTCCGTCGGGTGTACACGATGGTGGGTTTGGTCCGGGCGGACATCGCCGCGTTCACGCCGACGTTCATTGCTGACCCCGCGTCGTGGGCGCGGCTGGACAAGCATGAGGTGGAGGCGGCGGCGGCGCACGAGGTGAGCATGGTGTTCGGGGTGAGCCCGCTCTCGGGCGCGGCGATGGTGGACCAGGCGGTGCACCTGGTGGAGGTCCTACCCCGCACGTTGGCGGCTCTGGCGGCGGGGAGGCTGGACCTGAACCGGGTCCGGCACCTGGTCGCGGCCACCTCGACCGCGGACCTGAGCGTCGAGGCGGCGCGGGTGGTGGAGGACGCCGCCCTGGCCGGGGCAGGTGCGGGTCCGTGGGAGGGCCCGACGATCCAGACGTTCAAGGCCCGGGTGCGTAGGGCGGTGCTGCGGGTCCAGACCACCACCGCGGAGGAAGAAGCGGCGCAGGTGGCGCAGCGGACCGCGATCATGGTCGAGCTGGACCAGGACCAGGCCGGGCTGGCCATGCTGAAGGTCTGCGGCCCGACGCAGGACATCATGTGGCTCAGCCGGACCCTGTACGACCTGGGCGAGGCCCGTCCCAGCGTGGACCCGTGCGGGAACCGTGTCAGCGCCGGCCGCCGCCAGGTCGGCGCCCTGTTCGACCTGGTCGAACGCGCCGTCCTGGGCCACGACAGCGCAGGCGAAGACAGTGCCGGCGAAGGCAGTGCCGGCGAAGGCAGTGCCGGCGAACACAGCGCCGGTGAACACATGGCCGTCGAAGGCAGCGCAGGCGACGACAGCGCCGGTGGAGACAGCGCAGGCGAGGGCGCGGGTGGCAGCGCCGCAGAAGACACTGCGGGAAACGCGGCAGGTGTTGCGCCCGCGCGGCCCTCCCGGCCGGAGCCGGGGCGTTCGCGTGAGCTGGGGTTGGTGCTGCACGCGGACACCTTCTTCGGGCGCGGACCCGCCGCCGCCGACCCCGGTGAGATCCGCGGGTTCGGGGTACCGATCCCGGTCAGCGCCGGCCCCGCCCGGGCCCAAGCCCAGCGCGCCGTCAAGTCCGGGACACCCACGTGCGTGCTGCTGGCCGGGACCGACGGCACCCTGCAACGCCTCGTACGGGTCGGGACGCCGCCGGCCGCGGGCTGGACCTCCAGCACCCTGAACGACGCCGTCCGCCGCGCCCTGGCCAGGAACACCGGGACCGGCGCTGGGACCGGCGCCGGCGGCGCGGCCGGCGGCGGCGGCGCGGCCGGCGGCGGCGGCATAAGCGACGGCACAGTCCTGGCCACGGACCGGTACACCCCCACCACGGCGATCGCCGACCACGTCCGCGCGTACTACCCCACCTGCACCGCCCCCACCTGCAACCGCTCAGCCTGCAGCTGCGATCTCGACCACGACGAGCCCTGGCCCCGCGGCCCCACGGCCGTGTCGAACCTGAACCCCAAGAGCAGACGCTGCCACCGCTGGAAGACCCTAGGACTATGGCGATCCCGCATGCACCCCGACGGCACCATCACCTGGACCACCCTCACCACCACGGTCACCATCAAGCCCGAACCCCTGCCCGGATACGGCCACGCCGAGGGCCACCACGCCACGCGCAGGGACACGAGCCGGCCCGGCGCTCCAGCGTTCTGAGTTGTGCGTAACAGGCGTGAGCTAGTGCTGCCAGGTAGAGGGTCGCGGTTGCCGCTCCCCTGGCTAGCATCGTCCCGATGCCAGGCCGACCGCAGGAAGCGCCGCACCCCGTGGGTAGGGCTCGCACACTCGCTCAGGTGTACCGACACTTCGGTGAGGTCGACGCAGCCGCAACATCACCGCTGTACGAGTGCGTCGCCGTCGCCGTGAGTGAGTCCGACGAGGCGCTGCGCGCGATCGAAACAGCGCCGGCGCGCAAGCGGCACCCCGCGGTGATCCTCGCCGGGCTGCACGACCTCGGTCGTGGCCAACGTCATGGGCCGGCAGACGCGGACCAACGAGACCGGACGCTGCGCCGTGCTGTTCCGGCCATTGCCGAGGCCGCGCGCCGGGTAGGCGCTGATGCGGTCGGGTTGATCGACGTGGGCTGTTCGGCTGGGCTCAATCTCACTGTCGATCGCGTTGGCATCACGTACAGCAACGGACAATCGCTGGGCGACCCAGCATCTCCTGTGCAGCAGTCATCTTCGATCGTGGAGGACCGGCCTATCCCGTCGCACGCGATGCCCGAGGTCGTCACCTGGATCGGCGTCGACCTCGATCCGGGTGACGTGACCGACGCGGATGACGCCCGATGGTTGCGCGCCTGCCTGTGGCCGGATCAGACAGAGCGGGCCGCAAGGCTCGAAGCGGAGGTGGCGTTGGCGGCGACGGCTTCTCCGCTGCTGCTGCACGGTGACGCCGTCGAGGTGCTTCCCGACGCCTTCGCCCGTGTGCCCGCGGACGCACTGCCTGTCGTCACCACGACGTGGGCGCTGTCAAGCTTTCCGCTCGAGAGCCGCCTACGCTTCCTGCACCGCCTCGACGAGGTGGCGGCCGCCCGCGCGGTGGCATGGGTGTCAGCGGAGGGGGTCGGCGTCGCGCCGACGATACCGACACGTGGCGATCGCCGCGCCTCTGGCCACAGCATCCTCAGCCTGGCGGTGTTCGACCGGTCGGTTCTGCGCGCTGAGGACATGGGCCGCTGCTGGTCGCAGGGCCGCATGCTGGCGTGGCTTGCCGACTCCTAGGTCCGCACCTGAGGGCTGGTCGGCGCCCGCGCATCGCGCTTGGCCTGGAACATCGCCATGTCGGCGACGGTGATGAGAGTGGCTGCGTCCCGGCCAGAGGTCCGGGTGTCGGAGCAGCCGATGCTGGCGGGGCACCGGACGTCGGTGCGCTCATCGATCCTGACGGGCGCTTCGAGCGCCTCCCGGACGCGCTGGACCAGGACGTCCCCGCCGGCGCTGAGGGATTCGTGCACGATGACGAACTCGTCCCCCCCGACACGGGCGACGACGTCCGAGTTGCGCGCCGTCGCCACCAGCCTGCGTGCGGTCTCCCGCAGCACCTGGTCGCCGGCGTCGTGGCCGAACGTGTCGTTGACCGCCTTGAAGTGGTCGAGGTTGAGGAAGGTCACCTGCAGCGCACTACCGGCACGCTCGGTGCGCAGCAGCGCCGCCTGCAGCAGCTCGTCCAGCAGCCGGCGATTTGCCAGCCCGGTCAGCGGGTCGCGAAGCGCCAGGGCCACCAGCTCTCCCTGCAGCGTCCGGATGTGGGTGACGTCGCGAGCCACCCCCTGCACCGCGTCAGGCAGCCGGGTGATCTGCATCTCCGCGATGACGATCGTCCCGCTCCTGCTCCTGACGTGCAGGTCGTAGCGCTCCGGTAGCTCCTTCCCGTGCAGCGCGCCCGTGAGCAGCTCGCGTCCGGCGTCGTCGGTGAGGGCGAGGAAGTTGCGGAAGTCGCCCTGCAGGAAGTCGCGCGGGTATCCGGTCATGGACTCGACGGACGGGCTCAGATAGGTGAAGTGGGGGTGCGGGTGCATGGTGAAGCGCCAGACCACGTCAGCCGAACGCTCGGCCAGCTCACGGAACCGGTTCTCGCTCTCGGCCAGCCTGGCCTCGGCCAGGTGCTGCTCGGTGACATCTCGGCCCACGGCCAGCACGTGACCGTCGATGTACTGGTCGGACCACGAGATCCAACGACCCGGCGCATCTGGCGCAGGGCGGGCCACGTCGTCGATCACCATCGGGTTGTTCGGGCCCAGCAGGGCCAGCTGCTGGTGCAGGCCTTCGAGCTCGCCCGGCGTGAGCACGTCCCCGAGCGAGCGTCCCACGAGATCGACGGGCTCGAGGTCGTGGCTGGAGGCCCAGGCGTTGTTGCAGTAGACGATCTCCAGGTCGTGGACTCGGTACCTCACCACGCGTTCGCACAGTGCGTCGAGCAGCTGCGCGAGACCTCGGTAGTAGTCCTCGTCTGCCGGCGCCATCGACGCCCTCCTGCCGTCTCGACCGACGTTATTGGTCTAGCGTGTATCGGCACCTGTGGGCGAAACTTCAACGAAGCAGTTCCGGCATGTGCCAGTCGCGGCGGTCGTGGCGGTCCGTGTCCGCCAGCACCCGGCTCCAGCGGCAACGCAGGTACGACGTGGACGGACCAGTCCACCCTGGTGAGCGCTTTCGACAGCGACGAGCTCGAGCCGCTGCAGGCTGATTGCGCTGGCGTCGATCAGGCCCGGCCGCGGTACTCCGCGCACACCTCGAGCAACCGGTCGTTCGCCTCGGTCTCCCCGATCGTGCAGCGCACCCCGTCCCCGTCGAACGGGCGAACCGACAAGCCCACGGCGGCGCACCGGGTGGCAAAGGCCAGGCTGGACGCGCCAAGGGGGAGCCAGACGAAGTTGGCCTCGCTGTCGGGGACGCTCCAGCCCAGGTGGCGCAGCACCGCGGCGACGCGGGTGCGCTCCGCCACGAGCTGTTCCACGCGTTCCAACAGCTCGTCCTCGGCGGCCAGCGAGGCGAGAGCCGCCTCCTGCGCCAGGGTGGAGACCCCGAACGGGACGGCGGTCTTGCGCAGGGCCTCCGCCAGGTGCGGATGCGCTACCGCGTAACCGACCCGCAGTCCGGCGAGCCCGTACGCCTTGGAGAACGTGCGCAGCACAGCGACGTTCGGGCGGGACCTGTGCACGCCGATCGCGTCCGGGGCGTGAGGGTCGCGGACGAACTCGCGGTAGGCCTCGTCGATCACCACCAGCACGTCCGCCGGCACCCGGTCCAGGAACTGCTCCAGCTCGTCGGAGTGCACGCTCGTGCCGGTCGGGTTGTTGGGCGTGCACACCAGCACCAACCGGGTGCGCTCGGTGATCGCATCGGCCATGGCCGCTAGGTCGTGGCGACCATCGGAGGTGAGAGGAACCTGTACCCCGGTAGCGCCGCTGATGCCCACCACGATCGGGTACGCCTCGAAGGACCGCCAGGCATAGACCACCTCGTCGCCCTCCGAGCAGGTGGACTGGACGATCTGCTGCAGCACCCCGACGCTGCCCGTTCCGGTGGCGATGCAGTCGGCCGGCAGCCGCAGGTACCGGGCCAGGGCCTGGGTCAGCGCGGTCACGGCCATGTCCGGGTACCGGTTCATGTGCGCGGCGGCTTCCCGGACAACGGCCAGGACGGACGGCAGCGGCGGGTAGGGGTTCTCGTTGGAGCTGATCTTGTACGTGGTGATGCCGGGCACAGGTGCCGCCGGCCTGCCCGGCTTGTACGCAGGCACCTCGTCCAGCGCAGGGCGCAACCTCGGCACGAGAGCTGTCGTCGGGGTGTCGGCGGGCTCGGTCGTACCGGTGTGCTCCGCGGTCGGCGGGGTGCGCTCACTCATGGCGCTCACCCTACGGGCCGCGGCCGGACGCGGAGCCGGGTCGTCCACCGGGCCCTACCAAGTCCGCCGGGCCCTACCAAGTCCGCCGGGCCCTACCAAGTCCGCCGGGCCCCACACTGTGGCGTGACGAGCCGAGCACCGTTCCAGCAGCTGTCCGCTCCGGTGCCGCTGTCCCAGCCGTGAGAGCGGTCATGCGTGCCGGCGGGACTGCACCACCCGGAACCGGCCCGAGACGTAGTGGCCGTCGGTGAGGGTGGCGTTAGCCGCAGGGTTCGCCCCCGTGCCGTGGAAGTCGCTGAAGGCCGCGCTCTGGTTCACGAAGACCCCGCCGGTCAGGTTCATCGACAGGGCGACACCGGCGTCGAGCGCAGCCTCCTCGGCCGCCGCCAGCACCGTCTCGGAGGTCGAGTAGACCGAGGCCGTCATGGCACCGTGCTCGCGGACGGTCTCGACGAACAACCGCAGCGACTCCGCCGTCCCGGAGGTGGAGATGAGGAAGGCCACGGGGCCGAAGCACTCCTGGGTGTAGGCCTCGGAGTCCGACGCGTCGAGGCCGACCAGCGCCGGAGTGCGCACGGTGGCGTCCGGGTAGTCCGGGTGCACCACGACACGACTGGCCAGCACCTCGAGGCCCATCTCCCCGGCACCGTCTGCACGGGCCACGACGTCGGGGTTCACCGCGGCCCCGAGCACCTGCACGGCGCGGGCGTCGTCGCGTGTCAGTCCCTGGACGGCCGCAGCGAGCCGCTCGGAGAACTCCTCGACCGAGAGGCGGCCCGCGTCCGTGTCGATCCCGTCGCTGGGCACGTACACGTTCTGCGGAGCGGTGCACATCTGTCCGGAGTACAGGCTGAACGAGAACGCCAGGTTCTGGCACAGGCCCTTGATGTCGTCGGTGGAGTCCACGACGACCGTGTTCAGCCCTGCCTTCTCGGTGTAGACGACGGCGTGGTGGACGTTCTCCTCCAGCCAGGTGCCGAAGCCGGGACCGCCGGTGTAGTCGATGATCGCGGTCCGGGGGTGCTGGGCCAGGTCCTTGGCCAGGCCCTGCCCGTCTGTCTCCGCGGCGAGCACCACCAGGTCGGGGTTGAAGCCGTGCTCTGCCAGCACCTCCCGCGCCACCTCGACGCTGATCGCGAGCGGCAGCACAGCACGCGGGTGCGGCTTGACCAGCACCGGGTTACCGGTCGCCAGCGAGGCGAACAACCCGGGGTAGGAGTTCCACGTCGGGAAGGTGTTGCAGGCGATGACCAGCGCGGTGCCACGGCCCACGATGTGGTACCGCTTCTGCATCACCAGGGGGTCGCCCTTGCCGGGCTTGGACCAGGTGGCCTGGTCGGGAACGCGCTGCTGCTCTGCGAGCGCGTAGGCGACCGCCTCGAGGGCACGGTCCTGCGCGTGCGGCCCGCCCGCCTGGAAGGACATCACGAACGGCTGACCGGAGGTGTGCATCACCGCGTGCGCCATCTCGAAGCTGCGGGCGTTGATGCGATCCAGGATCTTCACGCACACGGCCGCCCGGCCCAGCGGACCCGCCTGCCGCCACGCCCGGACGCCCGCGGACATCGCCGCGTACAGCCCGGCGAGGTCCTCGGCGGTGTAGTGGGGGTAGGTGATGTCCAGCCGTGGCCCGAACGGAGACACCTCTGCGCCGATCCACTCCTGCGCCGCCGGCTGGCTCGCCAGCGCCTCGTAGCGGGAGCCGAGATGGCCAGCGTGCGCCGCCTCCCCCGCTGCGGCGGCCTGCTCGCCGTAGACGCGCGGGGACGGCGACTCCGGGTAGCGGCTGTAGTACTCGCGGCTGCTGATGGCGGCCAGAGCGGTGGTGAGGACGTCGCGGTGAGAGTCCACGAGGCGCTCGAGAGCGGCTGCTGGGGCGATTGCGGCTGAGGTGCTGGGTGAGGTCGTCACGCCTCCCACCTTGCCGCATCGCCCCGGGCGCCGTCACCTTCCTGCTCGACAAAGACGCTCCACTGCCTGTCCGGTGCTCCGAACGTCTGCCTTCCTGGGGTCTGGTGTCCTGGGTCTACTGTCCTGGGAGTGAGCGACAGCGCAGAGACCCTCCCTCCGTCCGTGCGCACCATTGCTACCGATGCGGTGATCGGGGTCGTGGGCGCGGGAACCATGGGTGGTGGCATCGCGGAGGTGGCTGCCCGCAGCGGCCACCAGGTGCTCCTGATGGACGTCTCCACCTTCGCCGCCCAGCGCGCCCTGGACGAGATCGCCGGCCGGCTGGACAAGGACGTGGCCAGGAAGCGACTGACCCAGGCCGAGGCCGACGCCATCACCGGCCGGCTGCAGGCGGCGCCGGCCGTGGACGACCTCGCCGGTTGCGCCCTGGTGGTCGAGGCCGTGGCCGAGGAACTGCAGGTCAAGCGGGACCTCATGTCCGGGCTGGAGAAGGTCCTGGACGACGACGCTGTCCTGGCCACCAACACCTCCTCGCTGTCGGTGACCGCTGTGGCCGGTGGGCTGCGACTGCCAGGCAGGGTCGTGGGGCTCCACTTCTTCAACCCGGCGCCGCGGATGAGGCTCGTGGAGGTCGTCCGTGGCGACGCCACCGAGGCGGGCACCGTAGCGACGGTGTCCGAGCTGATGACCCGCTGGGGGAAGCAGCCCGTGCCCTGCCTGTCGACGCCGGGCTTCATCGTCAACCGGGTGGCCCGGCCGTTCTACGGCGAGGCACAGCGGATAGTGGAGGAGAGGCTGGCCGACGCGGCGACCATCGACCTGCTGCTGCGCGAGGCAGGCGGGTTCCCGATGGGCCCGTTCGAGCTGACGGACCTCGTCGGGCAGGACGTCAACCTTGCGGTGTCGCGTTCGGTCTGGGACCAGACCTTCCACGACCAGCGTTACGCGCCGACCGTGCTGCAGCAGCGGCTCGTCGACGCCGGTCGGTACGGCCGCAAGAGCCGCAGGGGGATGTACCGGTACGACGTGCCCGAGGGCGACCCCGAGGGTCCCCGCCCCCAGCTGCAGGTCGCTGCGCGTCGGTTGCCACCCAACAGGGTCCGCTACACGCAGGGCTGGTCGATCATGGAGCCGCTGCTGGAACGGATCACGGCGGGAGGCGTGGAGGTCGCCGACGTGGGTGACACCGACGCCGCGTGCACCGACGAGATCGGGCTGCTGCTGCCCTCGGGGGGCAGGTTGCTGGAGACCGCCGGCGAGCCTGCCGGTCACCTCGGCGAGGAGGTCGTCGTGCTGGACTGGGCTCTGGACGCGGAGTCGACCACCAGGGTCGCGGTGGCCGCGTCGCCGCACTGCAGCGCACAGACCCTCAGCGAGGCCATCGGCGTGCTGCAGGCGGCCGGCGTCGAGGTCACCATCGTCGGGGACGGTCCGGGCCTGGTCGTGGCCCGCACGGTCGCGATGATCATCAACGAGGCGGTGGACCTGGTGGCGCGGGGAGAGGCGCAGGGCGCCGACGTGGACACCGCGATGACGCTGGGCACCGGCTACCCGATGGGTCCGGTGCAGTGGGGCGAGGCGGTCGGTCCGGCGTGCGTGGTCGGGATCCTGGCGGGTCTGCACGACTGCATGCCCACCGGCCGCTACCGGATCTCTCCCGCGCTCCGTCTGGCGGCCGACACCGGGGCGCCGCTCGGTGCCTGACCCGGGTGGGCAGCCCGGTGCACCCGAGGAGCCGGTGGCCGGCTGGGCGCAGGTGTTGTGGGAGCGCGACGCCGCGAGCCAGGCGCTGGGGATGGAGCTGCTGAGCGCAGGGGGAGGCTCCAGCACGGTGCGGATGCTGGTGCGCGAGGACATGGTGCAGGGCCACGGCACGGCACACGGCGGCATCCTGTTCACGCTGGGAGACACCGCGTTCGCCTTCTCCTGCAACGGTCCCGACCAGGTGGTGGTCGGGGCCTCGGCGGACATCACCTGGGTGGCCGGCGCGGCGGCCGGTGATGTGCTGATCGCCCGCGGCGAGCAGAAGTCCCGGTACGGGCGCAGCGGCGTCACCAGGGTCGAGATCGAGCGCGAGGCCGACGGGCGGCTGATCGCCCTGTTCCAAGGACGCTCGCGCGACATCACCCGGGCGAGCCCGCCCGGGCGCACCTAGACTTCGCGGATGCGCATCCTCGTCACCGGCGGCGCCGGCTACATCGGCTCCCACACCGTGCTCCAGCTCCTGCAGGGCGGTCACGACGTCCTGGTCGTGGACGACCTGAGCAACTCCAGCGCCGAGGCGGTGCGCCGGGTGAACGAGCTGGCCGGGCGGGAGGCCGAGCTGGTCGTCACCGACATCCTGGACCGGGAGGGGCTCGACGCGGCGTTCCAGAAGCTGGCCCCCGAGGCGGTGATCCACTTCGCCGGGCTCAAGGCCGTGGGCGAATCGGTGCAACAGCCTGCGCGCTACTACACGACCAACGTCGGCGGCACGCTCTCGCTGCTCGACGTGATGACTGCCCACGACTGCCGGACGCTGGTCTTCTCCTCCTCGGCCACCGTGTACGGCGAGCCCGAGCGGGTCCCCATGACGGAGGACATGCCGACGTCCGGGACGAACCCGTACGGCTGGTCCAAGACGATGATCGAGCGCATTCTGACCGACGTCGCGGCCTCCGACGAGCGCTGGCGGGTCGCGTTGCTGCGGTACTTCAACCCGGTCGGCGCCCACCCGTCCGGCCGGATCGGTGAGGACCCGCAGGGGATCCCGAACAACCTGTTCCCCTTCGTGGCACAGGTGGCAGTGGGCCGCAGGGACGAGGTCGTCGTCTTCGGCGACGACTACGACACCCCGGACGGCACCGGGATGCGCGACTACCTGCACGTCGACGACCTCGCCGCGGGCCACCTTGCCGCGCTGACGCACCTGGGCGAGGTCGCGCCGGGGGCACACACGTGGAACCTGGGCACCGGCACGGGCCGTTCCGTGCTCGAGGTGGTGCAGGCGTTCCGGGAGGCCAGCGGGCAGCCCATCCCTCACCGCGTCGCCGCTCGACGTGCCGGCGACATCGCCGTCTCCTTCGCCGATGTGTCCCGCGCGCAGGACCAGCTCGGCTGGACGGCCGGGCGCACCCTCACCGACATGTGCGAGGACACCTGGCGCTGGCAGCAGGCGAACCCGCAGGGCTACGGCTCCGACTGAGCGAGTGCACTGAGCGAGTGCACTGAGCGAGTGCACTGAGCGAGTGCACTGAGCGAGTGCACTGAGCGAGTGCACTGAACACCCCCGCCGAACTCAGGGGAGCCCCTTCGCCTCTGGTCGCGCCGCTCACTCCCGGTACCGCACCGTGAGGAACTCCCGCGTCGTGACCGCACCCGCCGGCGGGTGCAGGAAGTCCCCGACCTGCTCCTTCCACTCCTCGATGCTGGGGTGCTGCGAGTCGTCCACGAGCTGAGCCGTGGCGGTGTAGGTGTCGAATCCGTGGCCGGCCCAGGGGTCGCTCAGCACGCGCTGCCTGGCCTGCGCCTGGCCGAGCACGGGGTCGAGCAGCGGGTGCTCGACGGTCGCCCACGAGGGCCGGTCGGGATTGCGCCCCCCGTCGACCTCGACCACCAGGTCCCCGGTGTTCTCCACCGACAGTGCGGCCACGTCCTCGGGCAGGTCGAAGAGCGAGACCGGGGAGCCGAACGTCAGGACAGCGGTGACGTTGTAGCTCTGCCGGGAGGTGGCGTCCGTGGCCAGCGTGGCGGCGGTGAGGCCACCCTGGCTGTATCCCACCGCCAGCACGGGGTCCCCGGGCGCGACGCCCGCCTGCTGCAGCGCCTTGTGCGCTGCTTCCACCGCGTCGGCGTCCACGCCGGCCACCATCGCCAGGTTGCTGGTGCCGTCTGCCGGCAGCCGGCCACCGCGCACGGACCAGGTCTGGGTCGGCGGGAGGTAGACCACCCACCGTGGCCGTGCCGCCGACCCTGCGTCGATGCGGTCGACCCGGACCCGGCCGGGGGTGTACTCACGCACGGGTTCGCCGGGTCTGGCGGGGGCGTAGGGGGCCAACCCGCCGAGCAGGCCACCGATCGACACCGCAGGACGTCCCGCTCGGACGGGGCCTGCAGGAGTGACCGTGACGGTGCCCTGGCGGAGGAGGCCGGCAGCCGTCCCTGCCCCTACGAGCGCGCCCGCCAGCTCCGGCACACTGTCAGGCACCGAGGAGAGCGTGGTCCCACCCAGCTCGACGGGTCGGACGCCGAGCACCAGGTCGACGATCTCGGGAGCCATCGCGTCGACCGCCAGCGGGAGGGTCGCGACGATCTCGCGGGCCAGCCAGGGGTTCCGCGCCAGTACCTGCTGGGCCGACAGTGCGACCGCCGAGACGTCATCCCCCACCTGCTCCCCGATCCGGTCATTCATCCTGGACCAGAGCGCAGCGGCTGCGTCGGGGTCGAGCTCGCCCGTGCGCACCATCGCGACAGCCTGACCCACCGTGTCCACAGCAACGGGCACGGACCGTGCCAGCACCCACGCACCTGCGGTGGCCGACACGACCAGAACCACCGGGCCCGCTGCGGCAGGCGCTGATCGCACAGCCGTCGCCAGCAGGTGCGGTGCGAGCTGTCGCCACGCGGCGCTGGCGAGATCCTGGGCGTCGGCCTCCGCCACCCGATACACCTCAGCAGCCACGTACAGGCTGGCGCCGAGGCTGGCACTGCCCGCAGCGCACCTACCCAGCCCGTTCACCCCCCCGACGGCCTCCGCCAGGGCCCCCATGGTCTGTGCGGCGCCGAAAGGATCCAGGGCGGCGGCGGCCCCCAGGGCGGGGTGCGCGGCCAGAGCGAGCGCCTGCGGGACCAGTCCAGCGACGGCCTCGGCCACCTGCACCACGTGCCCCGCAGTGGCGTGCATCGCCTCCGTCGTCGCGCTCACCCCGGCGCTGCCGCCACGCACCACCAGACCGTCGTCGGCCGCGCTGCCTGGCCACGGTGTTGCCGTCACGGCCGCCCGCCCGTGCCCGGCAGGTGGTCGAGCAGCAGCTGGGCCTCGCGGAACACCCGGTCGATCTCGTCCCGGCGGTGCTCGGCCCGGCGGGCGTGCCCGGCCAACGTGGTGGCCAGGGCATCGAGCTCGCCAGCACAGCGCTCGAGCCGGGCGACCTCCTCCAGGGTGCTGGCCTCGTAGGCGTACGCAGCGCCCGAGCGCCACTGGGTCCGAGCGCAGCGTCGCAGGTCGACGCCCTTGGCCCTGACCTGGTCGGCGAGCAGTGCCGCCCGAGAGGCCAACCCGCTCACCGCCGCGAAGCCGTCGGCGGAGGTGGGTGGTCGATGGGACGTCATCGCGGCTCCTGCTGGATCGGTGGGCGGTCGCTGCGACGTTAGGCACGCGCGTGGACGACGACGCGTCCCGCACCACGCCCTGTGGACAGGTACGGAAGGGATGGACCTGTGGACTACGCCGGGCTTCTGGCAGGCACGGGCGCGGCGACAGCCACGACCGCCTGATCCCGGCGACCCGAACCTCACCACGGCAGCTGGAGTTGGGCCAGGATGGGCTGGTGAGCACTGAGAGCCCGTACCGCGTCACCTTCGTGTGCTCAGGGAACACCTGCCGCTCGCCCATCGCCGAGTACGTGCTGGCCGACGCGCTGGCGCATGCCGGATTGGCCGAGGCCGTGCAGGTGGAGTCCGCCGGCACCGGCGACTGGCACATCGGTGAGCACGCCGACCCCCGGGCGCTGGCCGCCCTGCACCTCATCGGCCTCGACGCCACGGCGCACCGGGCGCGTCTGCTCGATCCGGAATCCGTTGCCGGTGCCGACCTCGTCATCGCCCTGGACGCCGGTCACCTGCGCGACCTGCGAAGTCTGGTGACCTCGCCGGCCGGCGCGGGGCGCATCCTGCTGCTGCGCTCCTTCGACGCGAGACCGGGCGAGGACCAGGACGTGGCCGACCCGTTCTACGGCGGCGACGACGACTACGTCCGCGTGATCGAACAGGTCCAGGCCGCGGTACCCGGGCTGCTGCAGAGGATCAAGTCAGACTTGCAGGCCCGCGGCCGGCAGGCCCAGGGACCGCATGATCAGAAGGCCGACCACTGAGGATCACAGACCCTTGACGGCCGCCAGCACCTTGCCGAGCGAGTCCTTGGCGTCCCCGAACAGCAGCGTCGTCTGCGGCTCGTAGAGCAGCTCGTTCTCGATGCCGGCGAACCCCGGGCGCATCGAGCGCTTGAGGAAGACCACCTGCTTGGCCTCCCCCACGTCCAGGATCGGCATGCCGTAGATCGGCGAGCCGGGCGAGGTCTTGGCGGCGGGGTTGACCACGTCGTTCGCGCCGACCACCAGTGCGACGTCGGCAGTCCGCATCCGCGGGTTCACCTCGTCCATCTCGGCCAGCACCTCGTACGGGACGTTGGCCTCGGCCAGCAGGACGTTCATGTGCCCTGGCATGCGTCCAGCCACCGGATGGATGCCGTACACGACCTCGGTGCCCCTGGCCTCCAGCACGGAGGCGAGCTCTGCCATCGTGTGCTGCGCCTGCGCGACCGCCAGACCGTAGCCCGGTACCACCACCACCGACTGTGCGTAACCGAGCAGGATCGCGACGTCTTCGGGCGAGGACGAGCGGACAGGACGGTCCGACACCGTCGTCGAGCCCGCGGTGGACCCGCCCTTGAGCGCACCGAACAGGATCCCGGCGACGGATCGGCCCATCGCCGAGGCCATGGCCTGGGTCAGGATCGTGCCGGAGGCTCCGACCAGGGTCCCGGCCACCAGCAGCAGGACGTTGTCCAGCACGAACCCCGAGGCCGCCACCGCCAGGCCGGTGAAGGCGTTGAGCAGGGAGATGACGATGGGCACGTCGGCGCCACCCACCGGCAGCACCAGCAGCAGGCCGACGGCGGTGCCGACTACCAGCAGCAGCACAGCCCAGGCGGTGTGGCCCGTGGCAACGAGCACGCCCGCCAGGACGAGAGAGGCCAGCAGCGAACCGATCATCAGCCACCTCTGGCCCGGCAGCAGCACGGGCCGGGTGGTCATCACCTCCTGCAGCTTGAGGAAGGTGACGACGGAGCCGGAGAACGACACGGCACCGACCAGCACGGTGAACGCGACGGCCAGCAGCACCCCGGCGCCCTGATCCCGCTGCTCCCCCAGCTCGAGCAGCGCCACCAGCGCCGCGGCCCCGCCGCCCACCCCGTTGAACAGGGCGACGAGCTGGGGCATCGCCGTCATCTGCACCCGGCGCGAGACGGGGACCGCGACAGCGGATCCCACCAGGATCGCGACGCCGATGGCCACCAGGTTGTCCAACTCGGTCGAGAGCACCACGGTCACCATGGCGACCAGCGCGCCGAGCGCGCCGATGAGGTTGCCGCGACGGGCCGAGCGAGGGCTGCTGAGCCCCTTGAGCGCGAGGATGAAGCAGATCGCCGCGAGGAGGTAGGCCAGCGCGGTCCAGGTGGGGGTGAGCAGGTTCACGCGCCGTCCCCCTTCTTGATCGCCTTCGTGGGGCGGCCGGAGACGGCCTTGGACGAACCCCGGCCCTTGAACATCTCCAGCATCCGGTCGGTCACCACGAAGCCGCCGACGAGGTTCACCGTCGCGAACACCACCGCGAGCAGGCCGATGCCGAGCGTGAGGGGGTCGTGCGCGTTGCCGGCCACCAGCACGGCGCCGAGCAGGATGATTCCGTGGATGGCGTTGGCCCCTGACATCAAGGGGGTGTGCAGCGTGCTGGAGACCTTCGAGACCACCTCGAAGCCGACGAAGACCGCCAGCACGAAGATGGTCAGCAGGGCGATGCCGTCCATCAGCTCTCCTCTGTGGTGCTCGTGGGCTCGTCTGGCGCCTCGACGGCAGTGGCTCCGGTGCCGGCGGGTGGATCAGGCTGCTCGGCCGCCGGCTGGGCGGCGGGAGCCAGGCCGAGCAGCTCGGCGGTGGGTGCGTGCTGGACGGCGCCGTCGTGGGTCACGCAGGCGCCCTGGACCACCTCGTCCCCGAAGTCCGGGGTGACCAGCCCGTCGGCGGTCATCAGCAGCAGCAGGTTCACCACGTTCTTGGCGTAGAGACGCGAGGCGTCCACCGGCATCGTGCTGGCGGCGTCCTTCATGCCGACCAGGACCACGGTGCCGTCCTGCTCGCAGGGGACCTGGACGTCCTCGCCCGGCACCGAGCCCTCGACGTTACCGCCGGACTCCGCGGCCAGGTCGATCACCACCGAGCCAGGCTTCATCGCAGCGAGCATGGCCCGGGTGACCAGCTGGGGGGCCGGCCTGCCGGGGATGGCAGCGGTGGTGATGAGCACGTCGGCCGAAGCCACGTGCGGCGCCAGCAGCTGTTGCTGGCGGGCTGCGCGGTCCTGAGCCATCTCGCGTGCGTAGCCACCTGTGCCCTCGATCGGCTCGAGGTCGAGCTCGATGAACTTCCCGCCCATGGAACGGACCTCGTCGGCCGAGGCGGGTCGCACGTCGTAGGCGCTGACCTTGGCGCCCAGGCGCTTGGCGGTCGCGATGGCCTGGAGCCCTGCGACCCCGGCGCCGAGCACGACCACCGATGCGGGCGGGACCGTGCCCGCGGCGGTCATGAACAGCGGCAGGAAGCGTGGCAGCCGCATCGAGGCCTCGATCACGCACCGGTACCCGGCGACCAGGGCCTGGCTGGTCAGTGCGTCCATCGACTGCGCCCGTGAGATCCGCGGCACGAGCTCGAGCGCGAAGGAGGTCACGTGCGCCTCAGCGAGGGCCTTGACGGTCGGTAGCTGGGTGGAGGGCGAGCCGAGCCCGATCGTGATGGCACCCTGCCTCAGCCTCTGCGGGACGCGAGGGTGCAGCGGCCGCACGTGCAGCAGCACGTCGACGACGCCGGCGTCTACGGCGCCCACCACCTCGGCACCAGCGTCCTCATAGGCCCGGTCGGGTATGGAGCAGTGGGTGCCTGCGCCGGACTGGACTGCCACCTCGAGGCCGGCGCGCACCATCAGGGCGACGGTCTCGGGGGTGACGGCGACCCGGCGTTCTCCCGGGATGGTCTCTGCGGGGACGGCGACCTTCACGCCGGTCAACCTAGCGGGCCGCTCAAACGGCGGACGCCCTGCCCGGCGGACGCGGGGTGCGGGGCGTGCCCTCCAGCACCGTCACCTCGTCCACCCCCAGCAGCGTGCCCTGCTGAGCGGTACCCATCATCCCCGTCCTGATCCGCCCGACGACCCGGACGCGGCACCCGACCAGGTGCGCACACGACCTGCCGACCTGCCACTGGCCGCCGTCAGCGCTGCGCAGCACGACCGAACCGTGCTCCACCCCCGACTCGACCTGACCTTCCACGACCACAGCTCCCTGCTCGCTCTCGTCCATGCCCCAAGAGGTACCGCGTCCTGATGTCGCGCGCCAGGGGTAGCGTCCGCCTCGTGCACGCACCCGACCGCTCCCTGCGCAGCCGGCCCGTGGTCGGTCTGGGTTTCGCGCTACTGGCCTCGGTGCTGTTCGGGATCAACGGGACGGTCAGCAAGCTGGCCCTGGAGAACGGTCTGAGCCCCCTGCGGCTGGTCGAGATCCGCACGGCGGGGTCGGCCTTCCTGCTGCTCGCCCTGGTCGCGGTGACCCGCCCTCGCACGCTTCGGGTGAGGCGGGACGACCTGGGCTTCCTGCTGATGGCCGGCGTCGTCGGCATCGCCCTGGTGCAGTGGCTGTACTTCGTGGCCATCGCCCGACTCCCGGTGGGGATCGCGCTCCTGGTGGAGTACCTGGCCCCGGTGATGGTGGTGCTGTGGGTGCGCTTCGCGCGGCGTGAGCACGTGCGCTCGCGCATGTGGGCGGCGCTGGGGCTGGCGGTGGTGGGGCTGGCCGTGGTCGCCCAAGTATGGCGTGGCCTCACGCTGGACGGCATCGGGCTGCTGGCAGCGCTGGGAGCCGCAGCCGCCCTGGCCGCCTACTACCTGACGGGCGAGAAGGGGCTGACGACGCGGGACGAGCTGAGCCTGGCTGCGTGGATCTTCGTCGTCGCCGGGATGTTCTGGTCCGTGCTGCTGCCCTGGTGGACGTTTCCCTTCGGGGTGCTGAGCCAGTCGGTGCCGCTGCCAGGCCCGCTGGAGCCGGCGACGACGCCCCTGTGGGCCCTGGTCAGCTGGATCACGGTGCTGGGGACGGTGGTGCCGTACGTGCTGGTGCTGGCCGCCATCCGCGCCCTGGGGCCTGCGCGCACCGGTTTGGTGGGCATGACGGAGCCGGTGCTCGCTGCACTGGTCGCGTGGCTCGCCCTGGGCGAGGCGTTGACGCCTGTGCAGCTGGCCGGCGGCGCTGTGGTGCTGAGCGGCATCCTGCTGGCCGAGACCGCCCGAGCAGCACCCCAGGCACGCCAGGGCTCGCACGGCGTGCTGCCGGAGGGCATGGCGCCGTGATCGTCGAGGTGGTCGCCCTGGTGGTCTCGCCAGGGCACAACTACTGGTTCCACGGCCGGCCCGCGAACGGGGTCGGGCCGCACCCCACGTCCTATCCGTCGCAGGTCCAGGTGGTGGCGGGCGCGGGGATCGTCGGTGACCGGTTCTTCGGCGCGGACGACAAGCAGCGGTCGCCGCTGTCCTTTCTTGCCGCCGAGGACGTCGAGGCGGTCGGGACGCTGCTGGGGATCGACCAGCCGCTCGATGCGCGCTTGGCACGGCGCAACGTGGTGGTTCGCGGGCTCGAGCTCAAGGATCTGCGCCACCGCCGGTTCCGGCTCACGCAAGGTGGCAACGTCTTGGAGTTGCAGGGAGGCCGGGAGACGGCCCCCTGTGACTGGATGGACCACGTGCTCGCTCCTGGAGCTCGGGACGCCCTGCGCGATCGCGGTGGCCTCCGGGTTCGACCGCTCTCCACCGCGGTGCTCCGGATCGGTCCAGCCCATCTGGATGTTGCACCGCCTTGACCCTTGCGCATCTGCCCCCCCAGCGCCAACGCCGGCAGCAGCGCCCGCTTCGGTTGACTGTGAAGAACCGTCGCCTCGCGCATGACGTCGGATGACCTGCGATGGGAGCGGCTGGTGGAGGCGGTCAAGCGCTGGTCCAGGTCTGCTGGCAGGCGCACCTGCCTGGCGCGGGACCTGCATGTGCCCGTGGTGCCGGTCAAGCTTGGGCGGCAGCCAGTAGGGCGCGGATCTCCCCAAGGCGGCGTCTCCCCCACGCGGCAGCCGTCGCGCGGAGAGACCCGGACGGATGTCAGGGGATCCGGAGGATGCGCACGGGGTCTCGATAGGCTGCCCGCACGGCAGGGGGGACCGATGCCACGAGAGGGGCTACGACCGACAAGGTGCCCACGGCGGCCGTGAAGGTCAGTCCGGGCAGGGCCCCGGCGAAGCGCCAGTCGATCGCCAACCCGAGCAGCGCTCCGCACGCCGCTTCGGTCACGGAGCAGATCCCGGCCTGCACCAGGACGTGCACCAGGATGCCTGTGCGTGTGGCGCCCAGGGCCCTACGACGTCCGTAGTCGCGTGCTCGCTGGCTCACGGCTCCGAACTGCGTGATGGTCACCAGGACCATTCCCGCAGCCAGAGCGATCCACACCAGTCGGCGGCTGTTCGCGGCCAGCTGGGAGCTGACGACCTGCTGCAGCTGTACAAGGTTCTCGCTCCTGGCAGCACTCAGCTGGGAGCCATCGTTGGCCACCAGAACACTCTGCGCCGCCCGGGTCACCACATCGATGTCTCGCACGTTGTCGACGCTGAACGTGATGGTCCGGACCCGGGCTCCTGGTTCTGCCTGCGCCAACACGAGCGCGCTGGTGTTGAGATCTTCGAGGGGGTCGTCGGCAGTGAAGCCACCAACGATCGGGGCGCCGAGGGAAGCACCGCTGATGCCTCCCACAGGAGCGAGGAGCCCTAGTCGTTCGACGGCCTGCGGACCGAGCAGTGCATCGCCGACGACCGGAGTCCGGTACGAGGTGGTGCTGAGGGGACTGGGCCAGGTGCCATAGATCCGTCGAGCCGCTATGCCAGGGCCACCCGGGACGGCGGCATTGGTGACATCGACGGCCGGCCCCAGGCCGACGACCCACTCGACGCCCTGGAGCTCGGCTATGGCCGCCACGCTCGACGCTTCCACCTGCGCCCCACCCTCGTCGTCGGTCAGGACGACCAGGCGGCCGGCAGGGGAGTTGATCTCAGACAGGACCTGACGTTCGGAGGCGACGGTCTGACCCGTCGTGGCGAGAATGGTCGAGGTGACACCAGCCACGACCAGGGTCGACACCACGCTGGCGACGCGCTGACCCCACGCGGCCACCGCAGCATCGTGCACCGTGTCCAAGAGATGCCCGAGAGGGCGGATCATGCCCCGATCACCAGCAGCTCATCGGCGCACTCGGCTCTCAGCTGGTCGTGCGTGGCGACCACGACGGTCGCTCCATCTGCCGCTGCGGCGTACAGCGCCTGCCACACGACCTCGGCGGACTCCGTGTCCAGGTTCCCGGTCGGCTCGTCAGCCAGGATGAGTGACGGGCGTTTGACCAGGGCCCGGCACAGGGCGATCCGCTGCGCCTGACCTCCCGAGACCTCACCGGGACGATGGTCTGCCAGGCTCTCCAGCCCGAACCGGCGGAGCAGGGCCGTGGTCTCGCGGAGGGCAGCCGGACGAGGCATCCGGGCGATGGTCGCCGCCTCCATGACGTTGCCGAGCGCTGTCCGGGCGGGGTCGAGCATCGAGTCCTGGAAGACGAACCCGATGCTCTGTGCCCGCAGTCGCGAGCGGTCGCTGTCCCGCCAACCTGTGACCTGCTCCCCTGCCCACGACACGGTCCCGCTGGTCGGCGTGAGCATCAGACCCAGGACGTACAACAGCGTCGACTTGCCCGAGCCGGACGGACCCGTCACCGCGGTCAGTCGCCCGGGCGTGAAGTCCCGGTGAAGCTCCGAAAAGATAGGCGGGGCTGATTGCCGGTAGCCGAAGGAGAGGTCCTGCACGGAGAGTGCGGGTGTCACGGCTGGTCCTCGACCAGGGCCTCGGCAAAGTCGAGATGTAGGGCTGTGACCTGCGAGAACGTGGGGCTGGCGTCGGCGTGTTGTGGGTGGGGGGCGTGGGGTCGGTGGTGACGATGGGAGTTCTCACACAACTGTCGTTTCCACGGAGCCCCACGCCGCCATGTCATCTTCCCTCATCACGCCCGATATCGCTGCGCCGTTGGTAGAGGTG
>JAABUN010003109.1_pt1 | contig 26856 bp, 45 predicted proteins | sample 5559311 | NCBI WGS metagenome assembly JAABUN01 (sample SAMN10711877, study PRJNA513370) | rock metagenome | isolation source: Antarctica rocks | place: Antarctica: Victoria Land, Siegfried Peak sud
ACGTCCGTTAATGCCGGTAATGGGGGGCATAGATTAAAGCTCCAAAGGTGGGCTAAAGCGCCAAGCTTTAGAGTAGTCGGCTTCAGGGTTTAACGAATTAAAGGTATCCAGCAAGTTAACGTTTCTACCACTTCGCCAAATGCAGGCACGAAACGAGGGGGCTTTCCCAACCGGGTTGTCATCAAAGCAAACTCAGTTAGTAGAGCCTCATAAGCTTGCGTAGTTGAACCAGTTCCCCAATTTTTGAGGACAACTTCGTGATACACCGCGCCCTTCATACCCCGGTCGGTCATCTCGTACGAAGCCTGAAAGATGGGGCTCGGATACGTGGCGAAGACTGCCTCGAGACCTTGTGGGACAATCGCCGGGTCCAGACCTTCGGAGACGAGTGCAGATGAGGCGTGAACAGCCAGCCACGCCTTACGCAGCACCACACCGTCCTTCGTATAGCTACCCAGAAAAGGCTCGAGGGTAGCCTTGACCTGACGTGCAAGGGCAGCGTCGGGGGTTATGGGGAGCGTGGTCATGGTAGCGCGCGGAAACGGCGGGCGAACATTCCCGGTAAAGCCTCTACCGGGCGATCTGTCCAAGGCCTCGGAATGATGACCGCTCCTGAGCGTAGGGCAGCACCATCGTGGTTTGCAGCGGCGTAAGGAACGCGCCAAGCGTGAAGGTACTGCGTCTTATCAGTGCGCTGCCGGTCGTAGCTGTCCAGCAGATCGCCGCTGTCGATGATATTCCTAGGCGAGCCAGCCACGACCCCCTTTGAGCGTACCGTTTCACCAGGCCAGTTCCACACGGGACTTGCTATCTCGAAATTAAAGGCTTCCTCGAGGTCAATTTCGTTAACTTCCTGGAAAGCCCGCTCCATTTTCTGTAGCAGAGCTTTGCGAGGGGCGGCCATCGTGATCTTGAAATTTTTAGCCATTCCTACCCCCTCGCGGCGATATTAATTCGCCTGCCCAACTCTTCGTCCAACCCGGGTATAGGCGACGGTGCCAGCACCACGAGCGCGCCGGTCTGTGTACGCCCGTCCATTTCAAATGAGACGACCGTGCCCGTGACGAGATTCGTGGGCGGCACGCTCGGTTCGGTCAGGCGGCCCTCATAGGCCACGAGCACCACGTCAGCGCCGACAAGTGCCTGCCGCTGAGTCTTAGGCGACTTTAGGTAAGCCTTAACGGTGGCGTCGGTGTTCCCCTGAACGACGTTGCCAAACTCGTCTTCGGTAGCAACGCCACCTGTGACTTTATAGCGCAAAATGATCTCGGTGAATGAACCTGAGAAGGCGGTCACGTCAGCAGTTCCTTTCTACGGGCGAAGGGTTGAAGATAAAGACCACCTCCTTAAAAAATAACCACCGTCGGGACTGAGCCGCTAAAAGCCCGAGTTTGCCTGCCCAGGGACGGCAACGCAAGGTTAGGCGGCACAATAAGCCCGAGCGTGGCATCTTGTGACGCCTGATCTTCGGCCAGAGCAGCCAGGGCATGGTCAAGGTCGCGGAACTTTGCGCCTTCCCCGGACTCGAGCCAGCGCGGATTAGCTTTAAGCGCCCGCATAGCTGCAAAGTAGGGACGGTAATACCACTTACCTACACCGTCGGCGCACTGCGTTTCATACAGCCGACGGGTAAGCGCATCATCCCCACCCTTTGTGACGTACTCTCGGATGACCTCGAGGGCAATACCCTCGTCACTGTAATCAGGGAAATCCGGTGGCAATGGCATTTAGCCCTCCCTAGAGCGCCAGGATGTCGGTCGCAGTGACCTTGCCGATCTCCGGCAGCTTCATAAGACCCTCTAGCCCGAGTGCTTTGGCCTCTGCCGGGTTAGTAATGCCCGCGTCTTTAAGCGACTTCTGCACGGGCTCGGCGAGGGAGGCGAAGGGGCCGGAGGGTTCACCGACGGGGTTGCCGTTAGGATCCACAAGTTCACCGTTAACCATAAAAACAACTTGACTCATAGACTGCCCTCATCATCGTCATACTCGCGGAAAGTAGGCGCAGTGTAGACGCTACCACCCGTGTAAAGAATCGCGGCGGCGTAGCGCTCCGAAGCGCCGAAACCGAAGTAGGATTGAAACGCCGATGCTTGCAAAGGCGCGGCTACGTTCTCGTTAGCTAGGAACAACCCGCGTAAGCCAGCCATCCTATGAAGTCGCCTCTTCAGTGGCCTAGGCGCGTTCAGGTTGATAGCAATCGCGTACTTAAACGGTATCCAGGGCTTCGTATGGACAACTGCGCCATTGGGCAGCACACCGATAGGACGGTCATCCGTTTGTGAAATGTCAAGCGAGCCAACACCGATAGGCCCGGTTTGTAACGGAATAATGTTACCCGGCAGATACGGCGCGAATCCCGGCAGGGACTTCCACGCCGCCTCGTCATCGGTGCTGATGTAGACGACGACACGGTTACCTTCGTAGTGCTCCGTGACAGTACGGACCACTTCGGTAGCTTCAGTAATACTTAGGGCCGCAGCAGCCAAGTAGTGATTATGTGAGCCCGAAAAGCGTTTGCCGGTGCTCGTCGTCGGCGGCACCTCACCATCACCATTAGCCATCGCCTTAACGTCTACAGGCATCTTGTCGGGTGTGACGTAATCGTAAAAGGTGAAGTTAGTCGGCTTGAAAAACGCCTTCATAATGCCTTCGCGCAAAGCACCTATGTAAGCGCCACGGGCGTCCAGAGTAGTCCGCGCAACATCCGCAGGTGTCGCCATACGAAGATACATGGCTGTCCAACCTACGGCGTGCTCAAGTGCCTCGAGCGGGAAGCCGCGCTTAGCAGCTGCCCTAGGCGTCTGCTGAGTGCGTGACCGTGCATAGTCGGGATCGATTCGTACCATGCGGCCAACGCCGCCTGTAGGCGCACCCTCTTCGCGTTCAATTGTGTCAACCGCAAACAAGGCGGTGGCTTCATTCACAACCGCGTTGACCGCATTTAGTTCGGTAGTGATGACCTGCGCTAAACGGTCGTAACCAAAGATCTCGGCAGGCTGATCGTCAATCCCGAGCAGATCATTAAGATCATAGGTTCCTGTCTGCGCCATTAGCCCACCGTCCCGACGCGGATGATCTCAAGGTCATGACGGCTCACGGCCCGCGCAATAGGCTGACCCGTGCCGGTATCAGCGAAAAGGCCCGGTGTAGCACTCGCGTAGTAAGACTTCGTTGGGTCTAATTCAGCGTCGGTCACATGAAACCGGCAGTGCTCACCGAACGCTGTGCATGGTTGACCTGCGCGCATCTTCTTAGGCGCAATGCCGTCGAAACGGCCCGTCGCACCCGATCTGTAAAGCTTCCATCCTGTACCGATACGCAGAGCCATTCCAGCCTCCACGTCCTCAGCGAGAATGAGCCCCGTAATCTGCTGCGCGTACATTGTCGTACGCGCATCTACCGAGGCGGTAGGGCTTAAAACTACATCTGGCATAATTCTCCTTAGATTGAAACCTCTCTACGAAGTTCCTCTTTGCGTTGCTCTTCTGTCTTGACCGGAGCCGGTGGGCGCTTACCTGCTTGCGGCATTGCAGCAGGGCGGGTATTCGGGTCGAGCCTCGCTACATTCACGAGGTCGCTGATACCCTCCGCCTCTGCCCACTCGTCAAGCGCTATATCTTTGTCGTCAACGGTGATGCTGACTTTAAGATTGTCGCCCTCACCCTCGACCTTGAGCGCGTTGCTACCAATAAGCCGCCCTAGTTTCTTGGGGTCGTACTTGGCTTTGCGTATGTTCGTCTCACGGTCCGCCTGAGCTTTCTCCGTCTCAAGGGTGCTAACCCGCTCCAAAGCAGCCTTAACCTCGTCTACCTTGCCTAGCGCGGTATAAGCCTGCCACCGTTCAGCGTCGGCCTTAGTGAGCGTCACGCTCTCATTCGCCGGGACTTTTGTCCTGAGGTCGTCACGTTCGGTCTCGGCTTCACCAGCGCGCGTCTTAGCTTTGGATAAGTCGGTCTCGAGCCGCTCTTTATGACCGCGTAGGGTGTTCACTTCAGCCTCGAGCGGGCCTACTTTGCCTTTAAGGGTACCGAGCTGTTCAAGGGCTTCTTCAATTGATATAGGCATGTCATCTCCTTGCGTCACAGACGCCGTGCTCATCCCACAGGGATTAGGGTTTAGGGTTAAGTCGACTTACACCGTTCACAGAACGGATGCGATACAACACGAAAAAAGCCGCCTGGTTAGGGCGGCTAGGTAAAGCTAGGTTTTACTTCATACTTAGGCGTCCTCCCACCCCTCAGTAAACTCTTGCGCTAAAACCATCAGCGCGTCATAAGCTTCAGGAGAAATAGCCTTTAGGTCTATCAACAGGTCAACGACCACGAGGTCCAGATACTTTTCGTCATCGCGCACGACGGCGGCAAAACTTTCATCCGGTTCACCCTCGTCATGGCCTACGCTAATCTGAAAACGATTTGCAAAACCTTCATCGCTCACGGTGTCGTCACCTTCTTTTTCACGGGCTTCAGGTCGCTCACAAGTTTTAGGCTTTCTCTTGGCAGGTTGACGAGCAGACGCTCGACGTTGACTAGGGTCTGCTCACAGGCGAAAGCCCACAAGCGGTTCTCTTGCCCCGCTTCAGGCGTGTCGTTAACGATGTGCTGTGTCATCGCGTCTCGGTAGAGGTCAAATGGCGTCAGATGCAGGTGTAGCAACTCATGGCGTAAGCTTTTTAGCACTTCGCGTTCATCGTCGTGCATCTCAGGGTCAATAATTATAGAGGCCACGAAATAGTCGCCGCCTGAGCGGTCACACATCGCAATCCAGTTGTCCCTGCCCGTTTTTGTGTAGTTAATTCCAATACGCCAATGAGCTAGGCAAAGCGCGTCTACCATAGGCCTGATGTTCGCCTCTACAATGGCTTTCACTTCGTTTGAGTCCATTAAGTCGCCACCACCTCAACGATCTCTTGCGGTTGCCTGAGTGCAAATAGCTTCTGCTGTCTCTTAAACTTCGCCTCGGCCTCAGCCTGCACAAGCACAAGCGCAGCCGCAGTGTCTTGTATCCCGACTCGCCTCATGGCTTCCTCTTGAGTAAGCAGACCAGCTTCATGAAGCTCTATGCTCATCTGCTGCTCGTCAGGTGTCGGGTCAGCAGCCCATAGCGTTACCTTCGCGTCGACCTCGGTAGCGGCGTAGGCGGCGTTACTGCCGTCAAGATGAGCCGCCAGCATCAGGGCCGTCTTGAGAAGCCACGCTACCGCGAGCTTTACCTGCGTCTCGGTGGGTGTCAAGCTCGCTACGAAGTCCTGTACCGCTTGCTTGCGACTCACACCGCTACTCGTGGCGTCGCCCAGGATAAGGCGGTGCTGCTGATTCGTCAGCTCGAGGATAGCCTCACGATGAGCTTTAATGTTTGCCAGCAGAGGCTCGGTGCTGCTCAGTTCACGAAACTGAATGCTCGGGTTTGTATAGGTGCCGTCCGGTAACGGAATGCCGCCGATGTAACCCGTCTGCCCAGCTCCAGTGACGTAGGGCGCGCGAACGTAAACCTGCTTAACGCCCTCTTTCGTCGTGCGCTCTCGTAGTCCTTCAGTATCCGGGTGTGAAGCGGCATCGACCCACGCACCAGGCGGCATCCCGTTGAGAATGACGCGCTCTAAGAATGCACTCGCCGATGAATGGCGGTTAAGGTACGTCCACTGCGTATTTAGGCCGTCCTGCTGGCTAATAACGTCCTCGGTGATGAGCGGCCTACGTGAGCACTCGAATATCGTGAGGTTGCCGTCAAGCGGGTACGAGACTTCGGAGATGATGGTGTTGTGGTCGTGCCCGCCACGAATCTGTATGACGGTCTCACCCGTAGCCGTCTGCACGCCATCTTCGCGCTCCCACTCCTGAGCGGAAAAGGTCGTGTCGAGGGCGACTAGCTCCAGTCTCGCTTCCTCTTGCTTCGTATCCGGGTTCAAGACGCTGTAGGCGTACCAGCCCGCAATCTGCTCACCGTCGTCGTCACGTATCATGCCTGCCGTACCGGGCTTCGGATGGTAGAGGCGCACGGCGTCTTCTAAGACCGGCCCGAGCCCATTCACTAGCGTCTGTCCGCGCTCGTTGAGAGCCTTTGCGGGCACACTAAAGCGTAGTATCGAGGCTGTCTCGTCATCCTCACGAGTAGCCCACAGAAGCGTCCTGCAAGCGTCCTGTAAGGTCTCTTGCACGCGCAGCCGGTAGTACCAATCGGTTAGGGCTTGTGACGCTTCGGTGTTCTCAGGCTTGAGCTGCCAATCTATTTCACGGCCTACCACAGCGTTCACATGGGTTGTCAGTACCGACGCCAGCAGGTTATGCACAAGATAGTTTTGCTTGATGCGCTCAAGACTATTCGTGTAATCCGGATCGGCAGTATCAAGGCGCGGTCCGGTCCAGTGTTCAGCATCCTCACCAAACATCCCGACTTTCGTGCCTAAGAAGTAAAGATGTAGTGCTCGGAGGCGCACCTCGTCGGTGGTGCGCTTAGTTAAGTAGTCGGTAAGTTTCAAGCGCACCTCCTAAAAATTACTAAACGAGAAGCTCATGGGTTCAGACTCTTGAAGTTCAGGCTCGAGCATCAGCTCAGCCCACAGCCCAGTTGCGGCGTCCACAATGTCATCGTGCGGATCACCTAGGCCAGTAAAGCCAAGCACCTCAGCAAGTACAGGCTCGAGCCACGGTTTATCTTTAGGTAGCAACACCCGCCCGGTATTCCAGCCTGCCGCAAAGGGTTGAGCGCGGGTGAACTTGTCGCCCGTCGCATTAAGCCGGTTGACTGTGACGCCTTCGCGGGCTAGAAACTGCTCGATGGCCTTTTCGGTGCCGGACATGTAAGAGGTGACGCGGCTGACACCCTTTGACTTGAGCAGCGCCAGAAACGCCGGGACTTCAGCCTGTACCCTGATAACGTCGGTGATATAAAGTTTGTCACCGTAAGCACGGCCTTGAACAGCCACGGAGTAGTCAGCGTAACTTTTACTCGTGTACGCCCAGTCAACGCCCCACGCCTCACGGTAGCCGCCCTCGGGCAGGGCGTCGTAGTAGTAAGCATCAGAAAATACCGCGCCGCCGCGAGGACGTGGCTGACCCTGATACATCGCGGCGAAATCGTACTCACCTACCCGCGCTTTCTGCTCGAGCAGCCATTCAAGCGGCCTCGCCTCGGGCCAGAGCGCCTCGTCAGCGTCATTTATGGCGGGTAGGTTGATATTGTCCCAACCTTGCTTGATGAGACGACCCGATAAGTCCTCCGGATGCCAACGGGTAGCCACTACGATTACAGACGCGCCCGGATGCACGCGGGTCAGGGCCCCAGACGTAAACCACTCCCAGGTACGCTCCCGCCATAGCGCGCTCTCAGCCTCTTGTCTATTTTTTACCGGGTCGTCCACAACCATGAGCCCGTCCACGGCCGAACCTGTGAGCGGACCACCAACGCCCGTAAACATGAGGCCGCCACCCTCAGAGGTGCGCCACCTGTCCAGAGACTCGGCCTCAAGCGTTAAGCCGGTGCGCTCGGCGGCAGCACGGGCAATATAGCTTTGGTCGCGGGCGAACTGTTGCGCGTAAGTGATGTAAGCGTGGCGTTTAGTAGGGTCGGCTAAAAGCAGCCACACGAGGGCGGCTAAAAGCGATCTGCTTTTGCCGTGCTGTGGCGGGGTACTCAGGACAGCCCGGATGCTCTCTGTCTTGGTGCGCTCAAGTAGCTCGAGGAGCGGCGCTAGGTGCTCGGGGCGGGCGAAACCAGGATAAGCGGCAGGAATAAAGTCGAGTAGAATTTGCTGAAACTCAGTTAAGCTCTCTACCCTCACCGCTTTCGTTAATGCGCTCTGCCACAAACCTTTCGACTTCTGCAAGCGCGGAGGGGCTAAGCGCGCCCCTAAGCTCTGTGAATAGTTGCTCAAGTTGCGCTTGCACCTCCATCTCTACTTTGAGTGTGTCGCGTTTGCCATACTCCAAAGGCATCCGGCGCTCGAGCCACCATGCCGCCGCCGTCCAGTTTGGAGGCGCTAAAGTAGTGGTGACTTTCTTTTCGACAAGCTCACCGGTTTTGGCAAACTTCTCGACAACCTGCGTCTCCACAGTCTGGCCGCCCATTCCGGCATCGTGGACAACTTTCACCTTATCTATTTCAGCCGTTGCCAGAGCTGTTTTTATAGCGTGAAAATACTGAACGTAGTCCCCTTCAGTTACTTTGGGTTTAGCATTAGGCTTTTGCTCGAGCCGCTCAGCTTCTAGCTCCCCACGCGTATACCAATTGCGGTGCGTTCGGTAGGTGATGCTGACAGAATCGCAGGCGGGGTCAAGCCTGTTCCCTGCCTCTATCAACTTGACTAGAGCGTCCCTCCTATCGTCAGTTAGCTTGCTAGGCTTTCCCATCTATCCCCCAAGACCATAAAAAATGCGCCCCCATCGGCGCGGTTAGGTAAGTTGAGACATTAGTGTCGGATAAATCCACTATAAAAGTACAGCGCGCGGTTGTCAATTCACGCTGAACACATCGCTCACCTCAGTCACCTTGCACGCCCGATACAACTCCATAGCAACATCCGCTTGGTTCTCTGTAACTTGCCTGGAGTTGCGTCGCCATCCGCCAGGTTGGCTGACGAACGGTGCGTACTCGTGATGTAGCAGCTCGCACATAGGGCAAGCCTTTTGTCGGAGAGGACGCTCTACCTTGCGGGTCAGGTAAAAATGCTCGAGACCGCACGCTAGGCTTTTGAGTATCAACCTGTCTCGTAACCTCTCAAAGTCGTGCTCTGCCAGAATGAGGTTATAGACAGTCGGCTCACCTACGCCCCAAAAGGTACTGACAACCAAAGCAGCGTACCCTGACATGCCCCACATGCTGCCTCGGTGCGCCCCCATGATGCGGAATGTCGCGCCGGAGGTTGGCTTATCGTCAGCCTCCTCTACTGTCTTTTCGTCGGCAGCGTTGTAAACCATTTGGTAAGGGTGACGGCCCCTTAGAGCCTCAACTATCTCATTAGCAAAATGCCTCGACTTGTCACGCTCTTGTTTTAGTTCAGCGTTCCGGGTAAGAGTCAAAGTTACTTCCAAACCGTGCCGCTATACTAAACGTAGTGCCGCAGCGCCCTGCTCCCGCCAGAGTCGGGGCGCTGATCTAAATCCGCTAGACCTTGACGACCACGCCGTTAGCAAGCCGTTTGAACTGCACGAGGCCATAGCCGGGTAGGTAACGAGCGAACTGCACACCAGGGTGTTTTAGGTGCTTCCGCCTTGCTTCGTTGCCGCCCCCAAGTAGGTCTAGCTCGGTTATTGATCTATCCCAAATCGTTACTGCCGTGCTTGCTCCCTTGACGCTTTGTTCAAAAAACAAGAAAGCGTGGGTCACTTTTAGCAGATTTGATAGGGCTTCGCTAAAGTCTGACTGACTCACAATCCTCCCTCCCCAAACTCTTCAGAAACAATATCCGCAGCTCTCTCCTCGCCCTTAAATCTCAGGATGTCGACGATGGCCCTGACGAGAGCTATGCGGGCGCGTGGGCTGTACGGCTTTGGTGGGCAGCCGTCGGTGATCTGTGGGTGGTCAGGACGGTCTCTGCGGTCTTTAAAAATGGTCGGTATGCTCACGGCAACACCTCAATCGTCACAACCACGGCTGGGCCACCAATCATCTTGTGCCAGCCTTGCTTAAACACAGGCTCTAGGTAGGGCGGTGAATCATCTTTTAGCCAGCCGAGATGCACAAACGAATCGATCAGCTCTATAGCTGAACCGGCTATGAGGTTTTGTTCGTCAAAATCTCTCTCGCGCGGACCCATGAGCCGCATCACGGTCATTCGCTGCTTATAGTCGGGTGTCGAATGCTTGCGAGGGTACTTGAGCAAAATGATGCCCTGATAGGACTTACGGAGGTGGTTACGCTGCCGAAAATGCAATTTATCTCTACCATTTTTACTTAAGAGTTGAATAGGCAAAACGAGCGTCTTAACCCGCGTCTCAAGTAGCGCCTCGCCGGGGCTTCTCACGAATCGTAGCCTTCTTTCGTGGAAGGTTCAAAATCGCGTAGGAAGGTCCGCTCAGTCTCTAAGTCGGGCACAGAGCCCTTGTGCCGGTAAACTACCCAGCCCTCAACAACGGCCATGACCCGCACCGTGTATCTTGTTGGCTTAAGCCTGAAGTATCCTTTGCCGTTAGACAGCATCGCCGCTGCTGCTGCTCTTTTGAGACCTTCACCCATTTTCGCCCTCCTTATCTCCTACCGGCTCCGGTTTGACAGCGGGATCGTCGGGCGCTCCGTAGCTATCACCGGCTGCCGTAGTCTCACCTGTAGGCGGGTCGTCTGAGGTGTCGGGTGTGGTGAACTGATCGTGGGGTAGGGCTAGACAGGCTTGCAGGAGGGAAGTTAGCTCATCGTCACGCCAGCCGCCCGGATATTTGACGTAAATCTCCTGTGTGGAGCCAATAATCATGACCTGACACAAACCAAAACCGAAATGTTGATAAACCTCTCGCCTCAGCCCGCACGCCACGAGCTGTGCAACGAGCCAGCCCGCCAGCACATCCTCTTCAACAACATGAAGCTCTCCAGGTTGGTCAAGGTGAATAACTTGCAACAATCCGTCAGAGTAATTAATAAGGGCAGCGCCCTCACTGCCAACCTCTACCGGCCATCCTCTACGCTCGAGCTCTCGCAAACCCTCCGCTAGCTTCTCGTTTTTCATTTCTGCCTCCCCCCTGCTACCGTGGTCCCTACTCACAGCACCACCCCAAAGTTCGGGTGCCTAGCGTCACACGCGCTGCACCCCAAGTAGCTAAAGTCATATCGGTCCTTACCGCAAAGCTTGCAGTAGTCGCTGTCGGGTTTCTCTTGGTCACAGTAGCCGCAGGCGCAGCGCTCCCACGTGTACTCGCACCGGGGGCAAAGGTCGTAGCCACCGACGTGATCGGCCTGATCACTCATCGCTGGGCTCCGGGTGGGGCTCGGCTAAGTCCTCAAGAGCTGCCCTGCACATAAGCGCTCCACTTGCCTCAATATGGCCGTTGGATACTCCAAACCCAAACTCTTCATAATGAGCATCTAGCTTGACTGCCACTCGCTGGCAAGCCGCTATTGCCTCCTCTAGTGCAGTGGCTCGCGCGCTCTCGCTCTTGGCGATGAGCGCTTCGAGGTGCTCGGCCCGAACATATTTGATAGCGGAGCGGTCCTCATGGTCGGGGTCAGGCATGTCGCACCACGCCCACTCGTCGCCCATGTCAAGCAGGTATATGGTTTCAGGTAGCCCCGCGCTTTCAGGTTCGGTTGCCATGTTTCCCCTTTCGGTAAAACTCGATAAGTCCTTGCCGGACGATCTGTAGATACATCTCCCAGGTAACGGTCACACCACCACTTCTCCCACCACCGGTTCCCGAACCTCTTGGCCCTTCAGCATCGCTGCAAACTCCGGGTGAGACCTGCCCACACGCCGCAGGGTGCGCCAGAGCTGCGCTTTCGTCACGGGCTCGCGCGCCACACCTGACGCCCGTTCAGCCTCCAACAGGCTCGGCAGCCGCCGCATGTTGCTCTCGTTGCGCGGGTTGTCGGTCAGCGGCTGACGGGAGCGCGGGTCGGGTAACTTGGCGCTCACGGGCGCTGTAGTGGCTTCTACGGGCTTAAGCGGGACGGCGGGCGTCGTCTTCGTGGTTGGTTTAGCTTGGGGCGGCGCTAAGGGCGCTATACGAACCCTGTGGGCATTCTCGGTACATACAACGCAGCGCGTCCGGCGTCCGAAGTCTCGGGGGGGTTCAAGGCGGCCACTCGAGTTCCTTTTACGGACAAGCAAAGCCCCACACTCGCAGTGACGAACCTTGCCATCTGCATCCACCTTGCGGGCGGCGTGAGCGCAGGCGTTGTCACAGTAAAGCCGCGCTTGCCACGTGCCCAAATTTTCGAGTTTGCCGCTCGCCGAACGTTTACGTTTAAGGGGTTTGCGGCACGCCTTGAGTTTGCAACGGCGGGTCAGAACCGTCATGTACCGTCCGTTGCCAGCTCCCCCATAAGGGCGCTGTAGCCTACGGCGTCAATGCTGTTATCTTCATAAGTAGGGTTTGACCGGAAACGAGCGATCTTGAAAATAACCATTAATGCCGCCACGTCGTGGGCCTCTACCTTGACGCCTAGGTAGGCACTCCACATCTGCGCCATGAGTGCAAAACTGTTTTCGGCATTGCCGTGAGTGGCGGCCCGGTCCTTAGTGATGTAGTCGCGGGCGGTGTCAATAACTTCGGTACGCTTCATAGCGAACTCCTCTCGAGCGTCTCAAGCCACGTGTGCGCGTCAGCTAACACCAGCTCATAGTTCATATCAGCCTCTCCTGCTCACTCACAGCCCCGCTAACAGCCTCGGCGGTATCGCGTGCGGAATTGTCGGTCATGCTGCATACCGGCCTTGCCTTAGCAACAATTCGTTAAGCCAATCCGAATTAGGTAGGGGGGCGACTTTTACACTCACGGTTCTCCCTTCGGAGCTGAGGCTGGCGGCTAGGGTGTAACTTGCCCGCTGCCCGACGAAATTCAGGTCGTGGTCGGCGGCAATCACAACGGTTTTAATGCTGTCGGGCAAAACGACTGTTTCTAAGCCATGCGCTGAGATGCACGCCCAGCCAGGGAGTCCGAACAGGCTCGAGGCGGCAATCGCGGTTTCTATCCCCTCTGCTAAGACGACCTCGGTAGTAGCAGGCCAGAGGCGGGCAGCGCTGCCGGTGATCGTCGTGATCGGGGGCATAATCCGTTTCGGGTTGTCGACCGGGGCTTTAGCGTTGCCCTCGAGGTAGGTGCGGTGTATCGACACGGCCTTACCGGTCACGTCGTAGAGGAGCGCGAGCATGGTGCAGTAGGTGCGGCCCTGAAGGTGCAAGCCGGGGTGGAAGCGCAGCGCCGGGGGCAATAGGGACAGGCCCCTTGCTTGCAAGTAAGTCTCTACCGGGTCGCCCTTTTGTACCGGACGTGAGCCGCTGTAAACCGCTCGCAAAGCGCGGGCCGGGTCGGGGCGGGAGGCAAACTTGACCCGCTCGGGCACACCTAAGACACGCTCTACCTCTTGAGCAGCTTTCTTTAAGTCCCAGCCGTTAAGACTTTTGAGCAAATCCAAGCCGTCGCCAGGACCGCACCCTCGGCAGAAATACTTCCCGGAATCATCTTTATTCGTGAAAGAAAAGCGGTCTGTTCCTCCGCAGATCGGGCAGGGCTTGTTTATCCCGAGCACCTTGGCGTCTATCCCTAACTGAGTCAGAATGTGAACCCAGTGGCCGCGAGCCTTGTCTTTAACGGCGTCAATCATGCCGCGTCCTTAAACAGCGGGCCAGCCTGACGCGGTTGCGACTTGGCAAATCGAATCGCCTTGTGTTTAACGAACCGCTCTGCCTCTATCGACGGGTAGATGGGCTCGACGTTATCCATGCCTTTAGGCCATGATCCGAACTTGTCTTTATAGCTGTGCGCCGTCCAACCCGGCTGACGGCCTTTCTCGAGTTGAATGTGCTTGAGCATGGCGTACCAGATGCGCTTCTCATCCGGCGTGTATTCCTTGCGGGTTGGGCTGCGATCTGTACCGACCTCACCAAGCGTCCCCTCTACCTGCTGAACACCACGCCCGAACTTGTCCGGCATGTGGCCGCAGCTAGGGCACATATGCTGCTTTTCATAAATCGTGTAGCACTTCTCGCACGTGATCGGACTCGGCTGGCTCTGCTTGCGTTTAGCCTCCCGGTCACCCACCTTGCCTTCGGTATCTAGCAGCCATTCAAAAGGCTCGTGAAGGAAACCGTGCTGATAGACCGCGCCGCTATGGTCTATCAGATAGGTATCGCTTTTGTCAGGTGCGGGCCTCAGGACTCGACCAGCCATTTGCAAGTACAACCCCAACGACTTCGTAGGGCGCGCCAGGACGCAGCATGAAATATCCGGCTGGTCCCAACCTTCACAAAGCACCATGCAATTTGTGATGACTTGTAAACGCCCACTGTTCACGTCGGCGAGCATCCCCTCACGCTCATCCAGGGGTGTCTCGCCGTCCAAGTGAGCTGCATTTATACCGATTGCCTGAAACTGCTCTGCCAGGTGGATTGAGTGCTTTACCGATGTTGCGAAGACGACCGTTTTTCTATCACTACAAATGTCCGCCCAGTTTGCTACCACGTCGCCGACCAGCTTGGGTTTATCCATCCGCTCGTCAAGCTGCAACTGGTTATAGTCGCCCGCTACCAGCTTGACACCGTGCAGATCGGGCATAGATGGCGCAAAGTATTTGACCGGGACGAGAAAACCCTGCTCGGTAAGAAATGGAATACTTGGCCCTAACACCATGTCACTAAACAGGTGTCCGAGTCCTTTGCCGTCACCCCGTACCGGAGTTGCCGTTAAGCCTAAAAGTGCAGCGTTCGGGTACATCTCGGCGAGAGTGGTATAGCCTTTTGCCAGCGCCCGGTGAGCCTCGTCAATAATCACAACTTCAGCCGGTGGTAACTCGAGAGTGCCCCGCCGAAAAGCCCGTGCCTGTAGGGTCTGTATAGACGCAACCTGTACCGGCTCTTCGACACTTGCCCGCTCACCCGCCAGAATCTTCCCGTGCGGTATCCCAGCGTCCCTGAGTTTGTTAGCGGCCTGATGGATCAGCTCCCGACGATGCGCCACGAACAAAACCCGGTTGCCCTTAGCGACCGCACCTCGGATGATCTCGGCAGCTATGACCGTCTTACCCCCGCCGGTAGGAAGTTGAAGCAGGATGCGCTTGTGCTTCTGACGCCACGACTCCCTTAAGTCCTCAACCGCGTCCACCTGGTACGCCCTCAGCATGACGAAACCTTGCTCTTCCTTACCGGCGCTTTTTGCTTTTTAGAAGGCAACCCGACCCGTATATATATAAAGGGGTCCGTAAACCGGACATAGTCCATGTCTAAAAAAACGGACATGGTGCCGTGTCCGTAAACCGGACATGGTGAGCCTTTAGTAAATGGCATGTTCTACCTCTAAACCCTCGAGAGCCTTCTCTTCTTGCTGTTTAGCTTTGATAAACCGGAACATCTTGCTAAAGCCGACGTAGTAAGTGTTGACAGCACGCCGCCCGTTCTGACGGTAGTGGGCTTGTCGCATCACAAGCCCGTCGTCTATAAGAGCGTTCAGGTGCAAAATCAACACGCTACGGGTGATGCCTGTAGCTTTCGAGAGCCGCGCTTGACTCGCCGTTAACTCACCCGAATCGTTTGCCATCTCGCACAAGCACAACAACAGCAGTTTTCTAGAGGGTGGGCTGACCGATGTTTTCCAGGCCCATTTCGTACCGACCCGACTCATGCCAACGTCTCCGCTATAGACCTTGCTACGTACCCATGAACCCAACCTTGTGGTTTACCCAACGCCTCTATAAACGCCTGTTCGCCTACAGCGTGAATAGAGTCAGCGGCGGTGCGGTGGCACGCTTCGCACAGCGGTATTGCTCCGAAAGCTGCTATGCCTTGGCGTCGTGGTAGAAAGCCTGTTGACTTAACCGAAGGCATGATGCGAATGTGGGCGACCTCCACACCGTAGCTGCCACACCGTAAACAAGGATGCTTAGCCAAAAGGTTATAGAACTTTTTGAGAGAAGCGGTCACAGCGCCTCGCCAAACAGCTCTTGAAACTCGGCTTTGTCCTCATCGGTAGCGCGAAGTCGGGCCGTGGTCTCAAAAAACTCGGCTTTGTTTTTGTACTTAGGTTTTGACTTTGGTCTCGACGACTTATAGCTGGCTTCCTGTTTCCTACTGAAAAGTTCATACAGCACCGCGCGCTTTTGCTCAAGTTCAAGGTCGGTCCAGTCGTCACGTTCTTCAGCCAAGCGCCTAATGTCGGCTGCAACCTTCAGCAGCGTTTCGTCCCCGCCGTGACCGCTCGTAATATCCCTTGCGGCGTCTCGAGCTAAACTCTGGTCTTCGTCGTTGAGGTCGTCAAGTGGGTTTGTAGGTTTGCGTTCCGACTGCCGGATTTTATGCACGTCAAAGACGCTTTTCGCCTCGCCGCTTTCAACGCACTCGACCAAAACCGCCGTCTGTTCATCGGTCTGACCTTTCGTGGCTTGCTCTAGCAAATGCTTAAGCTGTGGTTCCGACCGTCTCACTTTGGTGTCGGCGTGCTGCTGTTCCCAAAGTAGTCTGTAGGTCAGCGGCCCGCACTCGGTTTTAACCTTACCGATCAAAACGGCTAAGTCTGTGCTCAGCTCGTGTGCTTCCCATGACCGTAAAAGCTTGGGGTCGCCAAACTGCTTTATAAGTCCGCTAGGGGGAGGGAGGATTTCTAGTTCGTCTTCAGGCTCTTCTATTTCCGGTAACTGTTTGGATTCGTCAACCTGTTCAGGCTCTCGCGTTTCGGTGAGAAGTTCCAAGGCTTTGCGAACGCTCAAATGTTTCACGCGTGAAACATTTGCTATCTCGTCCCACTTCTCCGCGATCCGCATGTAGCGCCACGCCTTGAGGCGATTCCCCTTAAAATTTGCCTCTAGCCAAGAAAGCCAGCCACCATGCTGGTAAAGGCTCTTTGCCTCTATCAGTCTTTCGCCCGCCACCCGCGCAAACTCCAAGGCGCTTTGGGCCATTGCTTCAGCGCCTTCGTGCGCTTCATTGGCCTCAATAGCCAACGTCTCGAGCCGCAGATCGCGGTCTAGTTCTGCATCTACCGTCTTAGCTACGGTCATGCCTGCCCTCTCATGAGGACACCCTGAATTGTATTTAGAAGAAGGCTCGCGCTATAATTGCTCGTTAGCGGCGATAGTTCCCCTAGACCGGGTATCGCTGCGGACCCCGCCGAGGTGTTGATAGCACCTATGACGCGGGGTCTTTTAGCTGTCCGCATTCTAGCACGTATTTTTCCCGTCTGCAACGCATTATCTACGCTTTTCAGCGTTTCCTCTGAAAAATTATCGTCTACACTCAAGGCGCAACTCCTAATGCTCTGGTAAGGGTTTTTGGTGTTGCAAAGCCCTCCGGGGCTTGGACTCCCTGGAGGGCACTCTTTACGCGGCTTTTCTCTCCTCGGCTATCCGCTCGTCTATAACCCGCTGCCACTCTTCGTAGAAGCCGGACAGGTCACCGCCGTTTTCTTTACCTACTCGATCTTTCGTCTGATCCCAGAGCAACATGACGAGGTGCCCACCGCCCGAAAAGGTGCCCGACTGCGAGCCGTAAGCTATGGCGTCGTTATCGTCCTGCCACTTCTGCCACGCGGGTTTAGCGTCCTCTGCCGCTTTGCGTTTAAGCCGCTGCCAGAGGATGACCGCCTCGCCGTCGGTAAGGTCGGTAAAACGCTCTAGCTCACTCAGCCCGAAAGCCGTCTCGATAACCTGCGCTTCGTTACTCGTGTCGATACCGAGCTTTTGCAGCTCTGCCCGAAGCCCATCAACGCGTTTCTCAGAGATGGTCACAGGCTCGCGCACGGCCTCTACCGGCTCTGCTGCTGTCTCAGGTCGCGGGGTTGGCTGTGCTGTGGGCGTTGTGGGCGCTGACGAGAGCCACGCTTTAATGTCCCTGCCTACCTGCTCATCCGGGCGCTCGAGTATCCGGCCTTGAAACTTACCGGTACGGTCCTTGATGAAACTTGCGTAGTTATCTGGCGACAACTCCATGAGCATGTCGAATTCGTACTCGATGCCCTTACCCTGCTCTGGCGCTAAACCTACCCGGACGGGCTTTGTTTTACCGCTACGCTCATCCTTTTCGGTTGTCCACTCGGTCTTACTTCGCATGGTCGCAATGACGTGACCGGGGTAGCGCAAAATGGCGTCCACTAACCGCCTTTGCCTAGGTGTGCCGTCACTCCACGCCTGCCAAGAGTTGCCTTTGTATTTCGTTTTGGTGAGCTTATCGACCTCATCTAAAAGCTCTTGCCAAGCGTGAGAGAGCGAGTCGATAATGATGACCTCGTACCCGGCTTTGCCCGCGTCCTCGAGCGTTTTGACGTAGGCGTCAATGCTCTTGTCAGCTTCCAGCTCAGCCACATCAAAGGGGTGCAGATCGGCGTACTTGCTCGCGCTACCCCGCTCGGTGTCGATCACGGCGACCTTGCCGCCGAGACCCGCGGCTATCTTGAGGCTGCTCATCGTCTTACCCGACCCGGACGGCCCGAAAACGGCCATCCTGAGTTTCAAGTTTTCTTTAACCGCAGGCTTAAAGACTGTCATCTCTCAAAATCCTTTCGTTATCCATCCTCACCAATAGCGCCACAACACTCAGCGCGACGAAAAAGCCCGCACCTATGAGGGTCACAAGGTCAGCCATTTCGCCTCGTGTACGTCCTCTTAAGCGCGTCCCGCCACTCGACCGGCAGCTCGGCCCGTTCCCTGTGTTTCGCGGCAAAGTAGTCAACGAGGCCGTCTACCGCTAGAGCAAGCACGTGGGCCAGGAGCCAGAGGGCGAGGGTGGTTAGCGCGGTTATGGCAGCACCTCAATAACGATGTAGACGATGGCCTCTTGGTCGATATTGAATGCGCGCGGGTCGGTCTCACTGACACTCAACTGTGTCCTGGTCTTCGCACCCAGATTGATGTTATAAAGAAAATTTGCCCGCCTTTCGGGAATCTCAGGTAGCACAATCGGCTCTAGGCCATGCTTCAGAAAGATGGTGGCTTTGTACAGACTCACGTCACCGCCCCGAAGTCTTTAAGCTCCGCCAGCGCCTCGGCAGCAGCTTGTGGGTTTAACTGCCACTCGGGATACTGCTCCTGCAGAAAACCGAGAAGTTCTGTATCCTCACGGGCAAGAGAAAGTAAAATCTTTTGCGCCTCGCTCACCGGAACCTCCTCAGTCTTGCAATCGGATCGCCTTTAGGTGCGGGCTGCTCGACGCGAATATCGGCTTGTGTCAGGAGCCAGGGCCTCTCGAGGCGGGCTTGGTATCTGCGGATGGCCGCATAGTCGTTTTGTTCTCGGCGGGTGCGGGTCACTCACCAACCTCCGTTGCAATCCGAATAGCCTCTAGGTAGTCGCCAGCAGCAAAGGCAAGGCGCGCACGAGCGTAGAGCTTGCTAAGCGCCTCGGCTTTTTCTACTACCGGAAGTGTTGGTACGCTGCCCACGAGCCCTCCGAGTCCACTCACGCCCACCCAGCTCGAGCCGATCTCGCGGCTTAGCTCTTTAAGCGCTTGGTTTGCCAGGTGCATTCTCATGTTGTGTTCGCTCATCCCGTCACCTCGAGCAGCAGCGCATACCGCGTCTTGACGCTCGCCCACGCACCGTGTCGGCTGTTGGCAAGGCCGGTTTAGCCCCAGCGTTTGTAATGGACGTGCCAGCGGTAGAGCTGACCGTCGGGGTGGATGATGACTCTCACAGCTCGCTCCTGTTTCGCCTTCGAGCATCGCGCGCACGTCTGCCAGCAGCCCTCGCCGTGTGCTTTTTGTAGTTCGGTTTGGTGGGGCGCTTAGCTGAGGTATTACGCGCAGGAGGACGCTGCTCACTGTCTTTTGCCGTTCGTACCACCGCCTCAATTTCAGCGATGGTCGGGTGCGTAAAGTCGTTACGGTTCATGCTGCTAACCTCCCCTGTTCCCGCCGCAGCACCGCCACCGCAGCCCGCTCGCAGCACCCATAACCCGCAGCGCCATTTGTGCAGCTAAAAAGTTTCACAGTTTGACCGCCCGCTCGAGAGCCTGTTCAATCGGTAACTTCAATTTTCGGTAGTAGTAGTACAACGAATATTCCTTTACCCGATTAGCTTCAGCTAAGGATCGAAATGTGTTGTACTTAATGCCTTCACAAACAAGCTGGACGCTTGATCGCCTGTTAATAGCTTGTTCTTTGGCAGTAGCCCATCGGCAATTTTCCGGACTGTATGGGCCATCGTTATCTATTCGGTCAACAGAGCAGGCCCTGCCTTTACCCGGAGCCGGACCCATATGCTCAAAAAAGGCGCTGAAGTCGTCCACCCAACGGTCACAGACTGTGATACCGCGTCCGCCATAAAGCTCCCAGCCTTTGTCATTAGGGTTGAAGCAACGCCCTTTGATATGCGTCCATGCTCGATATTCCTTCGTTCGTATCTGCCCATGGGTTGTGAACTGCCTCTTGTTTTTTTCTTTGTTATAGCAGCCACAACTAATCGTCGAACCTGCTCGCAGAGCATCCATATTAATTTCTTTTTCAGCACCGCAATCACAGCGGCATAGCCACTTAGTGTGCCTGTCTCGTTTAGGTGCCCTTGATATAACGACAAGCCGACCGTAACGCCTACCTGTATAGTCAATCAGCGTCATGGGCTCACTACCAGAAGAAAATGCTTGAGGTCCAACAGTTTTGTAATCACGCCACCCACCTACTTTTTCCTTGCAAGATCGCCACTGCTGCCTTTTCATCGCAAGAAAAACCCGCTGCGCCGTGGTGGTCATTCAGGCGCGCTCGCTCGATAGGCAGGTCGATAAGCGACTTCCCGTTAAAGTGCACGCCCAGCCCAGCGAAAAAGACCAGCCCGCCGGTAAGCGTCCGACCGTTCTCAAAGGTGATAGCCAGTTTGACGAAAGCTTTAGCGATGACCTCCGTGTCCTCGAAAGTGCAAACGCCTCTCCCGAGTTTTTGGGCGGTGCAAAAGCGGCGCAGAAACAGCAGCGGTGTGGTCGGCAGATCGGCGTGCGTAGGTAGGCTGGGTGTTTCGGCAAGGGTGGTCACGGCGTCAACTCGGAAGCTCTGTTGAGAAAGAACCGCGCTGTGTGTTCGTAACCGAACGCTACAGCCCGCTCTGCCTGGCAAAGGGTATCCGCCACTTTCAATGCCTGCCTGTAGTTTCCGACGTGCAAATAGTGCTCGGCCCGTTGTCTAGCAAGTTGCTCGAGGTGATGCAGGCTCGAGAGGTGCGTTGGCTGCGTTTGCGGTGAAAGGCTCATACGTCCTCCTCGTGCTCACAATCAAGTGTTTGGGGATCGGCGCGTACATAAATGCCGCTAGTCGTCAACGCGCCGCAAAAGCAACATTTTTCAGTTTCGGGATTAGGTATTCTTACCGGCCTACCTCTGTATCGTTTATTCCAACAGCCGAGGCAGATGCTATGTGTCCAGCTCATTGGCTGAGCCAATCGCCGTCAGCATCATCCACCAAAACTGCCAAACCACTTTCGGGGTAAACCAAAATTGTGCCTACCATGTTTCTGCCTCTTCTCGAGACAGCCAAAAATGAATACCGTGTGTGCAGTCAACCCGTATGTCATCGTCGTAAGAGTCAGGTCGTGTGGGCTTGCCGACCTCGTAAATGGTGCTATGGCTGTGCCTGCCCACAGCCCGTGTTGCCTCTACGTCTGCTGTGAGGTAGACAGCTAAGGTTTCAACCCACTCAGCGCGGCATTTGCGGTTGATGAGGCAGCCTGTGCGTCTTGCCTCGGGCGGTATACGCAGCTTGGCGATACCCCCTTGCACGGCCTTCCAGACGATAAGCTCACCTTCTTGCGGTATTTGAAAAGCCAAGCCTTCAGCGCCTCTCAGGACAGCGCCACTCAGGTCAGCGCCTCTCAGGTCAGCGTCACTCAGGTCAGCGTCACTCAGGTCAGCGCCTCTCAGGTCAGCGCGGCTCAGGACAGCGCGGCTCAGGTCAGCGTCACTCAGGACAGCGCCTCTCAGGTCAGCGCGGCTCAGGTCAGCGTCACTCAGGACAGCGCCTCTCAGGTCAGCGCGGCTCCCACCATCGCTATTTAGCCATTTGACGTGATCTGCCAAAACCTCTTTTAGCTTTTGTTTATCCATTTCAGCTTTCCTCCCCAGGGCGCTCGTCCGCCAACTGCTCGTCCATGCGCGCCTTGAAATAGGCTGCGTCAGCTCCGGTCATTTTTATGACGACTGTGACCGTTGGATGCCACGTGCGGGGCGCGCCGCCACGCTTGGGGCGGTAGTCGGTGGGCGGGGTGGGCTTGGGACGGGGTGAGGGGATCACGGCATCACCTCTTCGGCCAGCACGTCGCGTACCGCCGCGCGCAGTTCGGCGTTTGTCTTGAGTTCTTTGATCAGCTCGTTTCGAGACAGAGGCATCTTGCCCTGACGTTTCCGCTCGGCATATTCAGCATTGATACGGTCAAACGTTTGGTTAGCAGCTGTCAAGAAGTCGGCTTGTTCTTTTGCGTTCATCGGCAGCCGCCACGGTAAAGTGGATTATGGATACCAACAACCTTCAAGAAGCAATCAAGAAGCTTGTGCTGCATAACATGACGCTCGAGTACCGTCTCTGCATCAGCGCCAACTTTAGTGACAACGAGGCGCGCAAGTTTGCTATTTCTAAGAGCTTGCACACCCTCAGAGCCCTTTATGGGCGTGCTCCCGATGATCACGCTGCGTTTATCAAAAAGCTGTCGGATGATCTCGATAAGGCTATGGAAATCTATGAGAACCCTGCGTTTCTCGACATGCCCGACTTTGACGGCGGCGCTGAGGCCTGAGCTCCGGCTCGAGCCGCACAGCCATCTCTTTAAGCGATCCCGTGGTGCCGAACATGCTCTCTGAGTCCCACTTTGGTGAGGCGGGTTTTCGGCGGGGGCGGAGAAACGATTTGATAAATCTGTACATGGGGTATCCCTTCTTGGGTGGGGGGTCATATTTCTTGGGTAAGCACGCCGCCGTGAGGTATCTGGCGCGGGCCTAACCACTTTTTACGGAGTGCCGCAACGTCGCTTGAAACCTCACGAGCAATGTCAATAACCGCGCCGTCGCCCCTAGCGTCCTGTCTGCCGATGGCGCTCACCTCGAGCGTTTGCGCGGTATCGACTAGACTCAGCTCGGTACGGCTGTAGAGGTCTCGTGTAGTACGACCACCTCGGTACCTCTGGATTTCCTTAGCCGTGAGGCCCGTCACGGCGACGTTATTGAGGTCATGCACTTTCGGGAAGGTCAGCTCGCTACATCCCGCCGCTGCTATGGCTTGGTTCAGCCCTAATGCCGACTCTCGAGCTTTGGCCCGATCTGCAATCCAGCGCAGGTCCGCAGGCTTTTGTGTCCGGTCTATCAGGTCGGCGGTTAGGGTGGGGTCGGCTTGACGCACCCGCTGTATAAGGTCACTCGCCCATTCTCGGAACTGCGCCGCCTTGGGGCCACCTGCGACCATTGCCAGTTTGTAGACGCCTTTTTCGCTAAGCGTTTCGGGTGGTCTACCTTTGCCGAAGGAATAAGTAGAAGAACCCTCCACTAATTCCGGGTACTGCTTTTTCAGGTGCCTCCAAGAGTTTCTAGGGTCTTTCAGCCCTAAGGCCACCAAAACGTCTACGGCGACCATTTGCCCCTCTGGGGTTGTCCGTATATCGACACCCTCAAAGGTCTTTGCTAAGCTGTGTTTAGAGCTGGGTTGCATCTTCATTCCCCTCTAGGCCGCTGTTACCGCAGCGGTCGTTTTCTGTGCGTCTTTTGTATCAGTGTTGGATTTGTACCAGTCAACCCCCAGAAAAAGGCAGAGCTGAATGATCGTGGCGTCCCGCATAACTCCCTTCCCGTGTAAGAACTTTGCCACAGTGACATGGCTTATTCCCGTCTCACGCATGATTTGCCGCCCCGAGATGCTTTTAGCCGCCATAACCTCAAGTGCGTTTTTCCGCAACACGTCCATGTCTTGCATCTCTAATGGCATGGTACTAGCGTAGCACTGACACAGTGTTGTGTCAATATAAGACTAGGTGCTAAGTCTAAGTGTTAAATAAGTCTAATATCAAGGGTAGGCTCTGTACTATTTTGCTACAGTTTGCTACAGTAATGAGCCAATGGTTAGAGCCCCTACATTTTCCACCCTTGACCCGCCATATATCGGGTATGCCTACATGCCGTCCGAAGTAGAAACCGACGTCGAGACAAAGCGCGCGAAGATGCTCGGGGAGCTTGTCACCGAGTGGCGGCGCGCTAAAGGCTTTTCACGCCCCGAGCTTTTAACAGAACTGAGTAAGCACGGTACTGAGCTCTCTTATAGCCACCTTCAAAAGATGGAAAAAGGAGAACGGTCGCTGGCAAGCGCAGGTATAGACATTCGTGAAGGGTTACGAAAAGCGTTTGGTGTTACACGTAGCGAATGGACAACAAAGACAGGACTCTATACGCCTGACCCTAGCGTGTTCGATGATCAGGTTGTAATTCAAAATCCGAACTTGCGTCATGGCACGCGAAGCATTCCGAAATACGACTTTGTGGGTATGGGGCCGGGGGGTCGGGACGGTCGTGTTATCGGCTATGTAGACATTCCAGACACATGGAGCGGCGAATACGTCGCTTTCGACGCGATGGGCGACAGCATGGGGCCGCAGATACCGGACGGCACGACTTTAATCATCCGGCTGCAAGACCAATCTGACTTTAACGAAGTTATTGTGTGCTGGACCGATGAGGACGGAATGCTATGCAAGCTTCTGAAAGATGTTCTAAATGACGGCACGCACGTACTCACATCGTTCAATCCCGCTTACCCGCCGATCTGGGCTCGAAACGTCAAGATTTACGGTATCCTTTGGGAAACGCGAAGCTCATGGCGCAAGAATGGTAAAAAGACAAACGGTAACTACAGCTAGTTTAGGAGGCATAATGCAATCGGCCCGCACTTTCTTAGCTGCAATATCTCTTATCTTGTTTACCCTGAGCTGGGCGCAAGACAATCCTGTTCAGGTTTCCATTAGAGCCTTTATTGTGGCGGCAGATGGCACGCTTGCCGAGTCAACTACTGCCGAAGCAGGCGACCTTATTGAGTATCAAGTTAAAGCAACGAATATAGGCGAGACCACACTGCCCCCTGAATCCGTGAGCGTAGTTGGTCCTGTCCCCGAATCTTCGACTTTTGTAAGCGGCTCCACTGTCCAAGATGAAAATGTGACATTGGAGTACAGCGAAGACGGTAGCACCTTTGACGTTACAGAACCAACCGAGGTTAGAGCTGTCCATTGGACACTTAATTACCCCTTTGAACCGGACCAAGAGGTTGATTTGGTTTATCGAGTAACCATAAATGGAGAGACCTCCGATAGCAATTCGTCCCCCTCTGGAACAGGTAGTGCAGAGGCTTTTACGCAGTCCATGTTTGGGCATCTTGGCGTAATTGAGGTTGCTTGTCCTACGGCGCTCGCTGACAGAGCAACGGGTAGTGCGGTATTAGCCTGTGGTCAAGTTGAGTCTAACTTTAGTCTTTTTCGTCAAGGCTGGGATTTATACGCCGATTATGAAAGCGAGGTGCCGGTTATCCCTGTACCTACAAGCGCATGGCGGTCTGATAACAGCGGTGTTTATAGTCGAGATTATAACCTTAATGGTGCGCCCTATTTTGTCAATTTTAATGAGCTTACTGAAGGCCAAGGCCTTGTGACAATCATGCACGGTCAATAATTCATGGTTATCCACAGCCTTATTCACACACCCTCTCGAGCGACCCACCCGCCGCTGATAGCCCAGAACAACGATGATTTTGAGATTATCGGCAAAGTAGTATGGCGTGGCGGCCCATACCGCGCTTAGTTTTTAGGAGGCAGCATGAAACAAGCCATAATGCTCGGTTTGGCGTTTACGTTCATCTTCGGAGGGTTAGCTGCGTGCGACTCGACGTCTAGCAGCTCACCCTCCGAATCAGACGACCCCTCGACTAACCCGCCCTCTACACCCGGCACGCCACCTGCGCCGACCCCACCTGAAGATACGGACATTTCGGTAAGCGTCAGCCCGAGCGCGAGTGAAGGCGTCGCGCCTCTACAAGTCATTTTTACTGCCACCGTTTCGGGCACCGTTTCGGACAGCTCTTGGTACATCAACGACCGCGAGATACAGACTAATGGCCCTCGCCTGACTTTCACGTTTAGGAATGCGGGCGAGTATTTGGTGACCTATTCGGTAACGAACGCGCAAGGGCAGGTTGTTAACGATGCCGTCACAGTGCTGGTCTCGGCACCCGCAGAACCAACGCCGCCCGGACAACCCACGCCCCCAGGAAACCCTAACCCGCCTGTGCCGGACCCACCCGAAGACCCCAACCCGCCCGTAGGAGGTGACGCCCCACAGATTACAAGTTTCATCGCAGACCCTCCGACGATTACAGCAGCAGGGCAGCCTGTCACGCTTACGTGGTCTGTTACCGGCACGACTTCGCTTAGCATAGACAAGGGCGTTGGCGCTGTGGCGGGCACTAGCACTACGGTCTACCCAGCAGCTACTACGACCTACACGTTGACCGCTTCTAACGCCGACGGCACCGATGACGAAACCGCTACGGTCACACTAAATACGGGTGAGCCTAGCCAGAACCAAAAACCGACTGTTACCATTACTGGCGAAAAAGGACGGTCGACAACCGTCGGCACAGAAGAAAATCTGGCGGCCACCGCCGCCGATCCCGACGGTGACACCCTAGCCTTCAAGTGGACCGTAACCAGCGGGACTGCTGCAAACGTCGAGTTTAGTGATGACGCAGTTAAAGATACGACGGCGAAGTTTCTAGCAACGGGCGAGTATCAGTTAACTCTTACGGTAAGCGACGGTAAGGGCGAAACAGCTACTGCCACCGTTACTTTCAACGTTATTACGTCCGTTGGTAGCGGAGGTGCATAATTTTAGCCAATGGCAGACCCCGAAGTAGCCGAGCGCTGGACATGTACTAACCCGAGTTGCCCGCAAGCTAACCCGCAACCCCTGGGCGAGTTTCTTTACCGTCCCTTGACCGGGACGCGCTACAAAGAGTGCTCAACGTGTAGGAAAGCGAGGTTGCGGGCGAATCAAAAGCGGAGCGTAGAAGCGCGTATCGTCTATCAAAAAGCACATTTGCTCAAGGTGAAGGATAAAGAGTAAATCCGTTATCCACAGCCTTATCCACACCCTCACCTAGCGCCTCTGGGCGCTCTTTAACTAAGAGGAGATTTTGTAAAACGAACTGGCGCGATGTGGCTTGGAATGCTTTGGGATTCATTTCTAGGCACGTTTGTAGCTTTCGGCATCCTGGCTTTCATC
>JAABUN010003110.1_pt1 | contig 26853 bp, 30 predicted proteins | sample 5559311 | NCBI WGS metagenome assembly JAABUN01 (sample SAMN10711877, study PRJNA513370) | rock metagenome | isolation source: Antarctica rocks | place: Antarctica: Victoria Land, Siegfried Peak sud
GGACCGATGTGGTCGACGGTCTGCTCCCGCACCTCCAGCCCGGTGGCGAGGTCCTCGACCAGGCTGCGCAGACCGCCAGCCGCGGCCCAGCGCAGCGGACCGGACTTGTCGGTGAGCTCGCCGTCCTTAGCCACGGCGAAGGTGTCGGTCCAGGGTCTGGGCGGCGGCCACTCCCGCAATCCCGGCTCCGACGACGACCACAGGCTTCACTCGGTCATCGTGCCACCAACAGGGAAACTTACTCGTGCCGCCGGGGCATCCTGGGGAGGTGAGCGACACCGACCCCACGCCCTTCCCCGACTGGTTCTTCGAACGTGACGACCCGACCGACGACGGAGAGTTCTACGGTCCGGCTCGGCTGGTCACCCACATCGACGACGGCGCCATCGCAGCGGTGGGGACGCTGTACGCCGAGCTCGGTCTCGACGGCTCCAGCGCACGACCCACCCGGGTGCTCGACCTGATGTCGTCCTGGGTGTCCCACCTGCGGGCGGCGCCGGCCGAGCTGGTGGTGCTGGGGATGAACGCGGCCGAGCTGGCGGCCAACTCGATGGCCACCGAGCGCGTCGTACGCGACCTGAACACTGATCCGAGGTTGCCGTTCGAGGACAGCAGCTTCGACGCCGTGCTCTGCTGCGTCTCGGTGGACTACCTGATCCGACCCCTCGAGGTGCTGGCCGAGGCGGCTCGGGTGCTCAAGCCCGACGCCCCGGTGGTGCTGACCTTCAGCAACCGGTGCTTCCCGACCAAGGCGGTGCACGGGTGGCTCAACACCGACGACGCCGGCCGATGCGCGATTGTGTCGGAGTACGTACGCCGCGCCGGTGGGTTCAGCGACCCGGAGGTCTCACTGCGGACGCCGACCGGGCGCTATCGCGGCGACCCCCTCTACGCCGTGGTCGCCCGTCGGGCTCTTGGTCCATCAACCCCGACAACGGTGGCTGAAGGACCAGAAGCCAGGACGTGACCGGCTAGTTGCCGCCCTCGTTCAGGGTCACGGTGAGGGGCGCGAACCCGGATCCCTCCACGTCGACCCCTTCCCCCTTGAGCTCGGCCAGCGCCTTCTCGACGTAGGTGTTCGACTTGGCGGTCTCCGGCGGCGCCTTGGTGATGATCGTGGCCCCGGTCTCGTTCTTGGGGCTCGCAAGTAAATAACCTCGTGTTTTGTCTTGGTGAGTGCGGAGGCCCGGGTGCTCCGACACGCCGTCGCAGCGGCGTGTCGGGCCAACGCGAGCGTGAAATCCCGGTCTGTCTCAGACGGCGGTCTCGGCTGTGCAGTCGGGGCACAGCCCAAAAATCTCCAGGTCGTGGGCCACGTCGGTATAGCCGTGGTCAGCGGCGATCCGGGTGGTCCACGTCTCGACGGCAGGACCCCACACCTCTTCGGTGTGTCCGCAGCGACGGCACACGAGGTGATGGTGGTGGCCCGTGGAACAGCGACGGTAGGCCGTCTCCCCATCCAGGGTTCGAATCGCGTCCAGCTCCCCAGCGGTCGTCATGGCCTGCAGGGCGCGGTAGACCGTGGTCAACCCGATCCGGTGACCGTGCTGGCGCAGCTCGTCGTGGATCTGGCCGGCGGTGCGAAAGTCATGCCCGGACTGCAGGATGTCATCGACGGCTGCTCGTTGCCGGGTGCGTCGTTGCTGACCTCCAGCCAAGCCGTCCGGCTCGCTGGTCGTGACGACAGACTGACTTTCGTGGCCCGACATGTGCATCCTTCACGGGTGGCCGGTGGTTGGGACTGCACCAAAGGTATGTGGCTGACGAGATTGTCGCCCGCCAGCCACGTCACCGATCGTCAGGTCGGTCAGCGGGCAACCAGGTCGTACAGGGGGGGTGTCGGGCTTGACCACGGTGAGATAGCCGGCTCCCGACATCGGGGTTGGCGTGGTCAGGGTCCTGACGACGCGGCGGGTAGCGGTGTCCACGACGCTGATGACGCCGTCACCACCGTTGCTGACGAAGGCGGTCGACCCGTTCGGGCTGAGGGCGACGAAGTGACCTTGGGTCCTCGCGGTCGGGGTTCCGGCGACTGGACCATCGGTGGGTGCGGGTAGGGCCACGGTGCCGACGATCCGGCGGTAGGTAGGTCACGCCGTCAGGGAGCCTGATCAGCGATGACCGGAAGGTTGTGGTGTCGATGGTGTTGACGTTGTTGCGGGTGTCGGTCCATTGCGCGGGTGTCAGTCCGGTGTCCTCGGTCACCGCGCCCCAGACCGTACGTCCGTCAGCGGCCAGGCCGGGTCGGTAGTTCTGGACCACGTTGCGGGTGGCGGAGTAGGCGACGCTGCGTGTCGACCCCAGCGTCGCACCACTGATCGATGCGCCGTCGAAACCGTCGACCGTGGTGCTGAAAACCCGGTCGCCGTCCCGGGAGACCACGGGCCCGTGGGTGCCGACGCCGACCGGGGCCGTGCTGGTCACCGCCGGAGTGCGGCCGGCCACGATGTCGGCCACGGGGCGAGTCTGAAACGTGCCACCAGTCGTGACTACGAGCTGCAGGGGCCGACCGGCGAGGTACACCTGGGTCTCGGCGATGTTCCCGGAGGTGTCCGGAGCCACCGTGACCTGGATCTGATGGACCGCGAAGGTTCGCAGGTCCACCAGGGTCACCGACTGGGTGGGACCCTCCTCGCCTTCGGAGACGGCGTAGTAGCGCTGCTTCGCATCGGTGGCGGCCCAGCTGGCACCGGCCCATTCCCCTGGGATCTTGGCGGTGTCGACGACCGTGGGTCGACCGCTTGTTGATCTTCATGGTGACCACTTCGCCGCTCTTGTCGTCGACGAAGATGACCCGGCCGTCGGGCAGCTTGATGGTGCCGGCGTGCGAGCTGAGCCTGATCCCTTCCAACTGACCGGTCCGTTTGAGGGTGGCCGTCCGATAGACGTAGATGGCTTCGGCGCTCGGATCGGCGGCGATCAGGAACTGCCCGGCGTTGCCCGACGCGGTGGTCGTGGCGGACGCCGGTCCGGCGCCGGTCAGAGTGAGGAGGACGGCGAGCAGGGCTGGCATCAGGGCACGAACAGTTACACCGTGCAGGCGCCTTGGGGATGAGGAGGGAGTCATATTGAGACATTATCGATAATGACAATCAAAGGTAATAAGGCCGAGTAATCTTCGCACCGCTCAGGCGCGAGCGTTCAGACGGCTCGGCCGTACGGCGCTGACGAACCGGCAGCCCAGATAGATCAGGAAGGAGATCGTGGTGACGTAGGGGCTGATCGGGATCGCGCCGCCGAGGGCGAGCAAAATGCCCCCGACGACGGAAACCACCGCGAACAGCACGGACAGCAACGGAACCAGCACCGGGGACGAGCTGACCCGGACGGCCGCCGCGGCCGGGGTCACCAGGATGGACAGCACCAGGAGCGAACCGACGATTTGTACGGACACCGCAGTTGCCAGCCCCAGAAGCACCATGAAGTAGATCGACAGGGCGAGATTGGGGATGCCACGGGCGGCGGCCACGTCGGGATCGGTGCTGCTGAAGGTGAGAGGTCGCCAGGCGACAGCCAGGCCCAGCACGACGATCGCCGAGATCACCAACATCGAGTTCAGCCGCGGGTTGTCCACCGCGACGATCTGCCCGGTGAGCAGCCCGAACTTGTTGGCCGACCGACCGGAGTAGAGCGACAGGCACAGGATTCCCAGCCCCAGCCCGAACGGCATCAGCACCGCGATCACCGAATTCCGTTCCCGGGCCCGGGAGCCGAGCAGGCCGATGATGATGGCGGCGGCCAGCGCACCCACCAAGGAGCCTTCAACCACCCCGATCCCGAACAGCAGTCCGGCTGACGCGCCGGCGAAGGAGAGCTCGCTCACTCCGTGCACCGCGAACGCGAGGTCCCGAGAGATCACGAACACGCCGATCAAACCTCCGACCACGCCCAGGATCGCCCCGGCGATGAGGGAGTTGCGCACCAGGAGAATCAGTTCGCCATAGTTGTCGAAGGAGAACAGCTGGTGCCAGACGTCGTCGATCACCGGTGGCCGTCCTCGTGGTGGTGACCACCTTGCGACAGCTGGCCTTGGACGTCTTCCGGGACTCCGACCACGACCACGCGGCCGTTGAGCCGGAGAACCTCGACCGAAGTCTGGTAGAGCTCGCTCAGCACCTCGGTGGTCAGAACCTCGTCGACCGTCCCGACCCTCGCCTGGCCAGCCGCGAGGTAGACGACCCGGTCCACCATGTCCAGCACGGGGTTGATGTCATGGGTGATCATCACCACCCCCAGTGGGTGGTTGCGGCGGCTCTGGTCGAGCAGCTCGCTGACCACCCGCTGGTGGTAGAGGTCCAACGAGCTGAGCGGTTCGTCGCAGAGCAGCAGCCGGGGGGCGCCGATCAGGGCCTGACCCACCCGGACCCGTTGCTGCTCGCCACCGGACATGCTGCCGAGGGGTGCCTTGGCCAGGTGGCTGGCCCCGACCGCCGCAAGGGCGTCAGCCACCCGGCGGCGTGCGGAGCGGTTCGGCATCGGCAGGCCCCAGCGGGTGCCGTCGATGCCCAGCCGGACCAAGTCCTGGGCCCGCAGCGGCACGCCTCGCTCAGCCAGCTTCTGCTGCGGGATGTAACCGATGCTGCGGTGGCCCCGGCGTACGGGCTGGCCGAGGAAGGAAAGGTCTCCGGAGGTCAACGGCTGCGCGCCGAGGACCGTACGCAGCAGGCTGGTCTTGCCCGACCCGTTCGGTCCGAGAACGGCGACGAACTCTCCCACCCGTACGTCGAGGCCGAGGCCGGCCCACAGCACACGTGACCCGAAGGCCAAGGTCGCCTGGCGCATGGCCAGAACGACCTCGGCCTCCCGAGGCGGGTGATTCGTCTGCGGCCGCAGATGACCCCGCGTCACGATCCCAGGGCCTGCGAGACCCCAGCCACGTTGTCTTGCATCCAGGTCAGGTAATCCTTGCCCGCGGGCAGCGTCTCGGTGACCGGGACGATGGGGATGGCGTTGCGTCGGGCTGCGGCCAGCACGGAGTCCGTCTGAGGACCGCTGGTCTGGGAGTTGTAGGCCAACAGCTTGACCTCTTTCGCATCGAAGAGGCCGACGGTCTCCTTCAGCACGGCCGGCGGCACGTCGGTACCGTCCTCGATGGCCTTGCTGAACTCGGCGGGGGTCTTGTTCGTCAGACCGGCGGCGTCCAGCAGGTAGACCGGTACCGGCTCGGTGATCGCTACGCCCGCACCGGTGTGCGTCTTCTTGATGGCGGCCTCTGCGGTCTCCAGTGCGGTCAGCTTCGTGGTGAAGGTGGTCGCGTTGGCCCTGAACGTAGCCGCCGATGCCGGGTTGGCGGTTGTGAAGTCCGCGGCCAGCCGATCAGCCAACTTGGCGACGGTGGGGAAGTCGTACCACATGTGCTCATTGAACTCGCCCTGGGCGGGTTTTTGGTCATAACCAGAGAGGTCAGCAACATTGATCACCGTCGCCTTGGCCGACGCGGCCTGCAACATCGTGTCCACGAAGTCGTCGTAGCCGCCGCCGTTCTCGATCACGACCTGCGCCTTGGACAGCGCCAGCTGATTCTGGGCGTCTGCCTCGTACTCATGCGGGTCACGGTCGGGATCGTCGATGATCGAGGTGATCGTGATCGCGTCACCACCGATGGCTGACGCAATGCTGCCGTAGACGTTGGTGGAGGCCACCACCGCGATGGGGGTCGCGGCAGAGCTGGCAGGCGCGGTCGTTCCCGGGGCTGCAGGTTGGCCGCAGCCGGCGAAGCCGGCCACCAAGATCATGGCGGCGGAGGTCAGGGCAAGTCTTGTCATCAAGTCGCTTTCACATCACACGCCCCGAGATCACGGTGGGTCAGGCGCAACCAGTAGAGGACTGAACGCTAACTCCTGAAGAAAATGATTGTCAAAACCAAAACCAGTGAGCGCTCACTGGGGTTGCTGATCGGACGGCGGTCAGGACAACCGGGCCGCCAAGGCCTGGCCCAGCGCTAGGCCGGACAGGTAGGCCGATTCGACCCGGGGTTTCTCGGACCACGCATCCCCGCACAGCCCGACCAGCGCCTCCCCCAGGAAGAAGGTCTGTTCCCGGTTCCCAGTCGGCTTCGCGAAGGTCCAGCAGTGCAGATGGGTGCTGACAGGTTCGGCAGCGATGCCGAGGATGTCGCGTACGGCGACCGTCAACAGCGGGGCCGCCTCCTGCGGGGCGTCGAGGTGCTCGGCGGCGAACTCCGGGGTGGAATGCGCGACCAGGACGGGCGCCCCGTCCCCGCGGCGTCGGCCGTCGTCGGCGATCCAGGACACGAGCGGGTCGCCGCTGACGAAGACCCCGTCGAGGTCCCCCCAGGTCCGGTCGGGCCATCGCACGGTCAGCGCCAGCACCGGATCGAACGGGTCGGTCAGTGCGGCGATCTCCTCGGCGTACGACAGGTCCAGCAGCCGGCGGGCCTGCGGATCGGGCATGGCCAACACGACCGCAGCCGCGCCGATCCCGTCGACGGTGAGTCCCGGTCCGATCGCAGCGACCGTCTGTTCCTGCACCTCCAGCCCGGTGGCCAGATCCTCGACCAAACCCCGTAGACCACCCGGGGCCGCCCAGCGCATCGGTCCGGACTTGTTGCTCAACCCCCGGTCCTCGGCCACGGCGAAGGTCGCGGTCCAGGGTCGGGCCAGACCGCGCTCCCGCCAGTCCTCCACCACAGCCTCGAACGGTGGTTCCGAGCCCGTGAAGTAGGAGGCTCCGGTGTCGACGATCCGCTCATCGGTACGCCGACTGGCCAGCCGTCCGCCGATCCGGCGACCCCGGTCCAGCACCACCACCGGCTGCCCCGCCGCGACCAGGGCCTGAGCGGCGGCCACCCCGGCGATACCGGCTCCGACGACCACCACAGGCTTCACCCGGTCATCGTGCCATCAGCGACGACCCGAGTGACGACGGCCGAGTTATGCGGTCCGACCCGGCTCGTGCAGGGCACTAATCACCGCCCTCGTTCAGCGTCACCGTGAGAGGGGCGGATTCGGAGCCCTTGACGTCGATCCCCTCCGCCTTGAGTTCAGCCAGCGCCTTCTCGACGTAGGTGTTCGACTTGGCCGTCTCCGGCGGCGCTTCGCTGATGATGGAGGCCTTGATGAACTTCGTGGTCTGCTCCGCGTCCGCCAGGTCCGGCAGCTTGTCAGCGGTGGCCCAGATCGCGTCCTGCAGCATGGCCGTGCCCACCTCGTTCCCGATGATGACGTTCAGGGCCTCGGGCTTGAAACAGCTCGTTGGTCTCCGGTCGCTGTCGGTCGGGCTCGGGGGAGCCGACGGAGACGACGCTGCGTACTGCGGCTGTCCCGCGGCCTCACCGTCGGCTGCGACGGAGAGGCGAACCGACATCACCCGCCCGATGAGGTACCTCTGGATCGGGTCGAGCTGGACGCCGACGAAGTAGTCGCCGGCCACGGACGCCGTGCTCCAGTCGGCGGCGGCGTTCCCGGCCACGGGCGACGGCGTCTCCCGGTTGCGCACCCGCACCTCGGGCGACGCCGCCGTGGCGCGCGCCGGGGCGTCCACGGCGGCACTCTGGTACGTCGTGGTCATGGCTAGCCGGGCCGGTGAGAACAGGGTCACCCGGGTGGTCACCGCCTCCCCCGAGGTCAGCCCCGCGTCCTCGCTGCCCGCGGGCGCGCTGGCGGTGACCCGGAACCGCTGGCCGTGGTCGAGGCGGACGCGGTAGACCGCCGTCTCGCCGATCGCCACTGAGTCCGACCAGGTGCCGGCGCCGATCTGCGGGGCGTTGGAGTACGCCGACCCGCCGACCACGGCCTTGACCGGCTTCTTCTCAGCCACCGCCTTGCCCGTGCCGTCGTAGCCCAGACCTCCCACCCGGCCGAGATGATCAACAGCCCGAGCAGACCCAGACCGAAGTTGCGCAACCTTAAGAGCGTGCCGTGACGTGATCACGCAGCTCGGGGATGATCTGCTCGCCGTAGATGCGGAGGGTCTCCTCCTTGTTGTCGTGCTGCAGGTAGCCGGCGAACTGGGTGACCCCGAGCGCCTTCAGCTGTTGCAGCTTGGCGATGTGGTCCTCGACCGGACCCAGCAGGCAGAACCGGTCGATGATCTCGTCGGGCACGAAGCTGGTGTGGGTGTTCTGGGCCCGGCCGTGCTCGTTGTAGTCGTAGTCCTTCCGACCGGCGATGTAGTCGGTCAACGCCTTCGGCACCTCACTCGTGTCGCCGTACTTGGTCACGATGTCGGCCACGTGGTTGCCCACCATGCCGCCGAACCAGCGGCACTGGTCACGCATGTGGGCGACGTCGTCCCCGACGTACATCGGGGCTGCGACGCAGAACTGCAGGGCGTCGGGGTCGCGACCGGCGTTCGAGGCGGCGGTCCGGACCGCGCCGATCATCCACTCCGCGATGTCCACGTCGGCGAGCTGCAGGATGAATCCGTCACCCACCTCGCCGGCCGCCTTCAGGGCCAGCGGTCCGTACGCCGCGACCCAGACCTCGAGCGACGACGTCCGTGCCCAGGGGAACTGCAGCAGCGAGCCGTGGTAGTCCACCGGGCGGCAGTTGGCCAGCTCGCGGATGACGTGCGTGGCCTCACGCATCTCGCGCACGGTCACCGGCTTGCCGTTGGTGACCCGGACCGCGGAGTCGCCGCGGCCGATCCCGCACACGGTCCGGTTGCCGAACATCTCGTTCAGGGTGGCGAAAAGCGACGCGGTGACGGTCCAGTCCCGGGTGGCCGGGTTGGTGACCATCGGTCCGACCATGATCCGGTTGGTCCGGCTCAAAATCTGGCTGTAGATGACGTACGGCTCCTGCCAGAGCAGGTGGCTGTCGAAGGTCCAGACGTAGTCGAAGCCGTGCGCCTCACTGAGCTCGGCGAGCTGGACCGTACGCCAGGCCGGCGGGTTGGTCTGCAGCACCACCCCAAAATCCATGCTGTGTTTTCCCTTCTCGCGCATCGCGCTCTGATCCCCCGGCGTCGTCGTCGCGGGTGAACGGTGAAGCGTGTTCACCCGCTCCTCCTCCGTCCGGCGGCGCGCGAAACCGACGCTCGAGGGCGATCCATCCGGCGGCGCGGGATCTGGTGGTGGTAACCGTTCAAGATATTCACATCAGATACTGACTGAGGTCGCGTTTGAGGTAGCGGCCGTGACCCTTGGTGCCGAGGTACGCGCCGTCGTCCACGACCACCGTGCCGCGGGAGATCACCGTGTCGACGTGGCCGTCGATCTCGAAGCCCTGCCAGGCGGAGTAGTCCATGTTCGTGTGGTGGGTCTCGACGCCGATGGAGGTGTGGCCGTTCGGGTCGTAGACCACCACGTCGCCGTCGGCACCGGGCTGGATGACGCCCTTGCGGCCGTACATCCCGAACATCCGGGCCGGGGTGGTCGAGGTGAGCTCGACCCACCGCTCCAGGCTGATCTGGCCGCTCACCACCCCGGCGTACATCAGGTCCATCCGGTGCTCCACGGAGCCGATTCCGTTGGGGATTTTGGCGAAGTTGCCGAGGCCCAGGTCCTTCTGGTCCTTCATGCAGAACGGGCAGTGGTCGGTGGACACCATCTGGATGTCGTTGGTCCGCAGGCTCCGCCACATGTGGTCCTGGTGGCCCTCGGCCCGGGAGCGCAGCGGGGTCGAGCACACCCACTTGGCCCCCTCAAAGCCGCCCCACTCCGGGCTGTTCGCGCCGAGCTGCTCCTCCAGCGAGAGGTAGAGATACTGCGGACAGGTCTCGCCGAAGACATTCTGACCCTGGTCCCGAGCGGCGGCGATCTGCTCCACCGCCTGCTTCGCGCTGACATGGACCACGTAGAGCGGAGCCCCAGTCAGGTTGGCGATCATGATCGCCCGGTGGGTCGCCTCCGCCTCGGCCTGCCAGGGCCGGGCGATGCCGTGGAAATAGGGATCAGTCTTGCCGTCGGCGAGCAGCTGGGCAACGAGGACGTCGATCATGCTGCCGTTCTCGGCGTGCATCATGATCATGCTGCCGTTCTCGGCCGCCTTCTGCATGGCGCGCAGGATCTGCCCGTCGTCGGACAGGAAGACGCCCTGGTAGGCCATGAACAGCTTGAAGCTGGTCACCCCTTCGTCGATCAGCGCGTCCATCGCCTTGAGCGAGTCGTCGTCGACATCGGAGAGGATCTGGTGGAAGCCGTAGTCGATCGCGCAGTTGCCCGCGGCCTTGTCGTGCCACAGGGCGTACTGGTCGAGGACGTTCTCCCCGGCGTACTGCACCACGAAGTCGACGATGCTGGTGGTGCCGCCCCAGGCCGCGGCCCGGGTGCCTGTCTCGAAGGTGTCGCTGGCGAAGGTACCGCCGAACGGCATCTCCATGTGGGTGTGCGCGTCGATCCCACCGGGGATGACGTATTTGCCCGCAGCGTCGATCACCGTGTCGATCGCCGCCTCGAGGTCGAAGCCGAGGAGATTGGAGCCCGGAGCCAGCACAGCGGCGATCGTCTCGCCGTCGATCAACACGTCAGCCGTGGCGGTCCCGGTGGCGTTGACCACGGTCCCGTTCTTGATCAGCGTCGTGCTCACGCGCCCTCCTCCTGGGGAAAATTGCGGGAAGGTGACGTGGGATCGGCGGGAAGATCAGCAACCTTCCCGCAATTTTCCCGGGGGCCCGGCGTCATGGCTTCGGGATCGAGGTGTAGGACTCCGGGCGGCGGTCCCGGTAGAACTGCCAGGCGTTGCGGACCTGCCGGATCATGCCCAGGTCGAGGTCGCGGACCACGACCTCCTCGTCGTCAGCGCTGCCCATCGGCCCGACCAGGTTGCCCTGCGGGTCCAGGAACTGGCTGGAACCGTAGAAGGTCACGGCGAGCTCGCCGTACTCGTTGTCCTCGGTTCCGACCCGGTTGGGGGCGGCCACGAAGTAGCCGTTGGCGGCAGCCGCGGCGGGCTGTTCGATCTCCCACAGCCGGTTGGACAGCCCGGGCTTGGTGGCGTTGGGGTTGAACACGATCTGCGCACCGTTCAACCCCAGCTCGCGCCAGCCTTCCGGGAAGTGCCGGTCGTAGCAGATGTAGACACCGATCTTGCCGACCGAGGTGTCGAAGACCGGGTAGCCCAGGTTGCCCGGTCGGAAGTAGAACTTCTCCCAAAACTTCTCTAAGTGGGGGATGTGGTGCTTGCGGTACTTGCCCAGGATGCTGCCGTCCGCGTCCACCACCACCGCGGTGTTGTAGTAGACCCCGGGCTGCTCCTCCTCGTAGATCGGCAGGATCATCACCAGGGAGAGCTCCGCGGCCAGGGCGGCGAAGCGCTGCACGATGGGACCGTCGGCCGGCTCGGCGTAGTCGTAGTACTTGACGTCCTCGGTGATCCCGAAGTAAGGCCCGTAGAACAGTTCCTGGAAGCAGATCACCTCCGCACCCTGGGCCTTGGCCTGCCGGGCGAACTGCTCGTGGCGGTCCAGCATGGAGTCCTTGTCGCCCGTCCAGGTCGTCTGGGTGATCGCTGCCTTGATGACCGTCACGTACGCCCTCCTCATCGATTGCGACGGATCTCGCTGCGACCCGTCCTGGCATTGAACGAAACCCTGGTTTCGATGGTGTGTCAATGGGTAACGGTCGGACGCAGGACCGGTCCGGGACGGTCCACAGATGAGGTCAGAGGCCCAGGTGCAGCCGGAGCGCGTCGTCGAGCCGGGCTTGGAGCGCCGGCGACAGCTGACCGATCCGAGCCCCGATGCGTACGACGTCGATGGACCGCACCTGCTCCGCCTGGGCCTTTAAGTCGTGCGGCAGACCCGTGTCGGCCGCGGGGACCAGGACTTGGAACGGGAACACCCGGCTCACGTTCGAGGTCATCGGCACCACGGTCACCACTCCTCGGCCCAGCTGCGCAGCCCGGGTGTTGGCGCCGTCGTTGCTGACCAGGACCACGGGACGGAGCTTGTCGGCCTCCGACCCACGGACGGGCTCGAGATCGGCCAGTCTGATCTCACCCCTTCTCACGTGCGGGGCAACCCGTCAGCAACCACGGCATCCCAGTCGGAAGACGTCCCGTCTTCGGCCCACTCGGCCCAGGCCATCTCGTACGCCGCACCCAGTTCGGCGGCCCGCAGAACCCGGATGGCCTGCTGCACAGCGGCCGACCGGGACCCGACTCCGTGTTGCTGCGCGTAACCGTCCAGGAATTCGACCTCGACCGGCGACAGACTGATACTCAGTTTCACCCTCGGATGCTACTCCTGGTCCTACCGCGGTAGCATCACAATCAGGCGTTGGTGAAGTTCACTTCAGACCGGTGGTCGCCAACCCCTGGACGAAGAAGCGCTGAAAGGCCAGGAACAAGATGACCAGCGGCGCCACCGCCAACAGCGTCATCGCCATCAGCGCGCCGTAGTCGGTCTGGTATTGACCCTTCAGGAACTGCAGCCCGATCGGCAGGGTGTAGAGCTCGGAGTCGCGCAGCACGATCAGCGGCCAGAGGAAATCGTTCCACTGGTACATCACGCTGAGCAGGGTGAGCACCGCCAGCAGGGGTTTGCAGAGCGGCAGCACGATGCTCCAGAAGACCCGCAGGCTGCCGGCCCCGTCGATCTTGGCCGCCTCGATCACCTCGTCCGGGATGGCGATCATGAACTGCCGGGCCAGGAAGATCCCGAAGCTGGCGGCGGCCGCCGGGATGATGACGGCCCAGAAGGTGCCGACCAGCCCGAGGCCGTTGACGATCTTGAACTGCGGCACCAGGATCGCCTGGGTCGGGATCATCATCGTGGACAGCAGCAGCAGGAACAACTGCGTCTTGAGCGGGAACCGGAGCTTGGCGAAGGCGTAACCAGCCAGCACGCTGACCACCACGGTCACGATGGTGGTGATCACCGTGATGGTGATCGAGTTGACGAACCAGGTGCCGACCGGCCAGGTGTCGAGCACCCGGGTGAAGTTGAACAGCGAGATCCGCTGCGGCCACAGGCTGAAGGAACGGTCGAACACCCTGAGACCGGAGAAGGCGGTGACCAGCATGATCCACAGCGGGAACGCCATCGCCACGAAGACAATCGCGGCGGCGACGGTGCGGGCCACGAGACCGGCCCGGCTGGTCCGGCGGCCACGATGTGGCGCTGCGGCGTCGACGGTGCGCAGCAGGGGACGAGTTACGGCGATAGCCATCAGGCCACCTCGTCCCGGGTCCGGTTGGTACGCCACTGCAGGATCGTGAAGGCCAGGGTGAGCAGGAAGATCACCACGCCGATCGCCGCACCGTAGCCCTGGTCGCGGGCGGGGCCGAAGGCCGTCTTGTAGGCGTACGTGCCCAGCACCTCGGTGGCCGAGCCCGGTCCGCCGTTGGTCAGCACATAGACGGTGTCGAAGACCTGGAACGAGTAGATGACATTCATGATGATCAGGAAGAACGTGGAGGGACCGAGCAGCGGCACGGTGATGTGGCGAAAGCGCTGCCAGGCGTTCGCGCCCTCGACCTGGGCCGACTCCTGCAGCTCGACGGGCACCGACTGCAGTCCGGCGAGGTAGATGATCATGCAGAAGCCGACCCGGATCCACAGCGTGACCAGGATGAGCGAGACGAACGCGGCGGTGCCGCCAGACTGCCAGGCGACGCTGGGCAGGCCGAGGTCACCCAGGACCTTGTTCACCACGCCAATCGTCTCGTTGTACATGAAGGTGCCGATCAGACCGACCGAGACGCCGGAAATCACCAGGGGCAGGTAGATCATCGTGCGGACGACTCCCCGGCCGGGCAGCACGGAGTTCATCAGCACCGCGAGGGCCAACCCGATGGCCAGGCTCAGCGGCACCGTCGTGAGGATGAACAGCGCGGTGTTGAGCAGCGAACGGTAGAAGGTCGGGTCAGCGAACATGGTGGCGTAGTTGGTCAGCCCGACCCAGGTGACCCGGCCACTCAGCGAGGCAATCTTGGCCGTGGACAAGACCAGGGCCCCGACCATCGGAACGATCAGGAACCCCAGGGCGAGCAGGATGGCCGGCGCCACGAAGGCCAGGGCTGAGACATCCCAGCGGCGCCGCCGGCGGCGGCGGTCCAAGGGGGGCGACGGGGGCTCCGTGAGGCGGACGGGGACCGCCTGGGCTGCGGTCACGCCGCCGCCTTCTGGACGGCGGTGGCCAGCGCCGCCGTGGTCTCGGCCGCCGACCGCCCGCCGAGGAACGCCTTCTCCAGCTCGTCCTGGAGCGCCTGGTTGAGCTTGCCGAACTGGGGCACGGTGACCTGCTTGACCTGGTCGGGAGTCAACGTGGTCGCCTGCTCGACAAACGTCTCCATCAGGTCCGGGCGGATCTTGAAGTCGAGCTTGGACTGGGTCAGCGACTTCAGGGTGGGCAGCTGCCCGGAAGTCTCGCAGAACGCCTTCATCTGGTCCTCCCGGACCAGGAACTCCATAAACTTCGCCGCGGCGGCGGTGTTCTTGCCGTCCGCAGCCGCCACGATCGCGTTGCCCCCGAGATCCGTGGCGGCCGCGACGTCGCGTGGCTGGACCATCGAGGCGTATTTGAACTTCTTGCCGACGTCTCGGTTGATCGTGGGCACCAGGAAGTCGCCGGCGAAGACCATGGCCGCGGAGCCGGCGATGAACTCGGTATCGGGATAGGTCTGACTCTTGACCGAGGTGTTGCGGGCGACCCACTTGTTGGTGAAGAAGCTCGTTGTGAACTCGACGGCCTTGCGTCCCTCGGGGGAGTCGATGGCCGGCGACTTGAGGTCCGGGCCAAGCAGGGTGCCGCCGGCCTCGAAGAGCCAGGTCAGCCAGCGGTAGGCGCCGGCGCTCTGCCAGTCGTACACGAACGGGCTCTGCTTGTTCTTGACGATGCCGGCGAGCTTGCGCGAGGCAGCGGCGAACTCGTCCCAGCTCCAGGCCTGCTCGAGGGAGGTTGGGATGTTGGTGATGCCGGCGGCCTCGAAGGCGTCGAGCCGGTAGAGGATCGCCGTGGTGTCGATCTGATGGGGGACGCCGTACGGCTTGCCGTCGAAGACCACGCCCTCCCACAGACCCGGCTCGAAGGCGTCGATCTTGGCCTGGTCGAAGGTGCCGGAGACGTCCAGCAGCACGCCCTCGCTGGTGTACTGGCCGATGTCGATGTAGGAGACCCGGAACAGGTCCGGCGGGTTGCCCGCCTGGAACCTCGAGTCGAGGTTGGTCTGCACGTTCTCGTACGGGACGGTGTCGGTCTTGACCGTGATGTCTGGGTTCTCCTGCTGGAAGGCCGCGATCACCGCGTCGAAGGCCAACTTCTCGTCGTCGCCGGACCAGTTGACGAAGGTCAGGGTCACCTTCTCGCCCGGCGCCGGCGTGGGCTGGGTCCCGCTGCTCCCCTTCTTGCCGGTCAGACCGGCACACCCGCTCAGCCCTGCTGCGGCCCCCATGCCCAGCCCACCCAGCACCACCTGACGACGATTCAGACTCATGCGGACTCCTCCAACGCTCGGTCCGGTGCACGTCTGCCTCACGCCCGGCATGCACACCACCCGGCTGATGGCCGGTTGGTGTCGTGCAAGGCATTTCTCATATCGGGTGGAGATCGGATGCAGGTCAACACTCGCTCAGCCAAACCGCCGCCTCAGTCCGCCATGGGCTCGCGGTGGTCACCGACGGCCCCGTCGATCAGCTCGCGGACGATGTCCAGATGACCGGTGTGCCGGGCGGTCTCCTCGACCAGGTGGATCAGCACCCAGCGCAGCGTGACATCCGAACCGAACCAGGCCGTGCCCTGGTCCTCCAGGTCGAGCTCGACGATCACCTGGTCGGCCGCCGCCCGGGCTCGGGCGTAGAAGGCCAGGACGTGCTCGCTGGACTCGTCGGGGGTGACCCGCAGATCCGCCTCCGGATCCTCGTCGCTGAACGGCAGCCGCTCGGTCTGGCGGCCGAAGGTCGTGCAGAACCAGTCGTACTCGACCGCCCCGAGGTGCTTCACCAGACCGAGCAGGCTGGTGCCCGATGGGGTCATCGGGCGGCGCAACTGCTCGTCGTCCAGGCCTTCGATCTTCCACAGCACCACCTCTCGGTGCCGGTTCAGGCTGGCGTGCAGACTCTCCTTCTCTGCACCGGTGAACGGCACCCGGATCATGGTGTCTCCTTCGTGTGGATTGGTCGAGTGGGCTCAGAGCAGGAAGCGGAACAGCGGGCTGTTGGCCGGAATCTGCTCGATCTGGGGCGGGGCCGCGTCCATCCGGGCCAGCAGCGGACCGAGGTCATCGGCTCGGGCCAGCTCGACACCGACCAGGGCCGGGCCGGTGTCCCGGTTGTTCCGCTTGACGTACTCGAACAGGCTGATGTCGTCGTCCGGCCCGAGAACCTCGTCGAGGAACCGGCGCAGCGCGCCGGGCTCCTGGGGTAGTTCGACCAGGAAGTAGTGTTTGCGGCCCTCGTAGATCAGGGCCCGCTCCACGATCTCGGCGTAGCGGCTCACGTCGTTGTTGCCCCCGGAGAGGATGCAGACCACGGTCGAACCGGGTGCGATGCCGTCGATCTGACCCAGGGTGGCCGGTGACAGGGCACCGGCGGGCTCGGCGATCACCCCGTCGGACTGGTAGAGCTCCAACATCTCGGAGCAGACCCGGCCGGCGTCGATGTGCACGATCTCCGCGCCCGAGGCCATGATCAGCGGGGTGGTCAGGGCCCCGGCCCGGCGTACGGCAGCCCCGTCGACGAAGGTGTCGAGGTGCTCCAGGTCGACCGGGTGCCCGACCGCCAGCGCGGCTGCGACGGCAGCCGCACCGTCGGGTTCGACCCCGATCACCCGTACCGACGGATGGCGCTCCCGGAGCCAGGTCACGCACCCCGCCAGCAGACCCCCGCCGCCGACCGGGACGACCAGCACATCGGGGGCCCGACCGAGCTGGTCGACGATCTCCATCGCCACCGTGCCCTGACCAGCGATGATGTGCGGATCGTCGAAGGCCGGCACCAGGGTGGCGCCCGAGTCCTGCGCGTGCTCGATCGCGGCGTAGGCCGCCTCGTCGTACGTGTCACCGATCACCACCATGTCCACCGCGGCACCACCCACGGCGGTGATCCGGTCGCGCTTCTGCCGTGGGGTGTTCCGGGGCAGGTAGATCCGGCCGCGGACGCCCAGGGCCGCACAGGCGTAGGCGAGACCCTGGCCGTGGTTACCCGCGCTGGCGCAGACCACCCCGCGCTCCTTGGCCGCCGCGTCCAGCTGGGAGATGACGTTGTACGCCCCCCGCACCTTGTACGACCGAACCACCTGCAGGTCCTCCCGCTTGAGCCAGACCGAGCCTCCGATCCGGCCGGACAGCCGGGCGTTGGGCTGCAGTGGCGTACGGCGGACGACCCCGGTCAGGCGCCGGGCCGCTTCCTCGATCAACGCAGCGTCGACGACGGGCTCGGAGTTCACCTCGCGATCATGACGCAACTGCGCGCAGCCGCAGCAACTGGGCCAGACATCTTCAATTCTGCTGCCGGACCGCATATTGTCGCCGGTGGTGTGCCCATCCCCCCAGCAACACGCCAGAGGATCCATCATGAAGTTCGCCTCCCCCATTCGTCGACGACTTGCCCCGGTGATGTTCCTGGCGATGACGACCCTGGCTACGACCAGCCTGGCCGCCCTCCCGGCTGACGCCCGGTCCGACCTGGCTCGTCCGACCGCCGAAGCCCAGCGGGCCGGGGTGCAGCCCGGCAACGCGCAGATGGGCTGGCGCCAGCACGCGCCCGGTCAGCGGCCCAAGGTCACGGCCAACGCGCGGGCCCAGGCGTACCAGCCTCCGGGGGTGCTGGGGATGGACGTATCCAGCCACCAGGGCACGGTCGACTGGTCGAGCTGGGCGCGGCAGGGCAAGCAGTTCGCGTACGTCAAAGCGACGGAAGGTACGACCTACCGCAACCCCTACTTCACCGCCCAATACTCCGGTGCGGCCGGTGTCGGGATGGTAAGAGGTGCCTACCATTTCGCCAGCCCGTCCGGAAAGAGCGGCACGGCACAGGCCCAGTATTTCGTGCAGAACGGCGGCGGCTGGAAGGCCGACGGCAGAACCCTGCCCGGGGTTCTCGACATCGAGTACAACCCCTACGGCTCCACCTGCTATGGACTGAGCAAGACCGGGATGGTCAGCTGGATCAACGACTTCGTGGTCGAGTACAAGAGACTGACCATGCGCGATGCGGTGATCTACACGACCACGGACTGGTGGATCCAGTGCACCGGGAACACCATGAAGTTCTCCTTCACCAACCCGCTATGGGTGGCCCGCTACGGCACAACGGATCCGGGGACATTGCCCGGGGCCTGGCCCCGGGCGACCTTCTGGCAATACACCGCGGCGCCGCTCGACCAGAACCGGTTCAGCTCCGGACGGGACCGGCTGATCGTGCTTGCCACCCGGACCAGATGAGGAAGCAGGATCAGCTGACGTCCTCGTCGCCGTCCTGAGCGGTGCCGGCCAGCTCGCCCGGGTCGATGGTGCCTTCGGGATCGTCCTCGACGCTCAGGCCGCCGAACTCGTCCGGATCGTTGACCGTCTCGATGTCGTCATCACCGGGCGTGTCGATGTCTGGCGTGGACATACTGCTCCTATCTGAGGCCGATCAGCCAAGACCGGCGCGTCGATGTCGCCCAGCCTAGGGCGTGACCAGTCGGCGGCGACCGGTACTGTGAGCCGGCCACGGAGTCAGAAGCCCGGGAAGACCTGCCGAAGCTGGTCCAGCTCGACACCGTCGGCTTGTACGACGGGGGTGTGCTCAGGGTCGAGTCGACCGCTGATCAGCCGGACCAGCGCCTCGGCCGGCATGCTCAGGGTGGCCGAGGTGGCTGTCTCCGCGGCGGCCTCGCCCAGCTGAGCGCCGTCCGGTCCGATCGTCAGGATGAGGACGGCGGCGGGCGCCTGGGTGGTGACCCGCACCGTGAGCTCCTGCGCGTTGGGCTTGCTCACCCGAGCGACGACGTCAGGGAGGCCCGGCATCATCAGCTCGGTGGCGTCGGGGGCCAGCGTCTCGGTCGGATCCAGCGCGACGCGCACGTCCCAGGTGTGGATGGCGTGCTCGTTAAGCCGCAGCTGGAGGAAGCCGGCCAGATCCTGCTCGCCGTTGAACATCATGACCCGGAACTGTGCCCGGTCCTCGGCCGACATCGTCGTCAGCTGGTCGAGGAACGCAGCGTCGAAGCGCAGCGAGTCCTCGGCTTGGTCCTGCGGTTCTTTGGCGTTCCAGACGTCCCAGATCCGGGTGAAGTCAGCGAACTCAGGAGCGGGACCGCCCTCGGCTACGGTGACCAGGAACGCGCTGAAGATCTCCGCCCCCGAGCCCAGATGCGACATCACCTGGGCGATCGACCACTCGCTGGGATAGGCCGGCCGGACCACGTCCTCGGGGCTGAGTGGGGTGACGGCGGCCCAGAGACGTTCGTGCGAGGTCCGTAGGGCGGCGATCAGGGAGTCGGCGCTGGCGGACGTGGTCTCGGTCATGAGGCAGACTCTAATCCCGCTCTCGTCACGCACCAGGGCGGGATGGTAAGGAAAAGCAGCCCAGGTTGAGTTGCTGAACCGGTCCTGTTTGCCGGTCCACGTGGAGGGAGAGACAATGAGCCATTGGGTGGACCACGTGGTGTGGTGGCATGTCTATCCGCTGGGCTTCGTCGGGGCCGAGAAGAATCTGGCCGATGCCCGCCCCGAGCCGCACCGCCTCCGTCGGTTGATCGGTTGGCTGGACCACCTGGTCTCGTTGGGCTGCAACGGCCTCGCGCTGGGCCCGATCTTCACCTCCAGCACCCACGGCTACGACACGGTCGACTACTTCCGGATCGACCCGCGCCTCGGTGACGACCAGGACTTCGACGCGCTGGTCACCGCCTGTCGCGAGCGCGGCATCCGGCTGCTGCTGGACGGGGTGTTCAACCACATCGGTCGGGAGCACCCGCGCTTCCAGCAAGCGCTGCGCGACGGCATCGGGTCCGACGCGGCGTCCTGGTTCCAGCTGTACGACAACGGTTCCGCGGGCATCTCGGCCGACTACTTCGAAGGTCACGACCAGCTCATCGAGCTCGATCACGATGCGACCGAGGTCCAGGACCTGGTCCGCGACGTGCTGCTGCACTGGCTCGGCCGCGGCATCGACGGCTGGCGGCTGGACGCGGCGTACGCGGTGGACCCGACCTTCTGGGCGGCGATCCTGCCGGCGGTGCGGGAACGGCACCCGGACGCCTGGTTCGTCGGCGAGATGATCCACGGCGACTACGTGGACTACGTCGCCCGGTCCACGATCGACTCGGTCACCGCGTACGAGCTGTGGAAGGCGACCTGGTCGTCGCTCCGGGAGGGAAATCTGCCCGAGCTGGAGTGGACCATCGGTCGACATGCCGACCTGATCGAGTCCTTCGTGCCACTGACCTTCCTGAGCAACCACGACGTCACCCGGGTGGCCAGCCAGATCGCCGACCCCCGGCACGTGCAGCACGCCATCGCCCTGCTCGGCTTCCTGCCCGGCGTCCCGAGCGTCTACTACGGCGACGAGTTCGGGATCGAGGCGGTCAAGGAGGACCGTCCCGGTGGGGATGACGCCGTACGCCCCGAGCTGCCCGCCGAGCGTGGTCTTTACCAGGCCGGGCACCCCGAGATCGAACGGCTCTACCGCCAGCTGATCGGCCTGCGCCGACGGCACGCCTGGTTGGTCGATGCCCGGGTCGCGACCTCGGACGTGACGAGCGAGCAGATGCTGATCACGGCGAGGGCCCGCCACCAGACTCAGCCCGCCCTCATCCTGGCGCTGAACCTCAGTGACGAGTCGGTGCCCCTCACCCCCGTGGGCCAGGTCATCGAGGCGGGTTCGGCGGTGCAGCACGGTCGGCTCGCGGCGCACTCCTGGGCCGTGGTCGAGCAAGGGTGACTCAGTCCGCGGCGAGGGCCGCGGCGCCGCCGATCCTGAGCAGCCCCAGGTCAGTGGCCACGGCAAGGGTGTCGATGCCGGCGCCCCGCAGGGCAACCGCGCGTTCGCGATCGCCGGCAAAGCCGGCGACGTCGATGTGATGGCGACGTCCGGCGTCGACCACCCGGCGTACGGGCCCGTCCGGATCGGCGATGGCCTGGTCGATGTCCAGACCCAGCGACATCGACAGATCGAAGGGGCCGACGAAGAGCAGTCCTACCCCGGGCACGGTGGCGATCTGCTCGACGTTGCCCAAGGCCCGGGCGGACTCGATCATCACCGCGCACCGTACGGCGACATTCGCCGCCTCCGCGGGCACCGTGGACCCGCCCCAGAGTGCCGAGAATGGCCCCCAGCTGCGGCCGCCGATGGGGGGATAGAAGCAGGCGTCCACCGCAGCGGCCGCCTGCTCCGCCGTATGGATCTGCGGGACGATGACCAGGGCCGCACCGGCGTCGAGAGCGGCGCCGATCCAGGCGAAGTCGAGCTCCGGGATGCGGACCGCGAAGTCGGTGCCCGTGTCCGTCAGGGCCCGGCCCAGCTCGATGACCGAACGCCGGTCGACCGCGCCGTGCTGGGCGTCGAGCACCAGCCAGTCGAAACCCAGACCGGCGCAGGTCCGGACGACGTTCACGTCCGCGGTCTGGCACCACACCCCGCGGCTCCCCGGCTTCATCACGGGGGCCATCTTGTCACTGCGGCGTCTGCGCGACGGCTCGGGATGCCGGATCGGGCCCGGTCACCGCACACAGGTCAGCACAAACAGGTTGCCCCAGGTGGGAGGGGCATTAGCGTACAGACAGACAGACAGATCGGACCGGTCGGCTCGTGCTGACCCCGATGAGTTCGGCTCGGCCCCCGGGTCTGATTGCTTGCGCCGAGGCCCGATCCTGCGCAGCACCAGGCAATGACGCCACTTCCCCCAGCACACGAGTGAAAGACGGTTTGTCGCTTGACCACCACAACTCCCGAGACCACCGGCCCCGCCATGTCGACCCGCGACCGGAGCGTGATCATCACGTTGTTGGTGGCGACCTTCGTGGTCATTCTCAACGAGACGATCATGGGGGTCGCGCTGCCCCGGCTGATGATCGACCTGCAGGTCAGTGCGCGGACCGGGCAGTGGCTGTCGACCGCGTTCCTGCTGACCATGGCGGTGGTCATCCCGACGACCGGATTCCTGCTGCAGCGGCTGCGCACCCGTACGGTGTTCGTGCTGGCCATGGGGCTGTTCTCCGCCGGCACCCTGCTCGCGGCGGTCTCGCCCGGGTTCTGGCTGCTGCTCCCCGCCCGGATCGTGCAGGCTTGCGGCACGGCCATCATGCTGCCGTTGCTGATGACCACGATCCTCACCCTGGTGCCGATCGAGCGCCGCGGGGTGGTGATGGGCAACGTCAGCATCGCCATCTCTGTCGCCCCGGCCATCGGACCGACCGTGTCGGGGGTGATCCTGCACTTCGCGTCCTGGCGGTTCATGTTCGTGGTCGTGCTGCCCATCGCGCTGGCCGCCCTGTTCTTCGGGGCTCGTCGGCTGGTGAACGTGGGGGATCAGGGTCACCGCAAGCTCGACGTGGTCTCGGTGGTCCTCACCGTGCCGGCGTTCGGCGGCGTCGTCTACGGACTCAGCCAGCTCGGGGCACCGGGTGGCGGGAACGGCGTGGCGATCGGCAGCCTGGCGGTGGGGGCGGTCTCCCTGCTCCTCTTCGGCCTCCGGCAGCTGCGTCTGGCCCGGGCCGACGGGCCGCGGGACCCGGAGCTGGCCGAACGCGGGCCGCTGCTGGATCTTGGGGCGTTCAGCTTCGGTATGTTCAGCCTCAGCATGGCACTGCTCTGCATCGCCATGGTGGGACTGTTCGGGGTGATCATCCTGCTGCCCATCTATCTGCAGAGCGTGCACGGACTGGGGTCGCTGCAGACCGGTCTGATGCTGCTGCCCGGCGGTCTGCTGATGGGGTTGCTCGGCCCGGTCGTGGGCCGGCTCTTCGACCGCTACGGCCCGAGGGGGCTCACGGTCTTCGGCTCGGTCACGCTGACCGTCGTGATGTGGCGACTCAGCCAGATCGAGCCGACCACACCCATCTGGGTGCTGGTCGTCCTGCACGTCGCCATGTCGCTCGCACTGGCCTGCCTGTTCACCCCGGCCTTCACCTCCGCACTCAATCCTCTGCCTCGGCACCTCTACTCCCACGGCAGCGCCATCCTCGCCACCCTGCAGCAGGTCGCGGGGGCCGCGGGAACGGCACTGCTGGTGGCGATCATGGCCGGCCGGATGGCCACCCTGATCGGCGGTGGGGCGGATCCCGTGCAGGCGCAGAACAGTGGCATCCAGACCGCCTTCCTGGTCGGCGCGTTCATCTCGCTCGGGGCGGTCGGCTGCGCGATCTTCATGCGGAGCCCGAAGCCGGACCCGGGCAGAATCTGAGCCGCCTGGCGCCGGTTCTACGAAGTGTCACCTGGCGCTGCCATCGTGGGTTCAGCGACATTGATGCTCGGACTGGCGGGCTACCTCACCTGGCAGATCCGGCGACGAGGAAGGAAGACCGATGGAAGCACTGAGCTGGCAGCTCACCATTGACGCGAACGACCCGCACGCGCTGGCCGACTTCTGGGCGGCCGCGCTGGGGGTGGAGGTCGAGGACAACTCGGCCATGATCGAGGGGGGTCTCGCTCAGGGCTGGGCGCAGGAGGCTGACACCCTGGTGCACCGGGGTCGGGTCGCCTGGCGGGACCTGGTGGCCGTAGCGGGGGCCGGCCCCCGGATCCTGCTGCAGCGGGTGCCGGAGACCAAGCAGATCAAGAACCGGCTGCACCTCGACCTGCACGTCGGCGAGGACCGGATCCGCCCGGAGGTGGACCGACTGGTGAGCCTAGGGGCCACCGAGGGCCGGGAGTGGCGCGAAGCCTGGGGCCACTGGATCGTGATGACCGACCCGGAGGGCAACGAGTTCTGCGTGGAGTAGGGCGCTGGATACGGTGGGCGGGTGAGTGAGACCGACGCCGGCCAGCCGTTCGACCCGTCGCTATGGCGGGCGGTGCCCGGCTTCGAGCTGACCGACGTCACCTACCACCGGGCGGTCGACGCCCCCGTCGTGCGGATCGCCTTCGACCGGCCCGAGGTGCGCAACGCTTTCCGCCCGCACACCGTGGACGAGCTCTACCGTGCACTCGACCACGCGCGGATGTCCTCCGACGTCGGGGCGGTGCTGCTGACCGGCAACGGCCCGTCGGCCAAGGACGGCGGGTGGGCCTTCTGCAGCGGGGGTGACCAGCGGATCCGGGGTCGCTCGGGCTACACGTACGCCGAGGAGGAGGCGCCCGCGGGTGTGGACCCGGCTTCGGCCGGGAGACTCCACATCCTCGAGGTGCAGCGGTTGATCCGGTTCATGCCCAAAGTGGTGATCGCGCTGGTCAACGGCTGGGCTGCGGGGGGTGGCCACAGTCTGCACGTGGTGTGTGACCTGTCCCTGGCCAGCGCCGAGCACGCCCGGTTCAAGCAGACCGACGCCGACGTGGGCTCCTTCGACGCCGGTTTCGGCTCGGCCTACCTGGCCCGCCAGGTCGGTCAGAAGTTCGCCCGAGAGATTTTCTTCCTCGGGGAGGTGTACGACGCCGAGGACGCGCTGCGGATGGGGATGGTCAACCGGGTCGTGCCACACGCCGACTTGGAGAGCGTGGGGCTGGAGTGGGGCCGGAGGATTTGCGCCAAGAGCCCGACGGCTCAACGGATGCTGAAGTTCGCGCTCAACGCCATCGACGACGGTCTGGTCGGGCAGCAGGTGTTCGCCGGCGAGACCACGAGGCTCGCGTACATGACCGACGAGGCCGTGGAGGGCCGCGACGCCTTCCTGGAGAAGCGCCCGCCCGACTGGTCGGCCTTCCCGTACTACTACTAGCCGGACTGGTACTAGCCGGCTGGCCAACCGCTGCGACGGCCCCGGTCGGGTGCGGAGCCGCGACTCTACCCGGCAATTGCTCGCTCTACCCAGGACGTATCCCGGGTAAAGCGAGGGGATCGCAGGTATACCTGCGATCCCGACAGGGGGTGCGCCACCGGAAACCCGGACCCCGCTACACCACCCCGTACAACCGGTCACCGGCGTCACCGAGTCCCGGGACGATGTAACCGATGTCGTTGAGCTGGTCGTCGATGCCGGCCAGGACCAGCGTGCAGGGCACGTGCATGCCGTCCAGCAGCTTGGTCAACCGGGCGATGCCCTCGGGTGCGGCGATCAGGCAGATGCAGGTGATGTGATCGGCCCCGCGGGAGACCAGGAACTGCACGGCGGCCGCCAGGGTCCCGCCGGTGGCCAGCATCGGGTCCAGGACGTAGCACTGCCGGCCGGTGAGGTCTTCGGGAAGCCGTTCGGCGTACGTCGTGGCGACCAGCGTCTCCTCGTTGCGGACCATGCCGACGAAGCCGACCTCGGCGGTCGGCATCAGCCGGACCATGCCCTCCAGCATGCCCAGACCGGCCCGCAGGATAGGCACCACCAGGGGCCGTGGCGGGCTGAGCTGGACCCCCGTCGCCCGCATCAGCGGGGTGTCGACCTCGGTGGGCTCGACGCGGACCTCGCGGGTCGCCTCGTACGCCAGCAGGGTCACCAGCTCCTCGGTCAGCCGCCGGAACGTCGGCGAGTCCGTGCGGACGTCGCGCAGCACGGTCAGCTTGTGCGCCACCAGCGGATGATCGACCACGCAGAGTTCCACCCCTGAACCGTAGCGAGGCGGGCAGGGGGCCTGCGCAGCGGAGTCGTGTCCTGGCGGGACTTCTGACACGATGGTCAAGGCGCTGTGGTGCCTCGAGTCGATGGAGGAGGGACATGTCGGGCTTCGATGACGACGAGTACGAGTCATTCGATCTGGACGGCGCGAAGGAGACCGCCTCGGCGGCCGTGGCGACCGACGTGGAGCACGACGAGGACGAGGACGACGACGACGACGACCTGGAGGATGCGACCGACGAGGAGATCGATTTCGTCATCGCGGCCTATCGCGAGGACGGCCAGCTCTACGTCCAGGCCCTGACCGCCGACCTCGCCAACGACCTGGAGGAGTTGATCGTTCAGCTTCGGCGGCTCCCCGGTGACGCCGGCGCCATCGGCTTCGTCAGCCTGGTCGAGGAGATCTGCCTCATCGTGCGGGTCCGCGGCCCGCACGTTCAGGTGCTCCTCTCCGATGGCGGAGCGGCCACCGACTGGCCGATTGCCCGTGACGTCGCGGACTACCTGAACGAAGAGATCACCGACGACGAGGACGACACCGATCCGATGGGCGACCTCGCTATCCTGGCCGACCTCGGGCTCAGCGACTTCGAGATGGGCGCCATCATGGACAACCTCGACCTGAGCAGCGACCAGATGCTGATCGAGGTGGCCGAGAAGATCAAGATCAACCCGCCGTTCCGCCTCGCGGCCGAGGCCACGTTCGGCTCCTGAGCCGCCGCGGCTCAGGACGTCCGGTGTGACCATGACCAGCCGGTGGGACGCCGCCATGCAGGTCGCTCTCGGTGAGGCCCGTCGGGCCGGTGCGCTGGGTGACGTACCGATCGGGGCGGCCGTGCTCGACCCCGCGGGGGCGGTGGTGGCGGCCTGCGGCAACGAGCGGGAGCAGCACAGCGACCCCACCGCGCACGCGGAGGTGCTGGCTCTGCGGCAGGCCGCCCGCGATCTCGGCTCGTGGCGGCTGAACGAGCACACGTTGGTGGTCACCCTCGAACCCTGCACGATGTGTGCCGGTGCGCTGGTGCTGGCGCGGGTCACCCGGTTGGTGTTCGGAGCGTACGACCCCAAGGCCGGCGCGGTCGCCTCATTGTTCGACGTCGTCCGGGACCCGCGGCTCAACCATCGGGTGGACGTACGCGGCGGGATCCTGGAGGAGGAGTGCAGTGCCCTGCTGCGCGACTTCTTCGCTGCACGCTGATTCGCTCATCGGCGGTCGCGTTGGGTAATCTCTGCGGCGGTGGCGTGTCTGAGCGGCCTAAAGAGCGCGCCTCGAAAGCGCGTGAGGGTAAAACCTCCGAGAGTTCAAATCTCTCCGCCACCGCCA
>JAABUN010003111.1_pt1 | contig 26840 bp, 20 predicted proteins | sample 5559311 | NCBI WGS metagenome assembly JAABUN01 (sample SAMN10711877, study PRJNA513370) | rock metagenome | isolation source: Antarctica rocks | place: Antarctica: Victoria Land, Siegfried Peak sud
GCCGGGCTTTCTGGCTGTTCGCCTACTGCTACAACCGTCGGTGCCTGTTCTGGCAGGACAAGCCTAAACTCAAGCAGACGAACATCGGACTGGCACAATTCCTACCCTCTATCGTTTAGGCACTCCCGCGGACGAGGTGGTTTGACATAGCGCGCTCGTCAGGGCTACAATCGGGCGGCAACACGCTTTTGACAAGCGCCGCGACCGGCCCCGACGCACCTACACGCGCGCGGGCCGCGCGCGGCGTTTTTTCCGTCATCTCACCGAAGGAGTACCTCAAGTTGACAGTTCATAACGTAACCCTGATTCGCGGCGACGGCACCGGCCCCGAACTCGTCGAGGCCACGCGGCGCGTGCTGGAAGCGGCCGTCGCGCCCGACGGCTCGTCGTTCGCCTGGGACGTGGTCGAGGCGGGCGTGGACATCATGGAAACGGCCGGCACGCCGCTCCCGGACAACGTCCTCGCATCCATCCGCAAGCACAAGGTCGCGCTCAAAGGCCCGATCACCACGCCCATCGGGACCGGCTTCCGAAGCGTCAACGTCGCGCTGCGCAAGGAGTTGGATTTGTTCGCCTGCGTCCGCCCGTGCAAGTCCTACAAAGGCGTGCGCTCGCGCTACGAAAACATTGACATCGTGATCGTGCGCGAAAACACCGAGGACCTGTACGCGGGCGTCGAGTATCCGGTCCACTCCGAAGAGGCCGGCAAGATCATTGACATGGCCGGCGGCAAGATTCGCCGCGACGCCGCGATTTCGATCAAGCCGATCTCGATCACGGGCAGCCGGCGCATCGTCAAGCACGCCTTTGATTACGCCGTCGAGAACGGGCGCAAAAAGGTCACGGCGGTCGCCAAGGCCAACATCATGAAGTTCACGGACGGCCTGTTTTACGAGGTCGCCCGCGAAGTGGCGAAAGACTACGAGGGCCGCGTTGAGTACGACGAGTGGCTCGTGGACGCGATGTGCATGCAACTCGTCCAGAAGCCCGAAAACTACGACGTGCTGGTGATGGAAAACCTGTACGGCGACATTTTGAGCGACCTGGCCGCTGGACTCGTCGGCGGCCTGGGCGTCGCGCCCGGCGCGAACATTGGCGAGGACACCGCGCTCTTCGAGGCAACCCACGGCTCGGCCCCCAAGTACAAGGGCCAGAACAAGGTCAACCCGACCGCGCTGATCCTGTCCGGCTTCCTGATGCTCCAATACCTGAAGGAAAAGGACGCCGCCGCCCGGCTCGAAAAGGCCGTGTCTGAGGTGATCGCCGAGGGCAAGGACGTCACCTACGACATGAAGCCCGACCGCAACGACCCAACGGCGGTCGGCACCTCCCAGATGGCCGACGCTATCATTGCCAAGATGAAGTAGAGGCTTTTCTCCCACCAGGTAAACGCCCCGGCGCTTCCACAAGCGCGTCGGGGCGTTTTTGCCGAGCGCGCGCGCGCTCAAAAGGATTTCAGCGGCGGGGTACACCCAACAAGTGAACGTTAAGTGAAAGTCTGGTTTACCGCCCTGGGCGAAGACGACCCGCAAAGCCCCAACCACGGCCTTGCCGCACGCATGGCCGCCGAACTCAGGCAGGCGCCGCAGGACGCGGGCTGCAAGTTGACGGATTCCCCCGCTCACGCCGACGTGATCGTGTACTGGGAGCGGGGCTACAGACGCGGCACCCGCTACGCCAAAGCGCTGCTGGCTCAGGAGGCGATCCGCAAGTACCCGAACCGGTGCTTCGTCGTGGATGACATTGACCTGCCCATCGGCTATCTTCCGGGCGTCTACACTGCCATGCCGCGTCGGCGCATGGACAATTTCCGGTTCCGCACAGGTTCTTACATAGACGACTACAACGATTTTTGTGCGAGGCTGGCCGACAGGAGGCACGAGGAACCGCGCCTGCTGTTCTCCTTCCGGGGGGCCGCTTCCTCCGATTTACGCAAAACGCTGCTGGCCGCCGGTCTCGCCGGCCCGAATTTCGTGGTTCAGCAATCCTTCGGGTGGTTCGACCATTCGGACGAGAAGAAAAAGGCCTACGTGGACGAGATACTGGACAGTAAGTTCGTACTATGTCCGCGCGGCATCGCGACGACCTCCATTCGCCAGTTCGAGGTCATGCAGATGGGCAGAGTCCCGGTGATCCTTTCCGACGACTGGGTCGCGCCGGAAGGCCCCCCCTGGCTCGACTGCTCCGTTCGCGTGTCCGAAAGCCGGATACAAGAACTTCCTCAGATACTGAGCGGTTACGAACCCCATGCGCGGGAAATGGGCCGGCAGGCACGCGATGCCTGGGAACGCTGGTTCAGCCCCGAAACCCGCAACGCGTCGCGCCTCCGATACATCGAGGACATTTTGCTCCAGCGGCCCGCCAACCATGACGAAAGCCTTTATCATCGGCGGTGGCTGAGTTGGAGCTTCGCCTGGAAGTACCAGCGCACCCCGCTGCAACGACTCGCACGCAATGCCCGTCAGCGCTGGCTGCTGAAGGATGCGTGAATGCGAGACGCGCGAACCATCCGATCTTACGACTCTTACGACCCCGCCCTAAGCCGCCAGCGGCAAGTCCCACCCCGCTCCCGCGGACGGCGTGTCGGCGTTGCCGCGCGCCGCGGTGAGAAGCGATTGGGCCGTGCGGCCCTGGTCGGGGAAGCGAGCCAGGCCGACGCGCACAAGCGGCCCCGCCGCCGTGGTAGTCAGGGACAGGCCGGCGTGCTGTTCGCGGGCAAAGGCGCGCAGCAGCGCGCTTTCCAAACGCTCGGCGACGATGCGGGCGGTCTCGCCGGTGTGCGGCAGCAGGGCGATCAGGGCATCATCGGCGCCCGGAGCGGGGTGCGCGCGGCCCGCCACGTCCACGCGCCGGATGGCGTTCTTGACGACCAGCCCGGCCGCGAGCAGCGCGTCGCTCCGGTCGCGCGGGGCGCACGGCAGGTTCCACAAATCCATCGTGACCAGGGCGACCGGGTAGCCGGCCCGCTGCGCCCGCGACAACTCCTCGTTTACGCGGGCGGCCAGATGGGACGCGGTGTACAAACCCGTGGTCGGACACACCACGGACGATTCACGGTTGGCACCAGCGCGCCCCCGGTCGCGCACGTCGGCCTCGCCTAAAATGCGGCGCAGTTTTTTGGTTGAGTTTTTGAGGATATGCGAAACGTAGTTGCACGAGATGCCCAGTTTTTTGGCGATCTCGGTCTGGTTCAAGTCCTGGTAAAAAAACTCGAACAGGACCTTTTGCTCCAGCGCCTTGAGTTTTTCGCACGCGCCTTCGAGCACGATGCGGTCCTCGATGGGCAGTTGCAGGGTGACGTGCTTGTCGGAGCGAATTTTGTCCGGGTCCACCAGACCGACCCCGCCGCTTCCTTCGCCCTCATCACTGCTGCTCGCGCCGAAACGGGCGATCTGGAAAACCTGGCGCGTATTTAGAATTTCCTCGACGGCTTCCTCGGTCAGGTTGAGGACGTGGGCGATCTCGGCGGGAGTGGCGGGCCGGCCCAAATGCTGCGTGAGCGCGTCGCCGGTTCGGACGATCTTGCCGGAAAGTTCGTTCAGCCACGCCGGCTCCTTGATGATCTTGCCCTTGTCGCGCAAACAATGGCGCATCGCGCCGGCGATAAAGTGCGTGGCGTAGGTGGAAAACTTGACGCCCTTGGCGGCATCGTAGTTGTCGAGCGCGGACAACAGGCCAAGATACCCCTCCTGCGCCATGTCTTCTAAGGGTTCGCCCGACCCGGAAAACCGGCGCGCGATGGACTCAACCAGGCCCGTGTAGTGGCCCGCGATACGCTCCTTCAGGTCTTCGAGCGTGGCCGTCGCGCCGTTTCGACGCGCCCCCCCGGTCGCCCCGCTTTGCTTCAAACGGGCGAATTCGTCCAGCCACGCGGCGACCTGTTCGTCGCCGGGCCGAACGGCGCTTTTGATGCCGCTGCTTTCTGCCATGTTGCCGTCGCTTCCTGCGTGCAAAGGGTCTTGACGGGAAGCGGCGGGCCATCCATGGCCGCCGCCCTGCCCGCGCTTGCCGGCGCGGGCCAGACTTCCGTCGCCCCGATTGTCGGATGCCCCCGGCAAAAATTGGAGTGCCGCGCCCTTCGCCCATTTGCGGGCCTCAAGTCGCCCCGTTCGCCTGCCGAAAATGCAAGCGTCGCTTTCGATTTTTGAAAGGTACCGCCCGTGTCCTCGTTTCTTTTAGATGACGATTTGTTGACGACGCCCGCACCGTCGCGCCCTGGCGCCGCGCCGCCGCCGCTGCTCACGAGCGCCGGCCCCGCCCCGCTCGGCTTGGACGCGCCCGTTGTTCTGCCCGTGGAGGCGGTCGGCTTCGACGACACGCACATTGACGACATTTTGCGCGCGAGCCAGCAGATGAAGGCGTCCGACATCCACCTGTCCGTGGGCCTGCCGCCCATGGTGCGCCTGGACGGCAAACTGGTTCCGACGCGCTGGGACGTGGTCGGCCCGCGCGACGCCCAGCGGATGGTCTATGACGTCCTCACCAGCGATCAGATCGAGAAATTCGAGCGCACCAAGGAACTCGATTTTTCCTATGGCGTGGCGGGCCTGGGCCGGTTCCGCTTCAACGTGTACCGGCAAAAAGGCAGCGTCGGCTGCTCGATACGCGCCATCCCCGCCAAGATTCCGTCCCTCGATCAGCTGCGCCTGCCGCCCATCGTGCGCGAACTGACCCACAAGCACAGCGGCCTGATCCTCGTCACCGGCCCGACGGGGTCGGGCAAGTCCACGACCATCGCCTCGATGATTGACGTCATCAACACGGAAAGCCCGGTCCACATCATGACGATGGAGGACCCCGTCGAGTACCTCCATACGCACAAAACCGCCATGGTCAACCAGCGCGAGATCGGGTCCGACTCGGACAGTTTCGCCAACGCTATGCGGGCCGTTTTGCGCGAGGACCCCGACATCATCCTGATCGGCGAGATGCGCGACAAGGAAACTATCGCCGCCGCCCTGACGCTGGCCGAAACCGGCCACCTCGTTTTCGGCACGCTCCATACCAACTCCGCGCCCTCGACCATTGACCGCGTGGTGGACGTGTTTCCGCCCGACCAGCAGGACCAGATCAAGGTCCAACTTTCCAACTCGATTCAGGCAGTCGTCGCGCAGCAGTTGCTGCCCAAATTGGGCGGCGGGCGCGTCGCGGCCATCGAGATCATGGTGGCGACCTCCGCCATTCGCAACCTGATCCGCGAAGGCAAAACCTACCAGATCATGAGCGTGATCGAAACGGGCACGCAGTACGGCATGCAGCCGATGGACAAGATGCTGGCCCTGCTGCACAAAAGCAACACGGTCAGTCTTGAGGAGGCCACGCTGCGCGCGATTGACAAGGAGAACTTTTTGCGCCTCGTCAAGGGCGTGTGAGACGTTACGTGCCCGCCCCCCTGCATTGCAACCGTGAGGAGTGTTTTTAACCGATGGCAACTTTTGTTTATGATGCCCTGGACACCGGCGGCCGATCCGTCAAGGGCAAGATCGAGGCGGACAGCGAGGGGTTGGTGCTGTCCAAACTGCACGATCAAAATTTCCACGTTCTGTCCGTCACCCAGCGCAAAAGCAAATCGGGCGGGCTGAGTCTGGGCAAGCGCATGGGCACGCCCAAACTCCAGTCGCTCGTGGTCTTTTCGCGCCAGTTCGCCACCATGATTGACGCGGGCGTTTCCATTTCCAAGTGCATGGACATCCTGGAAGGCCAGATGAAGGACCCGCCGCTTAAGGCCGCGCTGACGGGCATTCGCAAGGACGTCAAGGGCGGCCTCGCGCTCGCCGACGCGCTCGCCAAGCACCCGAACTGCTTTTCCAAACTCTTCGTCAACATGATCCGAGCCGCCGAACTGGGCGGCATCCTGGACGCCATCCTGGACCGGCTGGCGACGTTTTTGGAAAAGGAGATGGAGATCAAGCAGAAGATCAAGTCGGCGATGATGTATCCCATCATCGTGCTGTGCTTCTCGGTGGGCATGATCCTCGCCCTGTTTTTCTTCGTGCTGCCGAAGTTCAAGGAAATCTTCGAAAGCATGAACGTCGAGATGCCGCCCATGACCAAGCTGCTGTTCACCATGTCGGACGGCCTGGTTCGCTACTGGTACCTGCTGCCGCTTGTGGGCGGCAGTTTGTTTTACGGCATCAAGAAGTACGGGATGACGACGCGGGGCCGGATGCACCTTGACGGCCTGAAACTGAAAGCGCCCGTGGTCGGCGAACTGATCCTCAAGATGGCCGTGAGCCGCTTTTCGCGCACCTTCGGCACTCTTGTGGCCTCCGGCGTGCCGATGATGCGTGCGATGGAGATCATCGGCGAAACGTCGGGCAACGCCGTTATCACCCGCGCCATTCACGACGCGCGCAACGCGATCCGCGACGGCCAGCGCATCTCGACCCCGCTTGCCGCGTCGAAACTGTTCCCCGACATGGTCACGCACATGATTGACATCGGCGAGGAAACCGGCCGCCTGAGCGAAATGCTTGTGAAGGTATCCGACTTTTACGACTCCGAGGTGGACGCGGCCGTGAAGGGGCTGACCAGCATGATCGAGCCGATGCTGATGGTCTTCATGGGCGTGGTCGTGGGCTTCATCGCCATCTCGGTCATGGCTCCGATGTTCAAACTGGTGTCGAGCATCGGTTAAAACTCCGGGCTGCGCGGGGCGAGCAGGGTGGCGGGCTCTTCCCATTCGATGGCGAGCAGAGCCGCGTCATCGCGCAGCCGGCCGCCGGCCTGGGTGCGCGCCCAGGCGAGCACCCGGCGCGTGATCTCGTGGGGCGGGTGGCCGCCCAATTCGCTCAGGCGTACGTCTAAGAGTTTGGGGTCCATCCAGGTTCCGTCGGGGCGGCGGATTTCGGTCAGGCCGTCGGTGAACGCGATCAGGGTATGGCCGGGCGGGATGGGCACGGTCAATTCGTCGTATTCTTCGTCGGGCAGCGTGCCCACGGCCAGACCGCCCGCCTCCGTCAGCCGCGTCACGTTGCCCAGCGGCGACAAAAGGCAGGGCGGCTCCTGGCCGGCGTTGGCGTAAATCAGGGTGTTCGCGGCCCCGTCCACGATCCCGACAAACAGCGTGGCGAAGGCGGAAAAGTCAGGGTCGGCGGCCAGAACGGCGTTGAGGCGACTCAGTACGACGGCCGGCGAGCGCGTTTCGGCGAAAAAGGCGCGCAGCATGGATGATACGACCAGCCCGGCGGCCGCTGCCTGCGCGCCCTTGCCGGTGATGTCGCCCAAAATCACGGCCGCGCGCGTGTCGGACAGGCGGAAAATATTGTAAAAGTCGCCGCCCACGAGACTTTCGGAGGCGGTCGCCGGTTCGTAGGCCAGATCGAAGCGCAGCCCTCGGATGCGCGGCGCGTGCGCGGCCAGCGTTTCTTTTTGCAGCGTGGCGAGCACCGCGCGCTGCTCGTCGGCAACGCGCGCGGCCCGCTGCTGATGCGCGGCGGCGCGCTGCTCAGCGTGGGCCAAGCGCTCGCGCTCGCGCTCCAAAAAGCCGGCGTGCGCGGTCGCCCGCACCCGCGCGGCCTGCTCGCGGGCGAGCGCGTACAGGAACAAAGTGAGCAGGCCCAAAAGCAACAGGGCGCCGAAAACGTGCCCGGCCGGGGCCATCTTCGCCCGGTCGGCGGGAAACGCGAGGAGCAGGACCGCCCCCAGAAGACCGGCGACGATGGCCGGCACGCGGCCCCACACCCAGCCGGTCGCGGCGGCAATGGTCAAATAGATCGCCACGCCGAAATCCGCGGTTTTGCCGGTTGCGAGCAAAAGCAGCAGGCGCGGCAGGGTACCGACCCCGACGCCCACCGCGCCCACGGCGATGCCCGCGAGCGGGCCGCCGTCGCGGAGCCGGGAAAACCAGTCTCGCCAACCGCCCTGGCCGCCGTTCGGTTGGGGGGCGCGTTCCGACGGTTCGTTCATGATTTCCCCCGGCGCGGCCCGGCGCGGCGCACCCTTTCCTGTCAACAAATCGGCAACGGAACGGCGAAAAGACCACGCGCACGCGCGCGCGGCCCAACAACCGTGATACCCATCTCTTCGGCAAGTGGGCGAACGAAGCGAACCTGGCCGGTTTGCGGAGGCTTGTTCGCCCGCGTCCTTGTCGTCGTTCCCGTACAATAAAGGCAAATCCAAACGGCGGCGAAAAACGAAAGGACGAACGGGTTGAACCAGGACGAAGCGCGACACGATGCAGCAAGGGCCGGCCGGTTTTCGGTGCGCGTTTTGCGGCACGCGGACCCGGCCGATTTTGATCTTCTGCTCGATTTGCGCGCGCGCGTGCTGCGCCCCGGCCAGCCCAAGCAGCGCAGCCACTTTCCGGGCGACGACGCGCCCGGCGCGGTTCACCTGGGCGCGTTCGTGGGCGAGCGTCTGGTCGGCATCGCCACGGTGACGGAGGAAAACGGTCTGCGGCTGCGGGGCATGGCCGTCGAGGACGACGCGCGCTGCCGGGGCGTCGGGGCGGCTCTGGTGCATCGCGTTTGTGCCGTCGCAATCGAACGAAACGCGCCGCTCTGGTGCAACGCGCGGGCAGCGGCGGTCGGCTTTTACGAGAAACTGGGCTGGGTCGTGGAGGGCGAGCAATTTGATATGCCCGACATCGGCCCGCACTTTCGGATGCGCTGGCGACCCGCGTAGGACTTTCGCACCTGTTTCCTGCCGGGCAGCCGGGGTACACTCCCCGCCATGACCGACGTGCTCGTCAACGACATCCATTCCCAACTCAACCCGACGCGCGTGCGGGAAATCGTCGCGCCGCGCTCGCTCGCAGCGCTGCGCCAAGCGGTTTGGGAGGCGGGCGATGCCCGCATCCCGTTCGCCATCGCCGGTGGGCGGCACGCGATGGGCGGGCAGCAGTTTCTGGCCGGCGAACGACTGCTGGACACGATCCGCCTCAACCGCGTTCTGCGCTTCGACCGAGAAAACGGCCGGGTCGAGGCCGAGGCCGGCATCACCTGGCCCGCGCTCGTGCGCTGGCTGCTTCGGGCGCAAGGCGACGCTGCCGAGAACGACGAACCGGCCTGGGGGATCGCGCAAAAGCAGACCGGGGCCGACCATTTGACGCTGGGCGGCGCGCTGGCCGCCAACGTCCACGGGCGCGGCCTCGTCATGCGCCCCCTGATCGCCGATGTGGAGCAGTTCACCCTCGTGGACGCGCGCGGCGCAATTCACACATGCAGCCGGACGGAAAACGCCGAGTTGTTCCGGCTCGTGATCGGCGGCTATGGACTTTTTGGCGTTGTCTACTCCGTCGTACTGCGGCTCGCGCCCCGTCAAAAACTCCAGCGCGTGGTCGAGATCGCCACTGTGGACGACCTGATGGAACGCTTCGCCGGGCGCGTCGCGGACGGCTTTTTGTACGGCGACTTCCAGTACGCGATTGACCCGGCCGGGGCTGACTTTTTGCGCCGGGGCGTGTTTTCCTGCTACCGGCCCGTGGACCCCCGAACGCCGGTCACGACCTGCGGCCGGCGCTTTTCGCGCACGCAGTACCTGGACCTGATCCAACTCGCCCATGTGGACAAGGCGCGCGCATTTGCCGTGTACGCCGATTACTACGTGGGCACGTCCGAACAGGTGTACTGGTCCGACCTGCACCAACTCAATCAACTCGGCGGCTACGTCAGCGGCTACCACGCCGAAATTGACCGGCGCCTCGGCGCTTCCTGCCCGGCCAGCGAGGTGATCGCCGAACTGTTCGTGCCCCGGCCCGCGCTCGTTTCCTTCTTAGATGCCGCGCGCGACGACTTGCGCCGGCGCCAGGTCAACGTCATCTACGGCACGATCCGGCTGATTGAGCGCGACGACGAGAGTTTTCTCGCCTGGGCCACGCAGCCCTGCGCCGGAATCATCTTCAACCTACACACCGAGCACTCGCCGGAAGGCATGGCGCGCTCGGCCAACGCCTTTCGCCGCCTGAACGACCTCGCGCTTGCCCTGGACGGTGGCTACTACCTGACCTACCACCGGCACGCCACGCGCGCGCAGGTCTTGGCCGCCTACCCGCAATTTCCCGATTTTCTGCGACACAAGGCCGCGCACGACCCCGGCGAACGTTTCCAAAGCGACTGGTATCGTCACCATAAAACGCTTCTGGCTGGAACATGAAAAATAACGCTTCGCGGCCGAGCGAAACGGCCCGGCTGATCGCGCGCAGCCTGGTGTTGCTCGCCCGCGACCCGGCCTTTGCCGGCCTGGTTCCGCCCGACGCGGCTGAGGCGAGCGGCTGGTTCCTGGAAGGCAACGCCCCAACGCGCGCGGGCCGGGACGCCCGGCGCGAACGGGCAAAGGCTTTGGCGGGCCGGCCGTGGTACCGCGCGCTCACCCGTCTGGCGGAGCGGCGCACGCTGCCGGGCATCGTGGCGCACTACGCGCTTCGCAAACGCTTCCTCGAAGACGCTGCCCGGCGTGCCCTGACCGACGACGGCTTCACGCAAGTCGTCGTGCTGGGCGCGGGCTTCGACACGCTTGCCCTGCGTCTCGCCCCCAAGTTTCCCCAAACGACGTTTGTTGAAGTGGACCACCCGGCCACGCAGATCGCCAAGCAGGAAGCGCTCGCCCGGCACGACGCAATCTGGCCGAACCTGCATTTCGCGCCCGCCGACCTGTCCCGAAGCCGGCTCGCAAGCGTTCTCGACGGCTGCCCCGCGTACCGTCCCGACGCCGCCACCCTGTTCGTCGCCGAGGGGCTGCTGATGTACCTGGACGCCGTCATCGTTTCCGCCCTGTTCCGGGACGCGGCGGGCGGCGCTTCTTTTCCACGCCGCTTCGCCTTTACGTTCCTGGAGCCGGACGCGAGCGGCGCTGCGGCCAACTTTTCACCGCCCAGCCGGTTCGTTGACCGCTGGCTGAGGCGGCGCGGCGAGCCGTTTCGCTGGGGCGTCGCGCGAAGTGACCTGAACGGCTGGCTCACGGCGCGCGGCTGGACGCTTTCTTCGGAGGGCATCGCCACCCCCGACGCACTGCGCGAATGCTACCTGAGCGCGCGCACCAACGCGGCCACGCTGCCGCTTTCGCTGCGCCCCGCGCGCGGCGACCTGGCGGCCGTCGCCGATGCCGAAAACGCGGCCGGCTAAACCATCCCGCCATTCACCCGCAGCCACTGACCGGTAACGAAGCCGGACAGTTCGGGGGCGGCAAAGAACAAAACCGCCCCGGCCACGTCATCCGGGGTGCCCACGCGCCGCAGCGCGCTTTGGGAGGCTACGGACCGCTTCCGTTCCTCGTCCGCGCGCCCCGTGTCCGTGAAGCCGGGCGACACGACGTTGACGCGCACGCCGCGCGCGGGGCCGACATCCTGGGCCAGCACCTGGGCAAAGTGGATCAAACCCGCCTTGGCTGCCCCGTACGCGGACAAACCGCCCATGGGATCGTGGCCCGCGCCCGACGCGATGAAAATGATCGAGGCGTTTGCAGGAAGCGCGTTTTCTCGGTCCAGCAACGCGCGCGTCAGGAAAAAGGCCGCGTCCAAATTGACGCCCAGCACGCCGCGCCACTGATCGGTGCGAATTTTCGGCATCGCCCCGCCGCCGTCGCCGCCGCCCGCATTGTGGACCACGATGTCGAAGCCGGCGGGGAAGTCGGCGAGCGCGCGGCCGACGCCCGCCTCAATTTGCGCCTCGTCGGCAACGTTTGCGCGGTACGCTTGGGCGTGCCGCCCGGTCGCGTTTGCAATCTCGTTTTTCGTCGCCTCGGCGGCTGCATCGTCGCCGCGATAAAACAAGGCTACGTTTGCGCCCGCCCGCGCGAGACGCAGCGCGATGCCCTTCCCGATGCCGCGCGTGCCGCCGGTGATGAGCGCGTTTTTGCCTTCGAGGTTGATGGTTTCGGTCATGGCGCGAGTATACCGCCGCCGGCTAACGCAACAATGATGGACCCCGTGATGGACCCCGTTTTGGACCCCGTTTTGCGCGACATCCCCGAATCCTTTGAAACCGCGCGCTTGCTCGTGCGCGCGCCCCGGCCCGGCGACGGGGCCGAGATCAACGCCGCCGTTCGGGAAAGCATCGCCGAACTGCGGCTCTGGATGGACTGGGCGCAGGGACCTTTGCCGACGGTGGAGGAAACGGAAGCCCTTGCCCGGCACGCCTGGGTCCGGTTTTTGGCGCGCGAGGCGTTGGACTTCAACGCGTATTGGAAAGAAACGGGCGAGTTGGTTGCCAAACTCGGCGTGCCGCGCCTGGACTGGTCGGTTCCCAAGTTCGAGATCGGCTACTGGATTCGCACCCGCTTCGCGGGTCAGGGCTTTATGACCGAGGCCGTCGCGGGCCTGGTTGCGTTCGGGTTCGACGTTTTGGGGGCGCGGCGGACCGAAATTCGGTGCGACTCGCGCAACGTCAAAAGCGCGGCCGTCGCCACACAGCTCGGCTTCGTGCTTGATGGCGTGCTGCGAAACGATCAGCGCGCGCCAGACGGCAGCCTGCGCGACACGGCCATCTACGCCCGTATCGCGGCCGAGCGATGAAAACTCCCGGCACGGCCGCCGAAACATCCCGGCGGCTGGCGGCGAGCGTGGCCGGGGGGGCGCTGCTCGCCCTCGCCTTTCCGCCCTACGGCTTGCCGTACCTTTTGCCGCTCGGCGTTGCGTTGCTCGTGGGCGCGCTCGTCGGGCTGACGAACGCGCGGTCGGCTTTTTACCTGGGCTTCGCGGCCGGCGTGGTCTTTTTCGGCGGCACGCTGTTCTGGCTCGCCAACGTTTTCGGGGCCGCCGCGTTGTCGCTGTGCGCGATTCTGGCCGTTTTCGTCGCTTTGTTCGCGGCCGGGTTCGTGTGGCTGCAAAGGCGTCTGCCCGCGCGCTTCCCTGCCCCGCTTCTCGCCGCCGCGCTGTGGACGGGCACCGAGTATTTCCGCTCCGAACTTTTCGCGCTCAATTTCGGCTGGATGGGGCTGGGCTACGCCGTGGTGGACCGGCCCGCGCTCGCCGGCCTGGCGTCGTGGGTCGGCTCGTACGGCGTGTCGTTCCTGATCGTCGCATTTGGTTCGTGGCTTGCCCACACGGTTTTTTTGCCGCCGCGTTCGCGCCGGGTCGTCGCCGTCGGCGTCCTGTTTTTCTGGACGCTGCTTTACGCGGGCCGCTTCGGGGAGACGGCCGCGCCCGCCCGACCGCTAACCATTCGCGCCGTTCAAGCGAACGCCGACGACGAGGAGGCGTTTTCGCGGCTGTCGCGCCCGACCGCCAATCGTCCGTTCGACGTGCTGCTGTGGCCCGAATACAGCCTGCTCAAGGACCCGGCCGCCGACCCAAAACTTTGGGGCCGTCTTCAGCAGATCGCGCGAACGAACCGTTGCGTTTTCGTGTTCGGCGCGAAGGATAAAACGGGCCTCGATCCGGCAAGTGAATCGGCCTTTCGCAACACGGCCTTCGTGCTTGACGCGGACGGGCGCGAGGCCGGGCGGCACGTCAAGAACCACACCGTCCACTTCATCCAGGACGGCATTCGGGGGGAAAAGGCGAAGGCCATCACGACGCGGGCCGGGCACGTCGGCGTCGCCATCTGCTTCGACATGGACTATTCGGACGTGGCCCGCCGCCTCGCCCAAAGCGGGGCCGAGGTTTTCCTCGTGCCCAACATGGACCCGGCCGAGTGGGGGCCGGTCCAGCAAGCCCAGCACCGGCAACTTTTTCAAATGCGCGCGGCCGAAAACGGGCGCTGGCTCGTGCGCGCCGACGTTGCCGGCGGAACGTCCGCCTGCGCCCCGACCGGCCAGGAGATCGCCCGCGTCGCCACGAACGACGAAGCCGCTCTCACCGTCACCGTCGGGCGAGAAACCGGCCGAACGCCGTTCGTGCGTGGCGGCTGGCGCTTCGGCCAGGTGTGCCTCGGCGGGTCCGTGCTGCTGCTGTTGTGGGCCGCAGTGGTAAAACGACGACAGTGACAACTCCCCACGCATAAATGCGAGGGCTTCTATGCAGGTTAACCTGCAACGCTGTGTTGCCCCACAGCGGTTTTCAGGATGTTGAAGGCGGCGTTGGTGTCTCGGTCCAGGGACAGACCGCAGATAGGACAGTGATGCCAACGCTCCTTCAGGGTTTTCTTTGCGACGTGCCCACACTCGGAACACGTCTGACTGGTATAGGAAGGGTTGATTTCCGCTATCGTCCGAGCGGCGCTTTCAGCCTTCTGGGACAACACACCACGCAACAGTGACCACGAAGCATCGGAAATAGACTTGGCAAGGCAGTGGTTTTGCACCATGCCTTTGACGTTTAACTTTTCCACGGCTATCAGTGCGTAGCGGTTTACGAGGCGACGGGCGAACTGGTGAACAAAATCATGGCGGCGGTTCCGAATACGCTCGTGAATACGAGAGACAACCTTGCGGGCCTTGCGACGCTTGGGCGTTCCCTTGCCCTGCTTGGAGAGTTTGCGTTGCGCCTTCGCCAGTGCCTGCTCATCACGGCGGAAGAAACGCGGGTTCGTCACGAAGGTACCGTCGGAAAGGGCTGCAAACTGATTCAGCCCAACATCAATGCCGACGGCTTCCTCGGACAGGGGCAATGGTTCCGGTTCGTACTCGCAGGTAAAGCAGGCAAACCACTTGCCGGCTTGCCGGCGAATGGTACAAGTTTTCACATTACCAGGCAAAGGACGATGAACGATGCACTTCACAAGCCCTATCTTGGAAACCCGAAGAGTGTCACCTGCCAATTTACAGCCGGTTTTGCCTGCCTGCGGGAAGGTGATGCTGTCATAGACGCCAGCGCCTTTCCGACGAGGATAGCCGGGCGTTTCGCCTGCCTTCACGCGGCGAAAGAAGGCTTTGAACGCAAGGTCAACCCGAACAGCGACGTTCTGGAGTACCTGAGAGTGAACCTCGGACAATTCCGGGTGAGCCGTTTTCCACTTCCCCATCGCGGCTTGTTGGTCATACAGGGAAAGCGTTTCCTTGTGTGTCTCGTAGACGGCGGTACGCTCGTTCACGAGACTGTTGTACACCTCGCGGCAAATCTCAAGCGTCCGGTTCAGCGCCGTCTCCTGCGCCTTCGTCGGAAGAACCCTGTATTTTACGCAAATCGTACTCACGCATACATTGTATCACGATTATGCTTAACAATCAGAAAGAAAGGGTCTCCTCAGAAGGAGACGATGCCTTACATCCCCACGGCTGAAGCCGGGGGCCTTACGGCATTAATCAGGTAAAACAATGCTGCCGAAGCGCCCTGAAACACTGCCCGAATTGACAATCGCGACGCTGGAAGCGCTCGGCCGAGAGCCGCTTTCGGCGAACATCGTTCTGGGCGGTGGCATCGCGCTCAAGCACTACGACGACTTCCGCCAAACCCAAGATGTGGATGCTTGGTGGCGTGACGCGCCCGACCCGGCGACCTTTGAAGTTGTGCGCGCCGCCTTGGCGCGCGTCGCCACCGAGCGTGGCTTGCAGATCGAGCACCGCCGGTTCGGCGCGACGGATTCGGTGGAGTTCAAGGCGGCGGACGGCAACCGCAAAATCTTCTCGTTCCAGATCGCCGTCCGCGACGTGCCGCTCGATGAACCGCTCGTCAGCCCGTGGCCCCCGCTGCTCATCGAAACCCTGCGTGACAACATCGGCTCCAAGATGAACGCGCTGGTAAATCGGGGAGCGCCGCGCGACTTCGTGGACGTTTACCGAGTAGTGAACGACGGCTTGATCCCCGCCGGTGCGTGCTGGGCATTGTGGCGCGAAAAGAACGCCGCGGGGAGCATCGAGGATGCGCGCGGCAAGGCGTTGACGCACCTCACCCGCTTGGAACAGCGCCGACCGCTGGAAACCATCGCCGCTCCCGAGGAGCAGGAAAACGCGCGAACGCTGCGCCGCTGGTACAAAGAAACGTTTCTTGATGAAACGAAAGAGCCGACGTAAAGATGAGCACGCCTTACCTCGACCTTTCCGTGTACCCGGACGTGGACCCGTCGGAGTTGCCCGAACGCCTCGACACGGACGCGCAAAAGGCGGACTACGTGGAACGCATCTGTTCGTCGTGGGACTTCGACGTTTACCCGGAGCCGGCAACGTTCGCGCTTTTGCGGGATTGGAAAACCGTTTTCGACAATTACCCGCTCGCCCACTCCCCCGCCTACCACACGTTTCGGCGTTTGTTCGGCTGGGAAGACGTGCCCTTCGAGAAAAACGACTTCGTGCGCCTGACCCATGAAGTGCTCGACCGGGCGGAAGGCCGCGGTCCTGACCCGTGTTTTTTTCTGGTATGAACGGGCGGGACGTATAATGACGCATTCCCTCGTTTGAAAGGCGGGCGCGGAAAATGGCGGTTCCCCACGGCGTTGTTTCGCTGGTGCGAAAGTTTGAGGAAAACCGGGCCGCGTATCAGTCCGGGGCGTTCAACGAAACGAGCACGCGGGTTCAGTTCATCAATCCGCTGTTTCGGGAGTTGGGCTGGGACGTGGACAACGCGAGCGGCGCGCCCGAAGCCTACAAGGACGTGGTTCACGAGGACGCCGTGAAGGTCGGGGCGTACACCAAAGCGCCCGATTATTCGTTCCGGGTCGGCGGCGCGCGCCGCTTTTTTCTCGAAGCCAAAAAGCCGTCCGTGAACCTGCACGACGACGTGAACCCGGCGTTTCAACTGCGCCGCTACGCCTGGTCCGCCAAACTGCCCGTGTCGCTTTTAACGGACTTCGAGGAGATGGCGGTCTATGACTGCCGCCGCGAGCCGGTCAAAACCGACGCCGCCCACGTCGCGCGCGATAGGTACTACCGCTTTGACGAGTACGCGGAAAAATGGGACGAGATCGCGGGCCTGTTTTCCAAGAACGCGGTTCTGGCTGGCTCGCTCGATAAGTACGCCGATGCCGCCGGGCGCGGGTCGAAGTCGCTCGTCACAGTGGACGCGGCTTTTTTGCGCGAAATGAACGGGTGGCGCGAATGGCTCGCCCACGATCTGGCCGCCCGGAACCCGCGTCTGTCGGCGCGCGAACTCAACTTCGCCGTGCAGATGACGATTGACCGCGTCGTGTTTCTGCGTATCTGCGAGGACCGGGGGACCGAGCCGCCGGGCAAGTTGCAGGGCGTTCAAAACGGGCCGAACGTATACGCGCGTTTGTGCCATCTGTTCCGCGAGGCCGACGAACGCTACAACAGCGGCCTGTTTCACTTCAGCCCGGAGGCGGGCCGAACGGACGGCCCGGACGCGCTGACGCTGACCCTGAACGTCGGCGACGAAACGCTGCGAACGATTTTGTCGCGCCTGTACCCGCCCGACAGCCCGTATGCGTTCGCGGTCATCCCGATTGAGATTTTGGGACAGGTCTACGAGCAGTTTCTGGGCAAGGTGATCCGCGTCGAAGACGGCACGGCCGCCAAAAATGCGGACCGGCGCACTGTGGTGATTGAGGAAAAGCCCGAAGTGCGCAAGGCGGGCGGCGTTTACTACACGCCGACCTACATCGTCGAGTACATCGTGCGCGAAACCGTGGGCAAACTCGTGGCGGGCAAAAACCCCAAACAGGTCGCGGCTTTGCGTATCTGCGATCCGGCCTGCGGGTCGGGTTCGTTTTTGATCGGCGCGTACCAGTTTCTGCTGGACTGGCACCGCGACTGGTATCTGGACGAAACGAACGGCGGGGCGAAAAAGCACAAAAAGGAACTTTACCAGGGGCCGGGCGGCGAGTGGCGGCTGACGACCGAGGTTCGCAAGCGCGTGCTGCTGAACAACATCTTCGGCGTGGACATTGACACGCAGGCGGTCGAGGTGACGAAACTGTCGCTCCTGCTGTGCGTGCTGTCGGGCGAAACGGCGGAAACGGTCCACAGTTCGCTGGCCCTGTTCCATCAGCGCGCGCTGCCCAGTTTGGAAAACAACGTCAAGTGCGGCAACTCGCTGATCGGCCCGGACTTTTACGACAAGCAGCAGATGGCGTTTTTCGACGAGGACGCGCTGTATCGCATCAACGTCTTCGACTGGAAAGCCGCCTTCCCCGCCGTCTTCAAAGGCGACGCGCCCGGCTTCGACGCCGTGATTGGAAATCCGCCCTACCTTTCGTACTCCGGGCGTCAGGCCGTTGAACTTTCGCACCCGGAGCGCGACTACCTATTTTCCACCTACGAGAACTCTGGTTGGCCGACCGCACACTCCTTTTTCTTAGAAAAAGGCGTTCAGAGTCTTTCCGCGCGTTACGTTTCCATGATTGTCCCTGACCAGGTAGGGCACCTGGCAGGCTACGAGGGAGTGCGTGAAATGATTGCGACACGCGCTCCGCTCGTGGAGGTTCACTACTGGGGCGAGAAGGTTTTTGCGAACGTCGTTACACCAGCACTAACCTTTGTCGCTGATAAAGCGCATCGTGGCCCAACCACTATCCGCGAGGAAAACGGGACGGTCGCGCAAATGGACGTCAGCGACGGCGCTCCGTGGTCGGCGATTGCCAACAAGGATTTCATTACCAAAGTTGCCCAACGCGGCGCGTCTCTGGGCAGCCTGGTGGCGGACCCCGGCGTTCACACCGGCAACGTTTCCGGCAAAATCATCCTGAAGCGTGCCGATTCCACCGCGGACTCCGTGCCTGTACTCGAAGGCAAGCAAGTCACGCGGTACGCCTGCAACGAACCGGAAAAGGTTCTGCGGCTTGGCTATAAGCCGCAGGAAGGCGAGTATTTCACAGTCCGCCCAAAGGAAAAGTACGCGGCGGCGCAGTTCGTCATCCGGCAAACTGCGGCTTACCCAATCGTGGGGCCGCGCGAAGGGGCGACATTTTTTCGCAACTCGCTGTTGGCCCTCTACTCGCCGTCGGACGGCCGCGACGTGCGCTTCATCGTCGGCGTTCTCAACTCGGCCCTGATGCGCTACCTTTACACGACTTCGGTCCGGGAGGCGCAGCAAAAGGCGTTCCCCCAGGTTAAGGTTGCCGCCTTGCGGGCGCTACCCGTACGGCCGATTGACTTTGACGACGCTTCGGACAAAGCGCGGCATGACAAGGTAGTCGCCCTCGTCGAGAAGATGCTGGACTTGCACAAGCGCCACAAAGCCGCGCGCACGCCGCAGGAGACGAACCTGCTGGCCGGACAGATCGCCGCCACGGACCGGCAGATTGACGCGCTCGTGTACGAACTCTACGGTCTGACCAGCGACGAGATCGCCCTGGTGGAAGCAACGGCCGCCAACACGCATCCGGGGCTATGAAAAGCCCCGTCTGGGGAGCGCTTCGCGCTAACCGTCCTGCGGACGGGGGAGCCAGATTGGGTAACGCGCCCCGCCCCCGTTTTACAGGGCATTTCCGTCCGCAGGACGGTTAGCGCGAAGCGCTCCCCAGACGGGGCTTTTCATAGCCCCGGATGCGTTTTGCGCGAGCGCGCGCCAAACGCGGAGACGGGAAAAAGGGCCGGGATATAATGACCGCAGGCACGCTCACGCGCGCGCGCGCAAGCCCCCGGAAGTTTTTCCTTTCATGCCCCTGTCTCCAGCCCGAACCCTTCGACACGCCCGAAAAGCGCCCCGGCTTTTGCTGTCGTACCTTGCCCTGCCCGCGTTGTTTGTGGTCGGCGCGGCGGGTTTGGCGGCGCGAAGCGACCAGGAAAAGCCGGCCGCGCGCGCGCAGGCCACTGCCGTCGCCGCCACGGAGCAGGCCACGTTCGCCCAGCACGTTCAGCCGGTCCTGAATGAGTTTTGCGTCGGCTGCCACGGCGCGAACAAGCCGGCCGGGGGCGTGAACCTGCAAGCGTTCACGACCGTTGCCGCGATTCAAAAGGACCAGACGACGTGGCGCAAGGCATTGACGCAGGTGCGTGAGCGGACCATGCCGCCGCCGAACATGCCCCAACCCACCGGCGAGCAGCGCGACCGTTTGACGCGCTGGCTGGCCGAAACCCTCGACAACGCGCCCGAAAGCGTGCTGCCCAAAAACCCCGGCCGCGTTCTTCTGCATCGTCTTTCGCGCGCCGAATACAACAACACCGTGCGCGACCTGCTGGGCGTGGACACCAGGCCCGCCGACACCTTCCCGGCCGACGGCGGCGGCGGCGGCGGCTTCGACAACAACGCCGACACGCTTTTCCTGCCCCCGATTTTGATGGAGCGTTACCTCGACGCCGCCGGGCAGGTGCTGGACGCGGCCAAGCCGGAGCGTCTTTTCGTCGCGCGCCCGTCGAAAACACGGCCTGCCCGCGAAGCCGCCCGCGCGATCCTCGCCCAATTCGCCCCGCGCGCCTTTCGCCGTCCGGTTGAGGTGGTTGAAGTGGATCGGCTGCTCGGCCTGTTCGATAAAGCAACCGCGCGCGGCGCGAACTTCGAGGACGCGGTTAAACTCGCGCTCAAGGCGGTTCTCGTTTCGCCCAACTTCCTGTACCGGGTCGAGCGCGAACAAAAAACCGGAATGCCCTACCCGATCAGCGACCACGAACTGGCCTCCCGGCTTTCCTACTTCCTGTGGGCGAGCATGCCCGACGACACCCTGTTCGCGCTCGCGGCCAAAAAGCGGCTGCGCGACCCGGCCGTGCTCGAAAATCAGGTGCGGCGCATGCTCGCCAGCCCCAAAGCCGCCGCGCTTTCGGACAGTTTCGCCGGGCAGTGGCTGCGCGTGCGCGATTTGTACACCGTCGCCCGGCCGGACACGAAGCGTTTTCCCGAATTCACGCCCGCCCTGCGCGACGCGATGTACCGGGAAACGATCACCTTTTTCGACAACGTGGTGCGAAACGACCGCAGCGTGCTCAACCTGCTGGACGCGCCCTACACCTTCCTAAACGAGGACCTCGCCCGGCACTACGGCGTCAGCGGCGTGAGCGGCAAAAAACTGCGCCGCGTGACGCTCGCAAACGGGCGGCGCGGCGGCGTGCTGACCCAGGCCAGCGTGCTCACGCTCACCTCGTTCCCACAGCGCACCAGCCCGGTGCTGCGGGGCAAGTGGGTGCTGGAAGAAATTTTGGGCACCCCCGCCCCGCCCCCGCCCGCCGTGGTCGCCACGCTGCCCCCGGACGACGCGCCCAAAGAAGGCCTGACGTTTCGGCAGCGGCTGGAAAAGCACCGTGAAAAACCCGCCTGCGCCGGCTGCCACAGCCGCATGGACCCGATTGGCTTCGGTTTGGAAAACTTCGACGCGATTGGAAGATGGCGCGACAGCATCGGCGACGTTCCCGTGGACGCGGCGGGCACGATGGCGACCGGCGAAAAGTTCAGCGGCCCGACCGAACTCAAAAAGTACCTGCTCGCGTTTCGCAAAAACCTGTTCGTACGCAACCTGAGCGAGCGAATGCTTGCCTACGCGCTGGGCCGGGGCCTGGAACCGGCCGACCTACCCGCCGTTCGCAAAATCACGAACAAGGTCGAGCAGAACGGCTACCGGGGCGCGACCCTGATCGCCGAAATCGTCAAGAGTTATCCGTTCCAGTACCGGAAGAACCTGTAACCCAATGGTAAGCGCCGACAAACCCGTAGGCACGTTCCGAGTAGGCACTTTCCGAGGGATTGAAATCCCTCGCTCGAAAAATCGTCCGTCCTCCGGACGAGTCGGTAACGAAGGGTTTGCCTGCTCTTCCGTCCGGAGGATGGTCGCACTTCGAGCGAGGGATTTCAATCCCTCGGCACAAACGCACCGCCACTGCCGATTGCCGTTCGTGGCGGTCGCCACGCTGCTCGGATTTTGCTGTCTGGCCCTGACAGCCCGGCCGTCCCGTGCGCAGGAACCGGCGGCGCGGGCGGATGATTTCGTGGAGCGGGTCGGCGTGGCGACGCATTGGGGCTATTCGGACACGCCGTACGGAATGGAATACGAGAAGGTGCGCGCACTGCTTGCAGCGTCCGGTATTCGGCACGTACGCGACGGCTTTCACCCGCGCCTGCTCGATCTGTACGCCAAACACGGCATCCGGGCGACGGTCATTTTCAACCCCGGCGACGCGGCCCAGGTGGTCGAAACCGTCAAGGCGAACCGGCCGCTGATTGCGATGGTCGAGGGGCCGAACGAGGTGAACCTGTTCGCGCAAAGCGCCGCCTACCACGGGCAGGGCTTTCCCGAAGGGCCGCGCGCCTGGATGAACGATCTGTACCGCGCGCTCAAGGCCGACCCCGCGACCGCCCCCGTTCCGGTCATCGCGCCCTCGACGGCCGCCGCCGACGCGAACGCGCGCCTCGCCCCGCTTTCCGCCTTTGACCACACCGTCATGCACTCGTACGCGGGCGGTCAGATGCCGTCTCGCAGCCTGACCGGCGAGATCAACAACAACGTTTCTGGCGCGTACCAGATTCTGGGACCGGGCAGCGTTTTGAAGCCCATCGTCGTGACTGAAAGCGGCTATCACACCGCGCTGGGAAGCAGCGTCGTGCTGGCCGGGGCGCAGCCGGGCGTTTCGGAAAAGGCGCAGGCCAAATACCTGCCGCGCCATTTCGCCGAATACTTCAATGCCGGCATCGTTCGCACGTTTACCTACGAGTTCGTGGACGAGTTCCCGGATTATGAAAACGACGAGCGGCGGGCGACCAACGCCGAGGCGTGCTTCGGCATCGTCAAGCGCGACCTGACGCCCAAGCCGGCCTACACGGCGCTGAAGCGTCTGCTCGGCCTGCTGGGCGAGGCGCGCTGGGACCCGGCAGGAAAAAGTTGGGTCCGGCCCGCGCCCGCTTTCCGGCCCGGCGCGCTTTCCTTCACCCTTTCCGGCGACACCAAAAACGTTCACCACACGCTGCTTCAAAAGGCAAACGGCGACTTTTACCTGCTGCTATGGCAGGAAGTTTCCTCGTTCGACACGACGAAGCGCGAAAACGTCACGAACGCCGACGCGCGCGTGACGCTGTCGCTCGCCGGGCGGGCCGCCAACGTTGCCGTGTACCGCCCCTTCGCGTCGTCCGACCCGGTTCAAACAAGCGACGCGGCGACAAAAACGCTTGCCCTGTTTGTGCCCGACGACGTGCTCGTGGTGCGCTTAACGCCCGGCGGGGCGCTGCCGGCCCGGACGCCGCCGCCCGCGCCGCCAAGCGGCCTTTCCGCCGTCACCACGAACGCTTCGGCAGTGCTTTCCTGGCGGCCGGAAGTGGGCAGAAACAAACCAGAGGGCTTCTTTGTGTACCGCATGGGCGCGTTCGTCGGGCGCGTGACCGGCACGACTACCTTCCGCGATCCGGACCGACTGCTGCCGGGCGCGGGCTACGCTTACCAAGTCGCGGCCTACGACGCGGCCGGGCGCGTGTCGCCGCGCGCGTCGGTCGTGGCGCAAACGAAAAATGAGTTCCCTGATCTTGTCGTCACCGACATTTCCTGGACGGTCGGCTCGGCGCGGGCCGGCAAACCGCTCACGTTGCGGGCGACCATCGTCAACAAGGGGAGCGCGCCCACGCCGGCCGGCATCGTCCACGGCGTCGCCTTTAGCGTGGGTGGCAGGCCGGGCGTGCTGTGCTGGTCGGACACGTTTTCCGGCCCGCTCGCGCCCGGCGAGGCGCGCACCGTGACCGCGAACAACGGGCCAAGCGGCAACAAAACCTGGACGCCCGACGCGTCCGGCAGTTATCGCCTGAGCGCGACCGTGGACGACGTTCACCGCATCCCCGAAAGCGACGACACAAACAACACGCTCGAAAAAACCGTCACCGTACCGTAAACGCCGACCGGCCGAAAAGAAAAACAAGCACCATGAGCAACCAAAGTCCGCTGACCCGCCGCACCCTTTTGAAGGGCTTGGGCGTGACGATGTGCCTGCCGCTGCTGGAAAGTTTGCAGCCGGGCGCGGCCCGCGCATCCGGGCCGGGCGCGAAAGCAGCGGTCCGCCCGCCCGTGCGCTTGGCCGTGCTGTACATGCCCAACGGCGTCAACCCCAAAGCCTGGCAGCCGCAAGGAACGGGCACGGCGTGGGAACTGTCGCCCATTCTCGCCCCGCTCGCATTTGTCAAGTCCGACGTTCTCGTGTTCACCGAACTGATGAACCAGTCGAGCATCGAGGGCGATGGTCACTACGTCAAGGTCGCGCCGTTTTTGACCGGCACGGCCGTTACCAAGACGACCGGCGGCGATCTGCGCGTCGGGGGCGTGTCACTCGACCAATTGGTCGCCCAGCACGTCGGCAACTTGACCCCGCTGCCGTCCCTCGAACTGTCCGTCGAGCCGGTGACCACGGGCGTGGATACCAACGTCGGCTTCACGCGGCTGTACGGCTCGCACATCTCGTGGAGCACGCCCACCACGCCCGTCACGCGCGAGATCAACCCGCAACTCGCCTTTGACCGCCTGTTCCGCCCCAAAAGCGCAATGGGCAAACGCGGCACGCCGGAGGGCGACCAAAGCGTCCTCGACGCGGTTCTTGCCGACGCCCGCAGCCTGCAAAACAAGGTCGGCAGCGCGGACCGGCACAAACTCAACGAGTACTTCGACGCCGTGCGCTCGGTCGAAACGCGCATCGCGTGGGACGCCGCCCGGCGCAAGCAGGAGCATTTGGCGGACCCCGCGACCGCAAAGGAAATCGAAAAACTGGGCGGTCGTATCCACGACTACTACGCCGTTCCCGAAGGCCAAAGGGGCATTGACCACACGGCCCAGGTGCGGCTCATGCTCGACATCATCGTGCTCGCCTTTTGGACGGACGCGACGCGCGTCGCCACGTTCATGTTCGGCAACGAGGTCAGCGGCAAGAATTTTTCGTTTTTGCCCGGCGTCGGGGGCGGCCATCACCAGATTTCGCACCACGAAAACGACGCGGCGAAAATGGAGCAGTACCAGAAAATCAACGTGTGGCACTTGGAGCAGTACGCGTACCTGCTCGGCCGCCTGAAAAGCATCCAGGAAGGCGAGCGCACCCTGCTCGACAACAGCATGATCCTTTTGGGCAGCGGCATGAAGGACGGCAACGCCCACAGCCCGTACAACCTGCCCATCGTGCTCGCGGGCCGGGGCGGAAACACCCTCGCCACCGGCCGCCACCTTGTTTACGACAAGAAAACGCCCTTGTGCAACCTGTACCGCTCCGTTCTGACGCGCATGGGCACGCCCGTTGCTTCCTTCGGCGACAGCACCGGCGAGCTTCCCGGCCTGAGCGACGCGGCCTTTGCCAGCAAGGTCGCGGTTTGACGCATCGGCAGTGGCGGATCGAACTGCTGGGCGGGCTGCGCGCGCGGCAAATAAACGGCGCGGGGGACGGCGGCGGCGGCGGCGCGGCAACGCAGGTAACGTCGCGGTTCCGAACGCGCAAAACGGGCATCCTGCTCGCTTATCTGGCGCACGGCAAGGACCGGCCGCCGCACGCGCGGAAATCCTGATTGACCAAATCTGGCCCGAAGCCGACCTTTCCAGCGGGCGAAATTCGCTGTCCATCGCGCTGTCCTCGCTGCGCCACCTGTTGGAGCCGCCGGGCGTGGCGGCGGGAACCATTCTCGTGGCCGACCGGGAAACGGTGCGCCTGAATCCCCAGGTCGTGCAAACCGACGTTGCCGAGTTCGAGATGCATCTTCGAACGGCAAACGAAGACGCACCGCGCCAGGCAATCGCGCTGTATCAGGGTGAACTGCTGCCGGCTTATTACGAGGACTGGATTTTGGCCGAGCGGCGCCGGCTGGCTGAGGGCTTCGTTACCGCCGTGCGGCGGCGGGTCACGCTGCTGCGCGCGCGCGGCGACCTCGAACAAGCCCTTGACGTAGCCCGGCAAGCGGTTTGCCTTGCCGCGCCCGGCGACACGCCCCCCGACGATTTGACCGAATTGGTGGCCGAACTGGAGCGCCAATCGCGCTCCCGTCCCATTTTTATCCCGCCCGTTTCTTCCGGCCCGCCCGCCGGCACGGTCACGTTTCTGGACACCGACGCGCCCCGCGAACGCATCCAAAACGAACTCACCCGCCACAACGGGCGCGAAACGGGCGAAGCGGGCGGCGGCGAAGGCGCGCTGCTTCGCTTCGTGTTCACGCGGGCCGGCGACGCCCTGGAAGCCGCCCACGCCGCGCGACGCGCCCTGCGAGCCGACTGCCCGGAACTTGAAAAAACCACGCGAATCGCGCTCCACACCGGCGAAATCGGGGACGAAACAACGCGAACCGGCAACGCTCTTTTCGCCGCCGCGCACGACGGGCAGACGCTGGTTTCCGAGGCCACCGCCCTGCTGCTGCGGCAAAAAGCCGCTTCCGGCGCCGCTGCCTTGACGGACCTGGGCCGCTACCATTTGGACGATGACGACAATGACGACGCGGCGGGGCAGCGGCTGTTCCAGGTTGATTTTTTCGGCGACGACTCGCACCGCTTCGGACCGCCGCGCGCGCGCCCGGTTTCGGCCGCCGACCTGCCCCGCCCGCTGAGCCGGTTTTTCGGACGCGAAAACGAAATAACGCGCCTGCGCGCGCTGCTGGGCGGGGCTGCCCCGCAAGCGCGCCTGGTGACATTGACCGGGACCGGCGGCACGGGCAAAACGCGGCTCGCCCTGGAAACGATTCGGGAACTGCCAGAAACGGATTTTCGGGGAGGAATCTGGTTCGTGCCGCTCGCCGACGTGGTCGACCCGGCCCACGTCGCGGATGCGATTTTGTCCGCGCTGCGCCTGCCCCGCCGCGTGGCCGCGGGCACGGCGCTCGACCAGGTCGTCGTCGCCCTGACCGGGCCGCCCCAACAGCGATTCCGCGAACGCTGCGCGCCGCCGGCAGCAACTGCTGGCCGTGCGTCAGGAAATCGTGGCTTTGCGGGTTCGCGTTCAAAAGAAAATGGACGACCCGCCCGATGGGGCGACCACACTGAAAGCCGTGGAAGCCGACCTGAAGGCGCGTCAGGAAGAATTGGAAAAGCAGATCGCGGCCCTGGACGCCGCCGCCGCCCCCGCGCCGCCCGCCGCCGGGCTGTAGGGGCCGGGTAGATAGGTGACAGTTTAGACCGGGTACATCGGTGACACTTTGAGCGGATTTTACCCCCGCACTTTGTAGTCCCTCTCGTTGAGTCTTCCGAGCAGCACGTCGTAGAAGTACA
>JAABUN010003112.1_pt1 | contig 26828 bp, 25 predicted proteins | sample 5559311 | NCBI WGS metagenome assembly JAABUN01 (sample SAMN10711877, study PRJNA513370) | rock metagenome | isolation source: Antarctica rocks | place: Antarctica: Victoria Land, Siegfried Peak sud
TCATCACCAGGATGGAAGAAACCTCAGCAGCAGCAGCCGAACTACTCCTCCGCGAGCTGCGCGCGACCGATCAGTAGCCGCCCGAAGTGGGGGGCCAAACGCTCACCGAGAAGTGCGGAACGCCAGCCTGGTTGCACCTTCAACGTCGAAGGCGCGACAGTGATGCCATGGTGTCCCAAGCGCCCCGGGTTGTGCTGGTAGAGGACGACGCGCCGATCCGCTCAGCCCTCGACGTCGCGCTGCGGGGAGAGGGCTACCAGGTGATGGCGCTCCCGGACGGTCAGGAGCTGTTGAAGGTCACGGACGAGTTCCGACCGGACCTTGCTGTTCTGGACGTGCGCCTGGACGTCGGGCCGGACGGCTACTCCCTGGCACGTAGGCTGCGCAGCCGCAGCAGCCTGCCCATCCTGTTCCTGACGGCAGCTGATGCGGTGGAGGACCGGCTGGCCGGGTTCGAGGCAGGTGGCGACGACTATCTCATCAAGCCGTTCTCCATGGCCGAGCTCCTGGCCAGGGTCCGCTCCCTGCTCAAGCGCGCCGGGCGGCTCGAGTCGGCCACCTGGCAGGTCGGCGACCTGTTCGTCGACGACGGCGCCCGCTCCGTCGTGAGGTCCGGCGTCGCCCTTGAGCTCACGCGCACCGAGTACGACCTGCTGGCGGCGCTGGTGCGGCACGTCGGCAAGGTTCTGTCGAAGACGCAGCTGCTGACCCAGGTCTGGGGGTTCGACGCGTACGACACCAACCTCGTCGAGGTCCACATGAGTGCCCTGCGGCGCAAGCTCGAGCAGGCGGGACCACGGATCGTGCACACCGTCCGGGGGGCCGGCTACGTGCTCCGAGCATGATCCGCACACCGCCTCTGGCCCGGCGCGTCGTCAGGCTGGGCCTTGGCGTCGTCGCGGGGACGCTGCTGCTGGTCAACCTGATCGTCTTCCTGGTCCTGGCCGAGCGGCTGGACGAGTCGGTGGACGACCTGCTCTCCGAACGGGTGGTGGCCGTCCGAGCCGAGGCCGCCGTGGTGGATCAGGAGGGCGGCGGTCCGGCCGAGCTCGCGCGCCGGCTGGAGGCACGGGGGCTGCGGGCCACGGTCCGTGCCGCCGACGGGCAGGAATTCACGGTCGACCCCGCCTCACCCGTGGTCGGTCGAGGGCTGCCGGACATCGGTGCTCGCGGGCAGGACAAGACCCGGGTCGTGGCGCTGGACACGGGGGTGGAGGCTGAGGTCGCTGTCAGCACGGCCGGTGTCAACGAGGCTCTGCGGGAGCTGGTGCTGATCCAGGTCGTGACGTCCGCAGGAGCCCTCGCTCTGGCAGCCCTGTTGCTGCGTCGAGCCGCCCAACGCGCCATGAGCCCCGTGACCGACATCGCCGAGGCGGCGGCCCGGACAGCGGGAGGACAGCTGGGCGAGCGGCTGCTGCCGGACGACCCCCGCACCGAGCTGGGCCGGATGGCGGCCGCCTACGACGAGATGCTCGACGCACTCGAGACCAGCCTCGCCCAGGCCAGGGAGGCCGAGAGCGCGCGGGTGCTGCTGGCCGCCGTCGTGGAGGGGTCGACGGACGCCATCTGCGTCCAGGCCCTGGACGGCACCATCATGACCTGGAACACGGCGGCGGAGCGGACCCTCGGCTGGACCAGCGAGGAGATGGTCGGTGGCCACGTGTCGCAGGTGGTCCCAGCGCAAGAGCTCCCTGAGCTGTCTGCACTGGTGGCGGAGGTCGTTGCGGCGGGTGACGTCCGGGGGTACGAGGGGGAGAGGCTGACTCGGGCGGGCAAGACGCTGCCCGTCTCGGTACGGCTGTCGCCGGTACGGGACGATCACGGCGAGATCGTGGCTGTGGCGGCAGGTGCTCGTGACGTCACCGAGCAGCGCTGGATGGCCGACACGTTGAACGCCACGCTGGCCGCGCTCCAGGAGGCGGCCGCCGAGGCCCGCGCCTCAGAGGACGCGGCCCGCAGGTTCCTGGCTGACGCCGCCCACCAGCTGCGCACTCCGATGGCTGGCATCCGCGCGTGTGCGGAGACGATGCTGATGGGTGGGATCTCCCCGGAGGACACCGACCGTCTGATGGCGACCATGGTCCGGGAGACGTCCCGGGCCGCCCGGCTCATCGCCTCGCTGCTGCGCATGGCACGCCTGGACCAGGGGCTCGCCCTGGAGGCCGAGGAGGTCGACCTGGTGGCGCTCTGCGCCGAGGAGGTGGAGCGGCTCAGCCTGCTGTCACCCGACCTCGATGTCAGGTTGGAGGTGGCCGGCGAGTCCGGGACGCCGGTCGTGGCCGACCGGGCCGGCTGCCAGGAGATCCTGAGCAACCTGGGGGACAACGCCCGCCGGCACGCCCGCTCGTCGGTGCGCCTCACGGTGGAGGCAGGCGCCGCCCGCGTGTCGGTCACCGTGCACGACGACGGACCGGGCGTGCCCGCGCAGGCGCGCGAGCAGGTCTTCGAGCGGTTCGTCAGCCTCGACGGCCGCGGCGGCTCAGGACTGGGTCTGCCCATCGCACGTGCGATCGCCCGCGCCATGGGTGGAGACCTCCGCTACGACAAGGGCTTCGTGCTGTCCCTGCCGCTTCAGGACGCGATGGGCTCGTCGGAGTCCGCCGCCTGACGAGGGCCGGGTACGCCGGCCAGTCCGGACGCAGCGTCCAGGACCGACCTGATCCAGGATGCCGCCAGCTCGTCGAGGACGACGACCAGCATCCTCGGATCGTCCTCTGGCACAAGCGCTCTGGCGCCTGCCTCGAGGGCGGCGATCCCCAGCGTCTCGAACGCGGAGAGCACCACGATCGCGGACTCCGGCGCTTCCTCTCGCAGTGCTTGCACTGCCGCCAGCGTGCTCATGCCCGGAAGCGGCAGGCTCAGCACCACCACGGCCGGCTGGGTGCGCTGCACCACGTCGTGCAGTGCCGTGAAGGAGTCCACCTCAGCGGCGACCTCGAACCCGCAGCGCACGAGCAGCGCGCCGACCCTGCGCCGCATCGCAGGCCTGTCATCGCAGACGACGCCGCGCGCCGCAGCCACTCGTGGATCCACAAGAAGGGAGCGTTCCAGACGTGTCTGAACGTGGCCTGAAGATGCGGACCCCCCGCGACTCCGTGGCCCTGCCGGCTTCTTCAGCGCACCTTCAGCAGATGCTCAGTAGGCCTTCAGTCTCGGGGCCCAGAGTTACGCAGGTCGGAGAGACGTCCGAGCACCGCTGATCTCACTGGGAGCGCCCGTTGTCCAACAAGACCGCAGGATCCAAGACCACCCGCCGCCTCGCCGCCGCGACCGTTACGTCCGGGATGGTCGTGGGTCTGCTGGTCTTCAGCGGGTCGGCCTTCGCCGCCGACACGCCGCCGTCCGGTATCTGCAACGGTGTGACGAACCAGCTCGCACACCGCGGCATGGTGCAGCCGAACCTGCTGCGCGCCGCTGCCCGCCAGAACGCCGCGCAGATCGCGACGCTGCAGGCCGAGCGCGCCGCACTGGTCACCACCCAGAACAGCCTGACCGCCCAGATCGCTGCGGCCGAGAAGGAGATCGCGGCGCTGGACGCCGAGAACGCCACGCTCGTGGGTCAGATCGACACCGTGACGATGTCGCTGACCAAGCTGGAGTCGGACAAGGCGACGCTGGACGCCGCCATCAAGGCCGCGAACACCGAGCTGACGACGCTGCAGGGCCAGAAGACCAAGCTCGTCGACGACATAACACCGCTACAGACCCAACTCACCGCCGCGGAGACCGAGCTGGACGGGCTGAAGACGCAGAAGGCCGGCGTCGTCAGCAGCCTCGCCACCAAGGAGGCCGACCTCGCCGCCGCGAAGACCCGGCTGGAGACCGCGACCGCGACCGCGACCACCGCGCAGAACAAGGTCAACGCACAGGTCGCGGCAATCGACATGGCGACCCTTGAGCTGGCCGGTCTTGTCGCCCAGGGTGACGCCGCGCAGGCGCTCGTGGACGCCGCCGAGAAGAAGCTGGCGGACGCCCGCGCCGCGCTGCCGGCGCTCGAGACCGCGGCGAAGACCGCGGACACCAACGCCGCCGCAGCGACCGCCGCGGTGGTCAAGGCCGAGGAGAACCTCCGGCTGGCGGAGCAGAGCGTGACAACGCTCACCCAACAGATTGGCACCATCGAGGCGAGGCTCCCCGTACTGCAGACCGAGATCGCGGGACTCCAAGGCGACATCACCACCAAGAACGCAGAGATCGCCGCCAAGCAGAAGGAGATCGCCGCCGCGACGGCGACGCCGGTGGCGGACGCCGCCGCGCTGAGGACCCAGCTCGCGACACTTGAGGCGCAGCTCGCCGAGTTGAAGGGCAACTCGGACAAGAAGAAGCAGGATCTGCAGGCCCAGATCGCCCAGCTCAAGCTGGACATCGCCGCGGCAGATCAGCAGGCCGCAACCAAGACCGCGCTGATCACCGCCCTGAACGGGGACCTCACCAAGCTCCAGGGTCAGCTTGCGACCCTGAATTCTCAACTGTCGGCCAAGCAGCAGGAGTCCAGCAACCTGCAGCAGCAGCTTCCTGGGCTGCAGACCAGCCTGGCCGGCGCCAACGGCCAGGTCACCAGCGCCACCGCGACGCTGGCCGACGCCAAGGCAGCGCAGACCGCGGCGAACACCGCCCTGACCGATGCCAACGCCGCGGTGACCGCGAAGCAGGCCGAGGTCGCAGCCCTCGAGGCCGCGCTTCCGGGGCTGACCGGTGACCTCACCGCCGCCAAGGCGGAGATCACCAAGAAGCAGGGCGAGCTCAAGGCGCTCGAGGACGCCCTTCCTGGCCTGCAGGCCACGCTGACCGCGGCGAACACCGCGGTGACCAACGAGACCGCCGAGGTCGCCAAGCTCGACGGTGAGGTCAACGCGCTGGTGACTAAGCTCGCCGGCGTCAACACCTCGATCACTGCTGCGGAGAACACCATCCTCTCCCTGCAGAACCAGCTCACCCCGCTCCAAACCTCGCTGAGCACGCTGACCCAGCAGATCAGCGAGAAGGAGGCGGCGCTCACCACGGCGAAGGCCGACCTGTCCAAGGTCGACGCGCAGATCGTCACCCAGTCCGCGACGCTGCGGACGCTGGAGAGCGCCAAGAAGGCCAATCGCGACGCCGTCGCCGCGCAGAAGGTGGTCGTGGCCGGCCTGCAGGCCCAGTACGCCGCGGTCCTGGTCAGGATCACGGCGATCGACGGAACGATCGCCCTCGGCGGCTGCCTCGCCCCCTGATCCACCGCAACACCCGGAGCACCCCAGGAGCCCACGCTCCTGGGGTGCTCCGCTGCCCGACCGGATCGGGCCGGGGGACTGTCCGCTGAACGGTGTTTCTGGCCCGACACGCCGACGAGGTCGGCTCACCAGGCAGGTGCTGGAGTCCGCCCTTCAGGAGGAGATGACAGAGCACCTGGGCCACGAGAAGCACGCCGCCGCGGCGACGGGTGCGGGCAACATCCGCTACGGCACGCGGCCCAAGACGGTCCTGACCGACGCTGCGGGTTGCGGTCACGATCGAGGTCCCGCGGGACCGGGCCGGGACGTTCGCGCCGGTCATCGTCAAGAAGCGGCAGGGCTGGTCCTCTCGGCCCCTGCAGGGGGTGTACGCGGCGATCTTCATCGACGCGATCTACGCCCGCTCGGACAGCTGCTGAAGTGAATCACCAAGCAGGTGCTGACCAGGGCTGCGGGCGGGTCACGACCGACGTCCGCGCGACCGGGCGGGGAGGGTAGGCCCTGGACGGTGACGATGGCGGCAGCTGGTCACCGCACCACCTAGGGAGCTCCATCGGACTCTGCAAGGGCGCCACACACCCTGGTCGTGACCGAGTTGCTCGCAGTGCGGTCGGACAGGGAGCGGTGGGGGATCTCGGCCAAGCCGCTGCCGGCTGGTCAGCGAGCAGTAGGCGTCTGGTGGCGTGATCGCCACCGCAGCGTCGCCCCCTGGGTGGCACCAAGCGGCCGACGGGAGACAGCCTGCGAAACTAGCGGTTTCGGTGGAGTGTTCCGCCTCTATGGTTCGCGCCTCAACACAGCCGTGCTCGCGAACCGGACGGGTCCCTGGAGGGCCCGTGAACCCGGTGGTCACCAGAGGTGACAGCGGAGAGAGGGTCTACTGCGGAGCGCCGCTTTTGCCAGACGCATCAACCGCCGTGACTCAGAAGGCACCAGCATCTGGCTCGCTTTGTCAAGATCCGGCTCGCTCTGTCAAGCACATGTGACATATCGGTCATACCTTTGACGAAAGGTGGTGCACAGGTCGAGGGTCTGGCCCGTGGTGTGTGTGTCCCCGTCACCCGGGGCCGCTGGATCCACGGAAACTGCCAAGTCCTGAGGAGGACAAACACGTGTCAAGATCCCCCCGTTCGACGAGCGCGCGCACCAGCGCCCTCGCCGTCGCGGCGGCTGCCGGGTTGATCGCGGGAACCCTCGCGACGACTGCCGGAGCCGCTACGGCCGTACCACCCACCGAGGCCGCGGCCAAGATGACAGCTGGCACTGCCTTCGAGGCGGGCAAGTACATCGTGCTGATGAAGGACGATCCCGCTGTCGCCTACACCGGTGGCGTCGAGGGCATCCCCGCCACCAAGCCGGCTAAGGGCGAGAAGTTCAAGGGCAAGAGCGGAGCGGTCGCCCAGTACCGCGCCCACCTCAAGGGCAAGCAGGACAAGGCGATCGCACAGGCGGGCGTCGGCGCGACCACGTACCGCTACACGGACACCCTCAGCGGGTTCGCCGCCGACCTCAGCGCTGCCGAGGCGACGGCCCTGTCGAAGGACGCCAGCGTGCTCGCGGTGACTCAGGACGAGGTGTACCAGCTCGACACCAACGTCTCCCCCGAGTTCCTCGGACTGACCGGTACGGGCGGGGTCTGGGAGCAGCTCGGTGGCCTGAAGAACCCGCAGAAGGGCGCCGGTGCTGGCGTCGTCGTCGGCATCATCGACTCCGGCATCTGGCCCGAGAACCCGTCGTTCTCCGGCACGGGCTTCACCCCGCCCAAGGACTGGAACGGCATCTGCCAGACTGGCGAGAGCTTTCCCGCCTCCAAGTGCAACAACAAGCTGATCGGCGCCCAGTACTTCGTCGATGGGTTCGGCAAGGACAACATCGCCGACTACGAGACCCTCTCTCCCCGGGACGCTGACGGCCACGGCACGCACACCGCGTCGACCGCCGCAGGCAACAACGGCGTCAACGCCGTCATCGAGGGGCAGAACTTCGGCCAGATCTCCGGGATGGCCCCGATGGCGAGCATCTCGGCCTACAAGGTCTGCTGGGACGGTGCCGACGGCGGTGGAGGCTGCTTCGGCTCCGACTCCGCCAAGGCCATCGACACCGCCGTCGCGGACGGGGTCGACGTGCTGAACTTCTCCATCAGCGGCACCTCGAACAACTACCTCGACGCTGTCGAGTTGGCCTTCATGCGCGCCGCAGACGCGGGCGTCTTCGTGGCTGCATCCTCCGGCAACAGCGGCCCGACCGCATCGACGACCAACCACCCCTCGCCGTGGCTGACCACCGTCGCCGCGTCGACCCACGCCATCTACGAGCAGACCCTGCTCACCGGCGACAACCAGCGCTTCATCGGCTCCTCGATCACCGAGCCGCTGCCGACGCAGACGCCGATGGTGCTGTCCGAGGAGATCGCTGCCGCAGGGGCGGACCCCGCCGCCGCCGCGCTGTGCTTCCCGGACTCGCTCGACGCCACCAAGGCAGCCGGCAAGCTCGTCGTGTGCGACCGGGGCGTCATCGCCCGGGTCGACAAGAGCGACACCGTCAACGCCGCGGGCGGTGTCGGGATGGTGCTCGTGAACACGACCCCCAGCTCCCTGGACACGGACCTGCACCGCATCCCGACGGTGCACCTGCAGAACACCGACCGGGACGCGGTCCGGGCGTACGCCACGACGACGAGCCCGACCGGGGCGATCCTGGCGGACAACACCGGGTCGACCACCCAGGTCCCCGAGGTCGCCGGCTTCTCCAGCCGCGGACCGTCGCTGGGCGCCGGCGGCGACATCCTCAAGCCGGACATCTCGGCTCCGGGTGTCGGCGTGCTCGCCGCGTACTCCCCTCGTGGAGGCGGCCGTGACTTCGACTTCTTGTCCGGGACGTCGATGTCGTCGCCGCACATCGCAGGCCTGGGCGCGCTCCTCACGGACGCCCACCCCGACTGGTCGCCGATGGCCATCAAGTCGGCCATGATGACGACCGCGCGTGACCACGTCTCGGCTGCCAGCAACAACCTGTTCGCTGGTGGTGCAGGGTTCGTGGAGCCGCGCAGGTTCCTCGCCCCCGGCCTGGTCTACGACGCGAACCAGGACGACTGGTGGGCCTTCCTGGCTGGCCAGGGCGTCACGTTCAATGACGGCACCCCTGTGTCGGACACCAAGCTCGACGCCTCGAACCTGAACCAGGCCTCGATCGCGATCGGGTCGCTCGCCGGCAAGCAGGCGGTCACCCGCACCGTGACGAACGTCGGCACCAAGACCGCCACCTACAGCTCGGCCGTCTCCGGCCTGGCTGGGGTGGACGCCAAGGTGACGCCGTCGAGGCTGACTCTCAAGAAGGGCCAGTCGGGCACGTTCACCGTCGAGTTCACCCGCACGACGGCTGCCTTCGGTCAGTACGCCCAGGGGCACCTGACCTGGTCCAACGGATCGAGCACGGTCCGGAGCCCGATGGCAGTGCGGCCCGTTCCCGCGGCCGCTCCGGCCGAGGTCTCGGTCACCGAGGGCCAGGAGACGACGGTCGACGTCGTCAGCGGTTTCGCCGGGACCATGAGCACCCAGGTCAAGGGGCTCACGGCCGGCACCGTCACGACCCACACGGCGCAGAACACCAATGGGGCCGGCTTCAGCCCGGCCGATGCGCGCAACGTGCAGCAGCCCTTCACGGTGCCGGCGGGCACGACCCTGACCCGGCTGGAGCTGCGGGCGAACGACCCGGTCAACGACGACCTGGACATGTTCATCCAGCGGGTCTCCGACGGCGCGATCGTTGCGTCGGCGGCGTCAGGGGCGGCGAACGAGAGGTACACCACGTTCACCAACCTGCCAGCTGGCCAGTACGTCATCCACGTTCAGGCATGGGCCGTCGCCGGCAACGCGTCGGAAACGACGTTCGACATCCGCACGTTCAACGTGCCGGACGTCGCAGCAGGCAACCTCGCTGTCGCCCCGTCGTCGCAGGTGGTCACCGCAGGGCAGACGGCCTCGTTCGGCCTGATGCCGTCCGGCCTGACGGCGGAGACGCCGCACCTCGGCTGGGTCGGGTTCTACAACGGCACCAGCCTGGCCGCCCGGACGATCGTGTCCAACGGCTGACGTAGTACCACCAGCACCGAAGGGCCCCGCCGGATCATTCCGGCGGGGCCCTTCGCTGTCGCTGGGTGAGCAGGCACTCGTTTGTGCGTGTCCCGGCGAACCGCGAGAGAGCCCCCCCAAGCCGGCCAGCAGATCGCAACGCTCGCAGTAGGGGCCGGTCCTCGACACCCCACCACCTCAAGCAGCCGCCCGACGCGCTGTGCTCACCCCACACTCATCGGCGAAGGGCCGGATCGAGCCTGGTGAGAAGCGACGTCCGGCGACCAGTAAGGCGCCTCCCTCAGTCAGGATCGATCAGCAGGCTCTCGCCACGCAGGCGCATCCGGCCGCGATCGTGCTCGAAGGTCTCCAGGGCCTCCATCACCTTCTCCGCCAGCAGGCTCTCGGCCGAGTTGCCCCGGCGGAGAACCTGCTTGGCTGCAGAACGAAGGTCGATCCATGCCGTGGCGTACTCCTGGTCGGTGATCAGCCACCGTACGATTCGGCCGTTGCTCTCCATGGTGATTGCGGCACCGGTCACTTCCGTGGAGACGTCGCCATCCTCAGAGACAAGGTGCGCCAGCTCATCTCGAGTCACCATGTGCAGCATCCTCTTTCGGAACCTTCGCGCGGCTGCAGGTACTGACTTCAGGGTACGCGGTGATGATGTTCTGTGTGCACGAGCAGTTGCGCTGTCCGGAGTGTCTTCTGGCGTGACGACGTACCTACCTACCTTGGTCCGACTGTGGACAACGTTCCGTGTCGACCGGCTACGGACCGTAGTCTCCCCGCGTGGACTTGCTGCGCACACGCCGCCGGGGGGAGCGCAGCCATGGACGCTGTTGCCATTGTCGAGGGTGAGGTGCGCGCGCTCATCCGCCGACTACGACGACCGCTCCTTGTCCGGAGGGCTGCCGCCGCTGCACGATCCTGGCGCGACGGTGGAGCGGGTCCTTGATTCGATGGCGGGTCTAGGGCCGCTGCAGCAGTACCTGGACGACCCCCGGATCGAGGAGGTCTGGATCAACCAGCCGGGCAAGGTGTTCATCGCCCGCGACGGTGTCGCGGAGCTGACGACCACCATCCTGACGGCGGACCAGGTGCGCGACCTGGTCGAGCGGATGCTGAAGTCATCCGGCCGGCGCGTTGACCTGAGCTCTCCCTTCGTCGAGGCGAAGGGGTTGGGCGCTTAGGTAGTTGTCGCGCTTACCCGCGCTCGGCGGGGCATCTCGGCAACCCGTACAGGCGCTCGACCATTTCTTATCCTTGACATAGGACAAGAGAAAGAGGGAGCATGGTCGCGAGGGAGATCCGTGAGACAGCAAAGTGGGCGCAGGAGTGCGGCTGGACGGTTACTGAAGCATCCAGCGGCCATACCCGGTTCTTCAAGCCAACCGGCGAGTACGTCGTGGACTATCCCAGCACCGCGTCCAGCCAGACGCGGCTGCGGAACACCGAGGCAGCACTGCGACGGGCGGGTCTAGAACTGCCGCCCCCGCCGAGCAGTATTCGCCGGGTGCGGCGCAACCAACAGGAGGAGGGACAGTGAGCAGCACCCAGCAGTGGTCGGTGTACATCCGGCTCGCGTCCGAGGTGGGGACCAACAACGACGCGCACGTCGACGCGCTCATTGGTATCGCCGCGGCGCTCGACGAGGCGCACGGCGCCGCAGTCAGCGCCCGTAACGGTGACATCGACGCTCAGGCCTGGGTTGAGGCACCCGACCCGGCCACAGCGCTCGAGCAGGTTCGCCAGGCCTTCGCCGCCGCGACACGGCAGGCTGGACTGGCCGCCGGCGACGTCGTCGAGCAGCACGTCCGCCCGTGGGAGGACTTCGCCAACGAGGTCGACACCACCACGCTGCCCGAGCTGGTGTCCGGTCCGGAGGCCGCGGAGATCCTCGGCGTCACCAGGCAGAGGATCCACCAGCTGGCCAACGAGCACCCGCTGTTTCCCGATGCGGCCTACGAGCTCGGCGTGGGGCGGCTCTGGCTGCGTGTGCAGATCGAGACCTTCGCCAAGAGATGGGACCGACGCCCTGGTCGGCGTCCCGCGAGCGAGTCGGGTGCGAAGGAGGTGACGAAGCCGCAGTTCGGCCGCAAGGTCACCACCAAGGACAAGGCGTCGATCAGGACCGTTCGCACGGCGCGCATCAAGGTCGGGCGTACGTCGCCGTCGACGGTCGCGAAGAAGTCGACCGGGCGGGTCGCCGCGGCGGCCCGGGCCACGCGGAAGCCACCGAAGGGCTCCTAGTCACTCAGAGAGTCGACCACTCAAAGAAGGATGTGCGGGCCGCACCCCGCAGACTCAGCTGTTTCACCGACACGCTGAGCGTCAGATGACGTGCTCCGCGCAGGCGTGTTGCTCCGAGGGCGGTGGCTCAAACGGGTGAGGCCGACTCGGCGCAGACGTGGCAGTTGCGCTGTCCGGAAAGCCCTTCCGGCGTAACGACGTACCTACGTTGGTCCGACTGTGGACAACGTTCCGTGTCGACCGGCAACGGACCGTAGTCTCCATCCGCGTGGACTTGCTGCGCACACGCCACCGGGGGGAGCGCAGCCATGGACGCTGTTGCCATCGTCGAGGGTGAGGTGCGCGAGCTCATCCGCCGACGCGGCGTTGACCCCTCACGTGAGGCCGAGGGGGTCCGCCGTCTGGTGGAGGAGGCTGTCGCCGACTACGACGACCGCTCTCTGTCCGGAGGGTTGCCGCCGCTGCAGGACCCTGGCGCGACGGTGAAGTGGGTCCTTGACTCCGTGGCGGGTCTGGGGCCCCTGCAGCAGTACCTGGACGACCCCCGGATCGAGGAGGTCTGGATCAATGAGCCGGGCAAGGTCTTCATCGCCCGCGACGGCGTCCCAGAGCTGACGACGACCATCCTGACGGCGGACCAGGTGCGCGACCTGGTCGAGCGGATGCTCAAGTCCTCCGGCCGGCGGGTGGACCTGAGCTCTCCCTTCGTCGACGCCATGCTGGTGGACGGCTCCCGGCTGCACGTGGTGATCCCTGATATCACGCGCCGCTACTGGTCGGTCAACATCCGCAACTTTATACTGCTGAAACCGCGTACTACGATGGCGGCCTGACCTGCGGAAACGCTCAGGAGGCCTGGTGAAGTCAACGGCGATCTACGCCAGGATCAGCGACGACGCGGACGGCAGGGCTCTGGGAGTCATCCGGCAGATCGAGGACTGTCAAGAGTTGGCCGCTCGGAGCGGCTGGCAGGTCACCGGCGAGCCGTATGTCGACAACGACGTGTCAGCGACGCGCGGCATCCCCAGACCTGCCTACCAACGGCTGCTCGTGGACATGGCCGCTGGCCGCGTCGAGGCCGTGGTCGTGTGGGCCTTGGATCGGCTGCATCGCCGACCCGTCGAGTTGGAGCACTTCATGGCGCTGGCCGAGGAACATGGCGTCCGGCTCGCGTCGGTCTCCGGCGAGGTGGATCTCTCGACCGAGGACGGCCAGTTCCACGCTCGGATCATGGGAGCAGTCGCGGCGAAGGAGGCGCGGGCGATCAGCCGCCGCGTGCTGCGAAAGCAGCAGGAGTTGCGTGACCGCGGTCTCCCGTTCGGCGGCGGGATCCGCTGCTTCGGGTACGCGGCCGACCGGCTGACAGTCATCCCGGCCGAGGCGGCGGAAATCCGGAAGATGGCGGCTGGCGTCATCGCAGGGCAGTCGGTCGGCTCGATCGTGCGTGACCTGAACACGCGCGGTGTGCCGACCGTGTCGCAGTGGATGGCTGCGCAGGCCAGGCCGGGCAGGCGCGCATCGGTCGTCGGCAAGCCGTGGACCGTCACGAGTGTCCGGACCCTGCTGGGGCGTCCCAGGCTCGCCGGGGTGATGACGTACAAGGGCGAGGTGATCGGGCCCGGCGCGTGGGAGGCGATCCTCGACGCCGACACGTTCGCGAAGGCGCAGGCGGCGCTGAAGGTGCGGGCTGCGAGCAGGAGCGCGGCCAAGGGGACGCGGTACCTGCTCTCGGGGATCGCGACGTGCGGCCAGTGCGGACGCGGGCTCCAGTTCTCCTGGAACCGCCGCGAGGACCTGAAGGCGTACCGGTGCCCCAGCGAGAAGCACGGGTCACGGAACATGCGTGCCCTCGACGGGTACGTGGCGGACTGCTTCTTCGAGTTCCTCGACGTCCTCCACGGCGCCGCTACCCAACCGGGCGGTGAGGATCCCTCCGTCGAGATCGACACGTTGACGGCACGTCTGGCTGAGGCGGCGGACCAGTTCGCCGACGGTGGGATCACGGCGGCGCAGATGCAGCGCATCTCGCAGCGGCTTCGGTCGAGGATCGACGAACTGGAGGCGCTGCGACCGCACCCGGCCGAGGAGACCTTCCTCGACTGGTACCTCGGCACCACAGACCGCGACCAGGCCCGCGTGGAGTGGAAGGCCCTGGACGTCACCCAGCAGCGGCTGATGCTGGCGGCTCACGTCGGCCGAATCGTCGTGCACCGCGCCAAGGTAAGGAATCACGGCCTCGACACCTCGACCATCGACGTGGTGTGGAAGGCCGGAGCGGTGGACGACGTGCCGCCAGAACTGCGGGTCAACACCTAGCCGGGCCGTGTGCGCTCGGGACTGACGTCTGCGGTCAATACCCTGTGCCTCAGTCGTGTTCGGCGTGAGGCACCGCAGACTTCCGTGTGTAAGACAATCCGCTCGCGCCACCTTTGACGGGAGCCGGTAGGCAGCAAGACTGCCTCTGTGAACACCTCCACGAAGCAGCGCAAGCCGATGGGTAGGCCACCGGGTCGGCCGACTTCCCCTGTCTCGGTGCGCGTCCCGGTCGAGACCCTGGCTGAGGTGAGACGCCGTGCCGCCCGGTCCGGCCAATCGGTGACCGCGATCGTCGCTGCGGCTCTCGCGGACTGGGTGACACGCACATGACGAAGCCCCCGGTGCCATCCGGGGGCTTCGTTCGGCTGGGGGAGAGCGGACAAACCCCAGCCTTGACCGCTCGAAGGGTGAAGGAGGACGAGCAGTGAGCAGCATCGTAGAGCCGTTGTCCGACAACGACCAGGAGGCAGGGCTGATCGTGGACGGGTCGCGGCCCGCAGTCGAGTGGGTCACTGCACTGCCGCGTCACACAGTGACCGCCGAGGAGAGGCTCGTGCTGTTGACTCTGGCCTGCGATTCGTTCTGTGGTGACGCGTCTGCTCCAGGGTGGGAGGCGCTCGGGGTGTGGACGGGCATGCTGCCGTCCTCGGTACGACGCATCGTGGCCCGGCTGGAGCGGCCCACAGAGCACCGTCCTGCACTCCTGAGACGTGAGGCGAATCGAGGTCGCAGGCGAGCGCGACTGGTGTTGCTGCGGCCGAACCTGCCGACCTCACCGGCAGGTTGCGAGCCGAAGGCGGCCGCCCAACCTGCCGCCCAACCTGCCGCCCAACCTGCCGCCCAACCTGCCGGTGCCACGACCCCCTCCCTAGCCCTCACCCAAGACCAGGAGGAGGAGCGCGCGGTCGTCGTCCACTCGCTCGACGCCCAGGCAGCGGTCATCGTCGACACCATCGGCGAGGTGTTGGCCGCTGTGAACGAGAAGGAGGCAGAGAGGGCGAGGCGTGCCCCCGAGGTGCTGAACGCAGCGTTGGCCGTGGCCGCGGTCGGCTTTGGACCCGACAAGGTGAGAGCGGCGTGGGCGGAGAGGCAGCCTAACGTCGTGCACAGCGGACCTTCGTTCGCCGTGGTGCTCCTCGGCCGGGTGGCGAAGCAGGAGAAGTTGCGACAAGCGAAGCAGCGCAGCAGGCCGGGCAGCCGTCCGAGCACGACACCGCGAGCGGCAGGAGCCTTTGGCGGCGAGTCGAGTCAACGGCTAAAGGGGTGGTGATGACCGACGAGCGGACGCGACTCGCGAAGCCTGCGGAGTGCATCGCGTGCGGTGAGCCTGCCGACTTTGCGTTCGACGGGGAGCCGATGCATGACATGTGCTCGGCGCGGCTGGATCGGCTCGTGGCGGCCATCGTCCAGGCGAAGCACGAGCGCAATCGGTGCGCGACATGAACTGCCCGTGGGCACCAGCGCTCACGGGCTCCAACAGGAGGACACGATGACGGATCGACCCAGAGGGCTGTTCGGCCCGAACTACGACGGGCTGCTTGACCCGGAGCGGATCACAGCGCAGGAGAGGCTGAGGACCGGCCAGGCCCGGCTGATCGAGGAGCGGCGGCGGCGGTCGTCTCTGTCCCCTGTCGTTCGCGCGCTCCAGGCCGCGACCGACCGCGCGTTCCGGGGTGCCCGGTGACGCACGAGGCGAAGCCAAGGGCGCGAGCGGAGATGCCGGAGCAGACCCGGCAGTCGTTGACCGAACTGGAACAAGTGCAGCGGCCCACTCCGTACGCGCGTGGTGCGCTCGCCGCGGCGCGGCTGCTCGCATCTTCCGAGGCGGACCGGGCCCGGGTCGCTGCCATCGAGGCACGTTGGGGCCCGCAGTCGTGACCGATCATGCGGTGTTGGCGGCGAACGACACCTGGAGAGCGTTGCAGGAGCGCCGCGCTGACGCTCGTGCTCGTGAGGCCCGCTTCAGGGAGCAGGCGATGGCAGCGCACCGCGAGCACGCGGCAGTGCGGGCGGCCTTCGAGATCGCCGTGGCTGAGGCGGTCCAGACGGGTGGGGACCTGCCCACACCACCGGCCCCGGTGTCGGAGGCCCACGACCGTGCCCTCGGCCTTCTCTTCGCCGAGGTCCGTTCGTTGGACGAGCAGCAGGGCGCTGTGCTCGCCGAGATCGCTGACGACGTGGAGGCGGCGTTACACGAACGGGTGGCCGTCACCATGGCGGAGGTCCGTGGCCTGATGCCGAGGCTCGATCGTGCCCGCCGGTCACTCGTGGACGACCTGGCCCTCGTGCGGCGTGTGAGGGCGGCCGCCGACTCGGCGGCTGGTGACCTGAGACGCCCGTCCAGGGCTGACCGGACCCCCTCCATGCTCACCCTGGACGACCTGGCCGACCTGGTGGAGTACGACGGCGACCCTCTCGCACCCGCGCCCCTGCCCGCTCCACAGGCAGGAGTCGTCGTCCGCGACACCGACCGCGGTCTACGCCTCGGCGCGCAGTCGTTCGGGCAGCCAAAGGAGTGGGCACCGGAGACTCGGGTAGTGCGGCTCCCGCCGGGGAGGGTCTGAGGCGCATGGCCGGGAAGGACGCCGCGAAGACGTCATGCCCAGCCCGGCACCTGTACGGCGGCGTCAACCTGTACATCTGCCCAAGGGGGTGGCGGCAGTGCCGCACCTGCCACCGGGAGGCTCAGCGACGGTACGTGTGTCGCCAACGCCTTTGACCCCCATGGACGCCTGTCACCCGGACTGGTCACGACGGGTGGCCTGCGACGTCGGCCCGCGCCACCCCCCTGCTGCTGGTGTTGCCGCGGACGACCCGCTCGGACCGACCTGAGCCGCGAAGACGGCCCGGTCCGAGTCCGGACGCCACGCCACAGCCCGGGTGACGCTCCCCGGCGACGCTGCCCTGAGCATCGGCTGAGCACCGATCACGCTCCGGCGGCGCTCCACAGTTGCCACGGTTCAGGTCGGGGGAGCCTGTCACAGAGGCCGGGACGTCGCGGCCCTCCCTACCACCCACGGGGAGGGCGGATCAGCCGCTCACAGGCCGCTCAGCCAGCCACATGCGCCGATCCGCTGGGCTCTACATGGGCAGGTTCCCCGCGAGCGATTGGGCCAGCATCACGACGCCGCTCCCGAGCGCTGCGCCGGTGCCGTTGAGGGCGATGGTCTCGACACGCTGAAGCACACCACGGAGCCGACCGGTGTCCTGTGCTGCGCCATCGGCGATGGCTCGCAGTTCCTCGATCTGCTCAACCGCCTGGTCGTGGTCAGAAGCGTCAAGGCCGAGGGCGGGCAGCGCCTGCTCGTAGGCGCTGATCAAGTTGGACAACTGGTCGCCAACATCGGTTGTCACGGTCACTTTCTGTCGTGAGCCCGGGGAGTGGCTCGCGATGGTCACGCCCTGGGAGCCGTGCACGTTGATGCTCGTGTTGCCGGACTGCACACCGCCACGTTGGTAGTCCTCCCACGCCTGCACGTTGCCGCCGAAGCGCTCCAGGCAGTTGCGCCCGGTCTCGGTGATCTTGACTCGTAGGAAGTCGGCCTCTGACGCGTCGATAGACTGCATCATCCCGGACTCACGGAGCGTTGCAGCCGCCCGCTCAACGTCCTGCTCCGTGAACTTCTCACCATAGAACCAGGACCTCCGGTCGTTCAGGAAGTCGAGTGCTCCGGGACCGAAATTGTCATCGTCGCGGTCCATCCACGTCAGAAGCGCGGCCCGACATGCTGACCGCCGCGCCGTGTTGTTCTCGCGCTGCTCGCGGTGGGCAGCCGCCTCCTCCTGGCCGGCTGGGAGGAGAAATGCCGCGGTGGCGTCGGGCGACAGCGTCTCAGCGAGTTGCACCAGACCCCGTTGGCGCAGGGACGCGAAGGCCGCGCTCACGCTCTCTCGCGGCAGCCCCATGTCTGTTGCGACGTCCGCCGCACCGGGCGCCTGCCCCGGGTTCATTGACGTCCAGTCGTTGAGGAACTTCAGGACACGCAGGACGTCGATGGTGCTCTGGTTCGCGGACCAACCGGTGGTGTAGTGCATCTGGCTTCCCCTCCCATAGTGACGAGACCGGGTGTCCCGCCTTCCACCCAATACCGGTCTGACCAATCGGTGCTAGGACCGCCTACGCCGCCGCTGCGGCGCATCCGGCACTAGGCCCGGCAGCAAGTCCGCAGTCGTGAGGAGGGTGTAGCGCTCGAAGAGGGCGTGCAGCCGAGCCGCGTCTCCGAGGTAGCGCGCACGGCCGTACGCGGCGTCTACCGCTCGGTCCAGGTCTTGATGAGCGCGCACCAAGTCGGCGGGCATGGTGAGCGGGTTGTACAGCGCCGCCAGCGTGCTGTCCCCGTGGTGCTCACGCCCCCCCAGGACATCCTGTGCGGCGGCGATGATTCGAGCATCGGCTCTGCCGGTGCGAGCCGGGAAAGGAAACGCGTTGTAGGCAAGGTCTGGCGCTAGCGAGATGCGGCTCTCCAGGCGCCCGGAGATCGTACGCACCCAGGCGAGCCACATGGTCGAATGCAGAACCCCGAACAACCAGTCATCGGCCCCGGCGATGGTGATCAACTTGTTGCCTGCAATCACGTCGGGTTCAAGGTAGGCGCTCGGGATGTACCGCCGATTCTCCGAACTGACCTCGGGCAGAGCGAGGTAGCGCAGTGCGGGCTGCCGGATCTGCGAGAACAGGTAAGGAGTCGCGGCCTGCGCCTGCACCGAGGCTGTCTTCGTGCGAATCCGGGCGTCGCGGACGATCCCCAGGCGGTGTCGTAGAACCGGCGAGGCGGCGAGGTCGGCGGGGCGCGCGTCGACTAGCCACAAGCACCAGCGGTCGAGATCGTTCAGAAACTCGGTGGTCTGTCGGAACGGTCTCAGGTACTGGCTGGCGATCGGGTCGGCGCGGACCTCGTCGATGGCGTCGACCTCGACGATCAGCCCGCCACCATCCCAGGGCTTGTTGCCTTGCGAGGCTCTGGGTAGCCCGTCCAGTAGCGGGGTGCGGCGCTTCGCAGGGAAGACGTCAGGACCATCGGCCAGGTACCAGTTGATATGTGACGGCCGGGTGATCACGGCCTCGTCAGCCCTGGCGGTCGGGTAGTCAAGCAACGACTTCAGGCTGGGCGTCCGGCCGTGCGAGAAGCCAATGATCACGACGTGGACTCGGGCCATGCCGCGCGCCTCGCTCGTCCACGCGAACGTGCGGTGGGCGAAGTCGATCTGGTACCCGGCGGCTCGGAGTGCAGGGCCGAGCGACCTAGCCTGCTCGCCTTGCGTGATGGAGTTGGTCGAGACGAAGGCTGCCTTCGTCGTACGTCCCCGCATGTATTCGAGCGCCCTCGCGTACCAGCAGGCCACGTAGTCCAGGCGTCCCGACCGGGCGACCGTGCTCTTCGCCTCAGAGAAGACTCGGCGGTTGTCCTCCTTCTGCTCGGCGTTCATCCAGGACATGCCGTGGAACGGCGGGTTGCCGAACAGGTAGGTGCAGTCCTCGGGCGGGAGAACGTCGGCCCAGTCCACGCGAAGCGCGTTGTCGTGCGTAATATGTGCGGTGTCGGTGATCGGAAAGCGTGCGTAGTACTGGCCGAACTCGGCGGACAGAACCAGGTTCTCCAGGTGGTCGACCAGATAGATCGCTGTCTCCGCAATGCGCGCGGGGAACTCCTCGATCTCGATGCCGAAGAACTGGCCGACGTGCACGCGTGACTCGATAGTGACGTCGAGACCGAGTTGTCCTTCGCCCGCTGCCGGGATGCTTCCTGTACCCGCCTTCCTGCCTCGTCGGCGCGCCCCGGCGCTCCGCTCCTCCTCCCGACGGATTCGACGGATGAGTTCCAGTTCAAGCCGCCGGACCTCGCGATAGGCGATGACCAGGAAGTTGCCGCAGCCGCACGCAGGGTCGAAGAACTTGAGCCCCGCGAGCCGATCGTGGAAGTCGCGCATCGCGGCGAGGTTGCTGCATGCGTCGAGGTCCGCCCGCAGCGCGTCCATGAACAGCGGGTTGATCGTGCGGAGGATGTTCTGCTCGGTCGTGTAGTGCGCACCGATGTCCCGCCGCTCGGCATCGTCCATGACGTTCTGGAAGAGCGAGCCGAAAATGGCCGGGCTGATCGCCGACCAGTCGAACTGGGACGCCTTGAGGAGTCGGCTGCGCATCCCGCGCGTGCAGTCCGGAATGCGGATGGACTCGCTGAACAGGGCTCCGTTGATGTACTCGAAGCGCGCCAGGTCGTCGTCCAGGTTGCGCGAGCGCCGGTCCTTCGGCGTGTTCAGCACCTGGAAGAGGTGGATCAACGCCGGGCCGAGGTCGCTGCCGTCGACGCTCGTCCGGAGCATCAGGTAGTCGAAGAACAGGCCGGTCTCCCAGACCTGCGAGTCGTCGGCGAACAAGATGAAGACGAGCCGCGTGAGCAACACGCGGAGGTCGTGGCCCTCGTAGCCGGACTCTCTCAGGGCGTCGTGCAGCAGCGCGAGCAGTTCCGTCGCGCGAAGGTTGACCTCCTCCTCGGTTTCGTACCGGCGGGTCTCCTCTCGGTCGAGCAACGGCGAGAAGACGCGGAGGTTGCGCGGCAGTTCCTCGATTGGGAAGTCAATGGTCTCGCCGGTCACCTGGTTGCGAACGCGGAAGCGTCCGAAGTCGCACACCACGACCAACGTAGGCAAGTGCTCTGGCGGGATCGTCGGTAGGTAGTCGAGGGCCTGATCCATCGCCGCGTCGAGGTCGGCGCCGCGGCTCTTCTGCTCGCCTGCCATGTAGCGCGGCCAGAACACGTCCATAAAGCCATGACCGCCGGTCGAGTGCCGGGTTGACAGGTGCTCGAAGACTGCGACGCGACGGGCGTCTACGTCGAAGATGTGGAAGAACTCGCCCCAGAAGGTCTGTGACCACGCCCGCTCGCGAGTCTCGTTCTGCCAGCGGAGCACGAACCGGGTGGAGCGGTCACGCATCTCCTGCCATGACGGAACCGGCACGGATTCTGACCTTTCGTCGCTGACAGGACACGCCGACCCTAGAGCACGGGTGCGACTGCAACTCTTGACCGACGCGCTGGCGAGGATCCGCCTCGACTTCCAACCATCCCAGGACTGCCAGTCGATCTCTTGACCGCTCAGAGTCCGGTACGCGGATGAACTCTAGACCGAGGCACGGACACAGTTACCGTCGTATAAATGCCAACCACCCCCACCCAGAGCGCGGGTCAGGGCGGCTCCGGTGACGGCCAGCAGCCCCGGATGCTCGGCCCGTACCGATGGCTCGACGTCATTTCGGCCCTGCGGAAGTCGATCAAGTTGGGCGACGAGCGGGGCGCGGTGTACTGGCTGCACGTGCTCCTGGCCTGCGGCGGGAAGCAGGCACGCCGGGTCGCCGCCCGGCAGTTGTGGATCGTCGCTGCTGAGGACGTGGACGACACGGCCACCGTGCTGCGCGCTCACGCCGTTCACCAGATGGCCGGTGTCGCGTCGGAGACGGACCACCTGTTCCACCTGGCGGCGTCCATGTGCCGTGCGCCGAAGTGGTGGGAGTCGGAGACCGGACGTGCCGTGGACCGGTGGTGGGCAGAGGCGGAGGGCGACCTCAAGCGGAACCCTCGACCGGTCCCGTCTTACGCCCTCGATCGGCACACGCCGGGCGGGTGGGAACGCCACCGCCGCGGTGAGGGCTTCGATGACCGGTTCTCCGGGACAGACCTAGGGAGGCAGAAGACCGCCTACCTGCACCTGCGGGACGGCAGGCTCGACCCCGAAGCCGACGTCGACAGCGCGTTCTGGCAGCACTGGCGGGAGTACCGGCGCGTTCTCGGTGCTGGTCTGCCCGACCCGGTACCGCCCGCCGACGAGTCACAGGGCGGCCTGTGGTGAGGGTCTGGGGCTACGTCCGGGTCTCCACCGACGAGCAAGCCGAGCGGCACGGCCTCGACGCGCAGAGGGCAGCGATCACGTCAACTGCTGAGCAGCGCGGCTGGGACGTCCAGTGGATCGAAGATGCGGGCTGGTCTGGCAGCACTCTGGACCGTCCTGGCATGGCGGATCTGCTGCGACGAGTCCGCCGTAGCGACGTCATCGTGGTCTCACGGCTGGACCGACTGTCGCGGTCGCTGGTCGACTTCGCCGGGCTGATGGAGGACGCGAACCGTCGTGGCTGGTCTCTCGTCGCGCTCGACCTGGGCATCGACCTGACGACACCGAGCGGGCGGCTCATTGCGTCGATCATGGCGGCTGTGGCCGCGTGGGAGCGGGACACGATCCGTGAGCGCACCCGCGACGGGATGGCCGCAGCGAAGGCCAAGGGCAGGCTTCCTGGTCGCCGCTCGCGGGTGTCGCGCGAGATCCAGGACCGGCTCATGTCGATGGCCGAGGGCGGGGCAACGATGCGCGTCATGGCCGCCCGCCTGAACACCGACGGCCTGCTGACGGTGACAGGCGTCAGGTGGTCGGCGTCGTCGGTGCATGGCGCGCTGCGCTCGGCGCGGATGGAGCGAGCGGCAGAATCAGCCGCGGGGGGCGGTGTAGCGTGAACGCCCCACACCAGGACTGGTCAACAGTTGTGGTGCAGGCAGTCTGGCGCACTAGGCCCTTTCCGCAGCATCACCAAGTTCGTGGTCAAGGCGGACCGGTTGGAAGACCTCGTCGCTCTAGGCACCCTGACGCGGCAAGCCGCTGACTTCCTGGACGGAGCCGTCCGAGCGGGCTTGAACGTGCTGGTCTCAGGCGGCACGCAGGCGGGCAAGACCACGATGCTGAACTGCCTCGCGGCCTCGATCCCCCCGCTGGAGCGTGTGATCACCTGCGAGGAGGTGTTCGAGCTCAAGATCCCGTTGCGCGACTGCGTCGGGATGCAGTGCCGTCAGCCGAGCCTGGAGGGCACCGGGGAGATACCGCTGCGCCGGCTGGTCAAGGAGGCGCTGCGGATGCGGCCGAACCGGATCGTCGTCGGTGAGGTGCGCCAGGCCGAGAGCCTCGACCTGCTGATCGCGCTGAACTCCGGCCTGCCGGGGATGGCGAGCATCCACGCGAACAGCGCCCGCGAGGCGATCACCAAAATGTGCACACTGCCGTTGCTGGCCGGTGAGAACGTCGGGTCCCGCTTCGTCGTGCCCACGGTGGCCGGGTGCATCGACCTCGTCGTGCACCTGGCGCTCGATGCCGACGGGGTCCGTCGTCTGCGCGAGATCGTTGCTGTCCCAGGGCGAGTGGAGCAGGACATCGTGGAGACCGCCGACATCTTCACCACACGCAACGGTCGTCTCATGCGTGCTGACGGATACCCACCGCACCAGGACAGGTTCGAGCGTGCCGGCATCGACGTCGCGGCCCTGCTGCGCCACGACGGGGTCTGACGGTCGTGGGCACTCTCGTCGGTCTGCTCCTGGGCACCGGCCTGTTCTGCGTCTGGTGGTCCTTCTGGACCCCGGGCGTCCGCCCGTCCGCTGACGCCGGCCGCGTGGGCTGGGCGGCGCGGCTGTCTGACGAGCTGCACCAGGCCGACATGGCCACGGTCGGACCACGGGCCCTCGTGCTGACCTGCGTCGCACTCTCGCTTCTGACGTTCCTGACGGTGCTGGCGGTGTCGTCAGCACCTGCGATAGCAGCGTGCTTCGCGGGTATCGCCTCGTGGGCTCCTGTCGCGGTGGTGCGCGCCCGCGCCCGCCAACGCCGCAGCCTGGTGCGCGACCTCTGGCCTGAGGCCGTGGACCACCTGACGTCCGGCATCCGGGCCGGGCTGTCGCTTCCAGAGGCCCTGACCCAGCTCAGTGACCGTGGGCCGAAGGAGCTGCGCAGCTCCTTCGAGCACTTCGCCGAGGACTATCGGGCCACGGGGCGATTCGTGGACTGCCTGGACCGGCTCAAGGACCGGCTGGCCGACCCCGTGGCGGACCGCATCGTCGAGGCGCTGCGGCTGACGCGTGAGGTGGGTGGCAACGACCTGGGCCGGCTGCTGCGGACGTTGTCCGCCTTCTTGCGCGAGGACGCCAGGACGAGGGCGGAGTTGGAGGCACGTCAGAGCTGGACGGTCAACGCGGCCCGCCTCGCGGTAGCGGCTCCCTGGATCGTGCTGGCGTTGTTGTCGACCCGGCCGGAGGCCGTCTCGGCCTACAACCAGCCGAGCGGGGTGCTGGTCCTCGCGGTGGGTGCTGCCGTCTCGGTGGGTGCGTACCGCTTGATGGTGCGCGTCGGTCGTCTGCCTGAAGAGAGCCGGGTGCTGCGGTGAGCGGTTCCATGCTGTCCTGGACGGGTGCTGGCCTCGGGCTCGTGGCTGGCCTCGGTGCCTGGCTGGTGCTGGTGCGGGTTCCCTACATGAGACGCGCGACCCTGGACGACCGGCTGGCTCCCTACGTCCGTGACGTCGCAAGGCCGTCGACGTTGTTGCAGCGCAACGCGCCCCAGACGCCTTTCGGGGTGCTCGAGCGGATGCTGCGGCCGATCATGTCGGACGGCATGAGGTGGGCCGAGCGCATCTCCGGGGGGCCTGGGACGGTGCGCCGACGGCTCGACCAGCTCGACCGGGGGACGACGGTGGAGCAGTTCCGGGCGCAGCAGGTGGTGTGGGGAGTGCTGGGGCTGGGCAGCGGCATGGTGCTCGCGCTCGTGATCGGGACACGCCAGGGGCTGTCCCCGGTACCGATGCTGGCGGCGGTGGCCGTCGGTGGCCTGGCCGGAGTGCTCGGCCGTGACCAGGCGCTCAGTCGTGCGGTTCGCACCCGCGACGAACGGATCCTGACCGAGTTCCCCACCGTCGCAGAGCTGCTCGCGCTCTCGGTGAGCGCGGGCGAGGGCCCGATCGGTGCCTTGGAGAGGGTTGCGCGCACCACCAGGGGTGAGCTGTCCCTGGAGCTGGGCCGCACCTTAGCCGACGCCCGCGCCGGAGCGACGCTGGTAGAGGCGCTGGAGGGGCTCGCGGGCCGAACCAGCCTTCCGATCCTGTCCCGCTTCGTCGACGGCGTGGCCGTGGCGGTCGAGCGAGGCACTCCGCTGGCCGACGTGCTGCGGGCACAGGCGCAAGACGTCCGGGAGGCAGGGAGGCGCCAGCTGATGGAGGCGGGAGGCAAGAAGGAGATCGCCATGATGGTTCCGGTGGTCTTCCTGGTGCTCCCCATCACCGTCGTCTTCGCCGTCTATCCCGGTCTGGCCGTGCTGCGGATGGACATGCCATGAACCTCGATCGCACCAAGGCGACCATCGCCGACAACCGAAGGGAACAGCTGGGATGAGCACTGCACGGGGATTGCTGCGCAAGCGTTACGCCATGATCGTGAGGAACGACCGAGGTGACGTCCCCGGTTGGGTGATGGTCACCCTGATGACGGCGGGGTTGGTGATCGGCCTGTGGGCCGTCGCAGGGAGCCAGCTGGAGGGGGTCTTCACCGAGGCCATGAACCGCATCCTCAACTTCTGACCGGCGGTGCTCCTGCTGCGGATGCCACCGCGATGGCGCCAGGACGAAGGTGCGGCGATCGTTGACTTCGTCGCGGTCAGTGCGTTGCTGACGATGCTGTTCCTCGGCGTCGTCCAGCTCGCGCTGGCGCTCCACGTGCGCAACACCCTGGTGGACTGCGCTTCTGAGGGTGCTCGTTATGGGGCGTTCGCGGATCGGACCCCCGCCGCGGGTGCGCAGCGGACACGAGACCTGATCGGGATGTCCCTGTCCCCGAGGTACGCGGCTGACGTCACGGCGTCCACAGCCACGCTCGAGGGCATGGACGTGGTGGAGGTGACCGTCGTGGCGCCCCTGCCCGTGGTCGGCCTCTTCGGGCCGGGGCAGGGCGTCACCGTCCGCGGGCACGGGGTGCAGGGATGAGGCTGTGCGGCAGTGCTTCTCGCGGTCTGCGCGATCGGATCGGCGATGACGAGGGTAGCGCCGTGGTGGAGTTCGTCACGCTGGCAGTGCTGCTGCTGGTCCCGGTCGTCTACCTGGTCATCAGCCTGGGCAGGATCCAGGCCGGCGCCTTTGCCGTGGAGGGAGCCTCGCGCGATGCGGCTCAGCTGCTGGCGTCGGCCCCGGACGATCAGACCGCCGCCCGACGCATCGACGCGGCAGTCTCGATGGCTCTGCGGGACCAGGGTCTGGACCGCCCTGGTGACCCCGCGCCGCAGATCACCGTCTCCTGCTCGGCACAACCTTGCCTGACTCCGGAGTCAGCCGTGTCCGTGGCGGTCGAGGTCGAGATCCGCCTGCCCGGCGTTCCGGTCTTCTTCGATGCCCTCGTTCCGGCCAGGGTTCCGGTCCGGGCAGACGGGCATGCCGTCGTCGAGCGCTTCGGCGGCGTGCCGTGACCGCGCGGTGGTTCCACAGCTCGTGGTTTAGGTTGGCGGTGGTCCGCCGCAGTGAGGACGGAGGCCAGATCGCGCTGCTCGTCATCGCCTACACGTCCATCGCGATCGCCCTGGTGCTCGTGGTCGCCAGCGCCTCGGCTGTGCACCTCGAGCGCAAGCGGCTGCTCGGGGCCGCGGACGGGGCGGCTCTCGATGCCGCCGACGAGGTGGACGCCGAAGCCTACTTCGGCACCGGTGTGGAGCCGGGCAGCGTCCCGCTGACGGACGCCTCCGTGCGCGCGAGGGTGGATGAGTACCTCAGCAGGCGAGGCGCACAGACCGAGTTCGGGAACCTGACCGTCGGCCCGCAGACCGGCAGCCAGGACGGGCAGACAGCAGAGGTGACGCTGTACGCCCGCGTCGACCCGCCATTCCTCGGCTGGGCGCTGCAAGGCTTCTCCGACGGTGTCTTGCTGCACGCGACCGCCAGGGCACGGGTAGACACCGGCTGATCCCCGACGCTGAATCCACTTGTCAGTACCACACCGGTGGAACGGACGGTGTGGTGCTGACAACTTGCGGAGCAGGCGATCGCGCATGAGCGAGCTAGCTGCAATACCGTTAAGTTAGAGTGACACGGGTGTAGTTTGGTGGCATGCCACGAGCGGGTTGGAAGAAGCCGGAGTCGGATCGTCGGTTATCGGATCTGGTGTCGGTCGGTGTCCTGACCCGGGTGTTT
>JAABUN010003113.1_pt1 | contig 26828 bp, 23 predicted proteins | sample 5559311 | NCBI WGS metagenome assembly JAABUN01 (sample SAMN10711877, study PRJNA513370) | rock metagenome | isolation source: Antarctica rocks | place: Antarctica: Victoria Land, Siegfried Peak sud
ATATTTTGGACCAATACCACCAGCCGTTGAGCCTCCTAAAGAAGAAGGCTTGCAACGGGATAAAGCCCGCGATTGGTGGCCAAAGATGGTTATGCTAAAAGTGCTTCAGCAATATTACAACGCTACAAAAGATGAGCGTGTAATTAATTTGATGACAAAATATTTTCAGTACCAGCTTAAAGAATTACCTGCAAAAAAACTTGATAACTGGTCATGGTGGGGAGCACAAAGAGGAGGTGATAATTTATTAATTGTTTATTGGTTATATAATTTAACCGGCGATAAATCTTTATTAGAACTTGCTGAACTACTACATAAACAAACCGTTGATTGGACAGGTATGATGGAAAAGGGTGAAATTTTTCAAGGCTATTTTAAGTTGCACGGAGTAAACCTTGCACAAGGAATAAAAGAGCCGCTGATTTATTACCAGCAACACCCTGAGCAAAAATATTATGCTGCTGTAAAAAAAGGGTTTAAAGATATTCAACTGTTTCATGGACAGCCGCAAGGTTTATATGGCGCTGATGAATGGCTCCACGGTACTGATCCCGCCAATGGTTCTGAATTATGTACGGCAGTTGAAATGATGTACTCCTTGGAAAATATTTTACAAATTACCGGGGACCCATCCTTCGCTGATCACATTGAAAAAATTACATTCAATGCACTACCAACTCAGTCTACTGATAATTATATGGAAAGGCAATATTACCAGCAGCCAAACCAGGTAATGATAACAAGACAGGAAAGAAATTTTTACACCAACTACCAGGGCACAGACCAGGTATTGGGCTTGCTTTCAGGTTACCCATGCTGTACAGCAAATATGCACCAGGGCTGGCCAAAGTTTGCGCAGAATTTATGGTACGCAAGTGCAGATGGTGGTGTTGCAGCGCTTTTGTTTGCTCCATCAACAGTTACTGTAAATGTGGCAAATAAAATTCCTGTAACAATTACAGAAACTACCAATTACCCTTTTACTGATAACGTTCAATTTAAAATAAAAACAAACGGTACTGTCTCTTTTCCATTCCATTTACGTATTCCCAACTGGTGTAAAGAAGCAGTTGTCAAAATTAATGGCAATGAATTTAAAAAGGTCTTTGGTGATACTATAGCGGTTGTTAACCGCAACTGGAAAAATGGGGATGTAGTTGAATTACAGTTGCCAATGACTATTAGTCGTTCCAGATGGCATGAAAATTCCGTTGTTGTAGAACGTGGGCCATTGCTCTATGCCTTGAAAATAAAAGAAGATTGGGAAAAAGTAGAAAGTGCAGATAAGTTCGGCTCTTATTACGAAGTGAAGCCATTATCTCCCTGGAATTATGGACTGGTAAACGTTAGTGATGCTAACTTACAGAGCAGTTTTAAAGTAAGTCTTAAACCCAGGGTAGCTTTATTTCCGTGGACTCCGGAAGATGCACCTATAGAAATAAAAGTTCCCGCTAAAGTTTTAAAAGACTGGCAAATTTATAACGGGTCTTCAGGACCTGTTCCATATAGCGTACAAAAGCACACTGAAAATCTTCCTGTACAGGAAGTGACACTTATTCCTTACGGTTGCACCACATTAAGAATAACTGAATTTCCGGAAGTTAAATAAACATAGATGAAAAGACAGTGTAAAGTTTTATGCCTGATTCTGTTTTGTTTTTTTAGTTTCAAAATATCTTTTTCCCAAACTTCAAAGAGTCCAAATTTCATTTTCTACCTCACAGATGATATTGGTTGGAATGATGTTGGTTGTTATGGAAATGCATCTATAAAAACGCCAAATATAGATAGACTTGCGGCTGCGGGATTAAAATTTCAAAACGCTTATCTTACTACAAGTAGCTGCAGTCCAAGTCGCTGCAGTTTATTAACAAGTCGTTATCCACATAACACAGGGGCACCCGAACTGAATGATAATTTACCCGGGGGTCAGGTAATGTTTCCAGAGTTATTGAAACGAGCTGGTTATTACACCGTGCTGTCAGGAAAGAATCACATGGGTAATAAAATTGCCCCGGCTTTTGATACTATCTCCCTTGGGAAAGGACCAGGCGGTGAAGAGGATTGGATTAACTTAATGAAAAACAGGCCTGCTAATAAACCTTTCCTTTTTTGGTTTGCTTCACACGATGCACATCGTGACTGGCAGTTCGATAAAAATGGGAGAAATTATAGACCTGAAAGCATAAAAGTGCCTCCGATGTTGTATGATGGTCCGATCACTAGAAAAGATCTTGCTGCCTATTATCAAGAGATTTCACGGGCGGATTTTTTTCTTGGAGAAATAGTAAAAGAGCTACAATTAGAAAAGATACTTGATAATACATACATCATCTTTATGAGCGATAACGGTCGTCCCTTTCCTCGCTGTAAAACCCGTTTGTATGATAGTGGAATCAAAACACCTTTTATTATTTCCGGTCCGGGGGTTAAGCCGGGAGTAACAGATGCGCTTATAAGTTCTATAGATGTAGCTCCAACTATTTTGAGTCTTACAAATATTCCTATAGAAAAGCGAATGCAGGGTGTAAGTTTTTTACCTGTTTTAAAAGATAATAAAGCTAAAATCCGTGATTTTACATTTTCTGAACATAACTGGCACATCTTTAAAAATCACGAGCGAATGGTACGTTATAAAGATTGGATGTATATACGAAACTCGTATCCGGAAAGGCAAAATTTAGCTGGTGAGTCTACAGATCAGTTTCCAGCCGGAAAAGAACTTTGGGATGCGCATGCCAAACATCTAACAAAACCAGAGCAGGAAGATGTTTTTATGATACCAAGACCAGTTGATGAATTGTATAACGTAAAATTAGATCCAAACCAATTTCATAATGTAGCAGCAAGTAAAAGCGATAAGAAAATTCTTACTTTTTTAAGTACCATACTGGACAAGTGGATTAAAGAAACGGGAGATTCAAAACCAACAAATCCTACCCCTGATAAGAAAGATCCTAATTGGAAAAAAGGGGAGAGACCAGGAGAGATTAACAATGCAAGTAATATAAATAAGCCGGGACCTATATTTGAAAAATAACGATAATAATAATCCCGGGTAGTAAGTAACATAAAAACAATTCATGAGATCAAACTTCAACTATCAGTACATCAGCAAAGCAAAAGCTAAACTTAAATTCGCTAAAGGAATAACTGCTCTTTTATTTTTTCACTGTTTTTATTTAGCTGCAATAGCACAAAAAACAACAGCTTTTAAGAAGCCGAATATCATCATCATACTTTCTGATGATCTTGGCTATTCTGATATTGGTTCATTCGGTAGCGAGATACCTACTCCAAATTTGGATAAACTAGCTAATGCAGGACTGCGGTTTGCTCAATTTTATAACCATGCCCGTTGTTGCCCAACCAGGGCAAGTTTATTAACGGGTTTGGATAATCACCAGGTTGGAATTGGTAGTATGGTTGATGACTCTAAAGAAGATTTAGAAAACCGGGGTTTGTATGGATACAGTGGCAAAATGAATTTTGATTGTGTTACCCTTGCCGAAGTATTAAAAACAGCAGGCTATCATACTTATATGACTGGTAAATGGCACCTTGGAGCGCAAACTCCAGCCTATTATCCTACAAGCAGGGGATTTGAAAAGTACTATGGATTCCATGGAGGTGGTGCAAATTATTTTCGTCCTAAAAGTATTTTTTTAAACAATACAGAAGTAAAAATAAACACTCCAGATTATTATACTACAAATGCTTTTACAGATTATGCAATAAAATTTATGCAGGAACAGAAAGATGACAAGCCATTCTTTTTATACCTGGCATATAATGCAGCACATTTGCCCTTACTGGCAAAGGAAGAAGATAAGGAAAAAGTTAAAGGCTTATATGATGAAGGTTGGGATGTTGTTCGCAATAATCGTTTTGAAAAGGTAAAACAATTAGGTCTTGTTCCTAAAGATTTAAAATTATCTACTGAAGCGATGACACCTTGGGCTGAGCTACCAAAAGAAAAGCAATTAGATGAGGTAAGTAAAATGACAACTTATGCTGCCATGATCTATAATATGGATAAAAATATAGGTAGAGTAGTGGAACATCTTCGCGTATCTGGTAAATTGGATAACACTTTGATTATTTATCTTTCCGATAACGGCGCAACTTTCCATACTCAATTCTGGAACATGTGTAACGCTCCTTTTACCGGACATAAACGTGAAACCTATGAAGGAGGGATCGCATCAAATAGCATAATATCATGGCCAAAAGTTATTACTAGCCAACGAGGAAAAATAACTCAATCCCCTGCAGATATGATTGATATTATGCCAACTTTCTTACAAATCTCTGGTGCCGTTTATCCAACTAAATTTAATAACCATAAAATACAGCCTTTGGAAGGTCACAGTCTTGTCCCTGTTTTTAAAGAAGGTACCCGTGAAGAACCAAAATGGTTTTTTTGGGAACACAATGAAAACTATGGCGTTAAAAATTTAAACTGGAAGGCTGTAAAACCCAGTAATAGTAAAAACTGGATATTGTATAACATAAAAGTTGACCGGGGAGAAACAAAAGACCTTGCAGAGACGTATCCTGATCAACTTACAAGACTAACAGCTCAATGGCGAAAGTGGGCAAATTCCCACCATGTTTTTCCTCAAGGAAAGCCTTTAAGTGATAATAAAGACTAATAGCACGATGAGGCTGTCGAATGCATAAAGAAGTATTCTAAAGAGTCTCCCTTTTTTATAGGTGGCATACAATGCGTTCATAATCCTGAACAAGCTAAAAAAGAAGATTTATTGTTATACGGTTGTAATGAAACTAAGCCGACGTTTGAACAATCAGGTACCGAAGAAGATGAAGACACCGGACAAATGGGACATGGAAATACAAAACGTGAACACATGCGGCAATAGTTACATGTATGGATAGGGGCATAGGCAGAAGCCTGCAGACATTGGAAGACCTTGAAATTGATAAAAATAAAATTATACTCTTTCACAGCAATAATAGTGCTCCTAATGGTGGCTCAAATGGCTGATCGGGTCTAATGGAGAGTTGAGAGGATATAAAATTGACTTTACAAGCACATTAGAGAATGCTCATCTGCAGCAAAGTGTGCAAGTGTTGGTTTCAGGAAGTCTTAATGTGTAAAATTATATTCGCAGGAGGGTAGGTAAAATAAACTTTGTCAAGAATACTTCGATATAGTTTAAAAGAGGCGCATCTACTTTAAAGGAAGCCTATTTTGCTTTATCTGCCTGTTTTGGAAAAACGTGATTTTCTTTTGTCCAATCCTGCCACATTTTATCCATTTTTTGCACAATCTCCGGATGCAGAGCAGACAAATCTTTCAGTTCTGTTTCGTCATCGTCAATACGGAATAAGTGCCATGGTTCATTTCGCTTGGACACTAGTTTCCATCCCTCGTGGCGAACATACCTCGCGCCAAAATGCTCATTAAAAAGTGTCGTATGCCCATTCGCTGTTTTCGAAGCAAATGCCGGAACCAAACTTAAACCCTGCATAGGTTTGATGTTGTTTTCACGATAAACTGCAGGATATTTAGTTTTAGCCAATTCAACAAAGGTTGCCATAAAGTCCATCACATGACCTGTTCTTTCCGAGATGCTTCCTCCGGGAATTTTTATTCCTGCCGGCCAGAAGGCAATAAGTGGCGTACGAACGCCGCCCTCATAAGATTCTGCCTTTGCATATTGATACGGTGTATTGGCAACATTTGCCCACCTTGGACCAATGGAAGTAAACGACGTCTCTGGCCCAGGCATCACATCTTTTTTCACGGGATAAGCTATCTTCTGTCCGTTCCTTGTTTCACCTGGCCTGTCAAAACCCATTCCATATTGCATTGCATTTTCAGGGCTTGCTCCATTGTCACTTAAAAAGAGAATGAGTGTATTCTCCATCTCACCTGTTTCTTTCAGTACGTTTATGATTCTTCCAATTCCCTGGTCCATCCGGTCAATCATGGCGGCATGTACAGCCATGGCTCTTGCATCCCACTCTTTATCAGGATTATTTTCCCAGCTTAACTCCTTGCCCATACGTGGCGATAACGCAGCTTTCACAGGATCAATCAAACCAAGCTGAATCATTTTTTTGTAACGATTCTCGCGTATAACATCCCATCCAACCTTATAAGTATTCTCATACTTCTTAATATCTTCTGGCAATGCATGCAAGGGCCAGTGCGGTGCTGTTTCGGCTACATACAGGAAGAATGGCCTATCTTCTTTGCTGAACGCTTTGATATAAGATACTGCAGAATCACTAATGGCATTGGTATGGTAATAATCTGCCGGAACATTCTTAACGGGCTCTGTTCCATTTACAAGACTAAAGGGGTCAAAAAAATCCACGACACCCCAAATATTCCCATAGTACTTTTCAAAACCCCGGTTTGTAGGATATTGTTCAATAGGTGAAAAAAGCGGATGTTCTTCCTGGTGGTTTAACCACCTTAATTGTGCTTGCGGATCCTTTTGTTCAATAGTATTGGAAACATGCCATTTACCAACCATTCCTGTGTGATATCCTGCTTCTTTCAACACTTCTGCATGTAACCGTATTTGGAGTAAGAAAACCCCTGTACCCCGGCAGACTTCGATCTGTTGTCATTTCACCAATGCCTGCCTGGTGATTGTACATACCAGTGAGCAAAGAAGCCCTTGTAGGACAGCAGCGGGAAGTGTTGTAAAACCGGCTGAACCGTACACCATTGGCGGCGAGGTAATTCAGATTAGGAGTTGCAATTTCTCCACCATAACAACCAATATCGGAATAGCCTAAATCATCTGCCAGAATAACTATAATATTCGGACGTGCAGTTTTCTTTTTTGAACCGGAAAAATTCCTCTGGCTTTCAGCACGGAACGACAATAGCGTCAACGAAAAAATAATAATTGAGATACTATAAAAACTTTTCTTCATAAAAATTCTATTACAGCAGTTAATAAATTATTGATCACCTACTTATATTACTCGTAACCATTCCTGATCTTGCGACAGCAACGTGAGACCTTGCAGAAGCGGCTGAAACGTATTTCATTTGTTGCGAGAATATCAAGATTTAGCCTTACAATTTCTCTGCAATAACAACCATATTAGAATACTCCAAATCGTCCACCGGAATAACGATTGTATTTGGTCGACTATCCTTTTTTGAAACCTTTATGTTTGGGAAAAACATAATGACTGTTTGCCCATTCTTCCCATTTTGCTATCAGCTCCTTCAATATTTCAGGATGTTGAGCACTAACATTCTTTGTTTCGATCCTATCTGATGATAAATCATACAACTGCCAACTTTTTTCATTGCCGTCCTTAACTGCTTTCCAGTTGCCTTTCCTAATGGCTTCATTACCCTCATGCTCCCAATACATATAACTATGCTGGCTAACTTCTTTTCCCTGGAATTCGGGCAACATACTTCTTCCTTCTAACGGAGGTATTGTATTATTATGAAACCGGGCAGGATATTTGGCTTTTGCAACCTCAATGAATGTCGGCATTATATCTATTAAATAAGAGGGAGTATTAACTATCTTATTTTCCTGGTTCGTACTTATGCCTTTAGGCCAATAAGCTATAAAAGGCGCTGCAATACCACCTTCTTCCATTTCTCTTTTCCATTTTCGATAAGGCGTACTTGAAGCGTTTGCCCAACCCATTCCATAAGAAATTGAGCCAGATTTTTCAGGGTCATTAATTTCCTGCATTGTACCGCCTCCTAATTCTTTATAAGGTTCAGGACAGGCACCGTTGTCACTTAAAAAGATAATTAATGTATTATCTAATTTACCACTTTGCCTGATAGATTTTAAAAGTTTGCCTACATTCTGATCCATACAACTGATTTGAGCCGCATAAACAGCCATTCTGTAGGCAACATCTTTTTGTTCATTCTTGGTAAGCTTATTCCATGGCCTTACTGCTGAATCGCGGGGAGACAATGTAGATTTTGAATCAACAACACCTAACTTAAGTTGTCTTTTATATCGTGCTTCACGAACAACATCCCAACCTTTTTCATACATACCTTCAAACTTTTTAATGTCCTCCGGCTTAGCTTGCAAAGGCCAGTGTGGAGCATTATAAGCCAGGTACAAGAAGAAAGGTCTATTATCCTTTTGTGTATTGACAAATGCTATAGCAGAGTCTGTAAAAGCATCTGTAGTATAATAATTTGCTTCCGGAGGTGGTAAAGTCGTATTGTTATAAGTCAACCCTCTACCGCCTTGTGGCTTAAAATAACTTGCTGCCCCGGCCAAAATACCATAATACTTTTCGAACCCCCGCTGCAAAGGCCATTTTTCCTCTCCATGCATTCCTAAATGCCACTTTCCTGTCATGTAAGTATGATAACCCACAGTGCTCAACACCTCGGCAATGGTTACGCAACTTCTGTTTAAATATCCCTGATATCCCGGGGTACCCCAGCTTTCAGCATTTTTATTAAGAGGCTCTTCTGTCATGTGGCCAACCCCGGTTTGATGCGGGAACAAGCCCGTGAGTAAACTTGCTCTGGTTGGACAACAGCGTGCTCCATTATAGAATTGTTTGAACCTTATTCCTTTGCTTGCGAGTCCGTCGATATTGGGTGTGGAAATTTCACTACCGTAACAGCTCAGATCAGAATAACCCATATCATCAGCCATGATAACAATGATGTTTGGCCTTTGCTGAGCAAATGAAGATTTTATAAAGAATAAAAGAAGGAGAAGTGAACTAATGGTTTTCAAGCCAGATTATTTTAATTATTATTTCTAATGTTGAGGGTTATATCACAATTCTTCCCGGAAACAGGATACTTTAATTTAGATCAACTCATCGACAATTTTTCAACCTTTATCGGTTTTATCAGAACGATAAAACCGCATATGAAGTGTATCTAAATTATGATTTCACCAATCCCTTTTTAATACCCCGGGTTTTGCGTTATATTAGGATTTGCATCTATTTCTGACTGTGGTATAGGGAAAAGCACATGTGTAGGTTTTGCATTCACCGCTCCCCTTGCCAAAGCGCTTGAAACAAATTTACCATGACGTATAAGATCCTCTCTTCGCTTTCCTTCAGAAATAAATTCCCAACCTCTTTCCCTTAGTATCGCATCACGAAAAGCTTCTTTTGTAGGAGTATTTGTTATAGTTAAATTAGCCAATCCGGCTCGTGTGCGAACCAGGTTAAGTAAATTGAACGCCTCTGTTGAAGGTGTGCCACTTAATTCATTTAATGCCTCAGACCTTGTAAGAAGAATATCCGCATACCTAAGCAAAGGGATATCATTGCCGCATTCATTTTTTAAACCATTGTTATCGAAATACTTTAAACTACAAGTACTATTTGGTGTTAGTTTCAAATCGATCACTTTGAGTGCCGTATTTACATATTTTCTAATAACAAGAACAAATCTCTTATCGGTAGAGTCAAAGGTGTTCACAAATGCATCACGAAGTTTATATTTTGTGGCGAAATTTTGAATAGCAGGAGTCCACTTGTATTCGGGTAACTGATCGGTATAAAGAAAGCCTACTGGCATTGCTCCTGATGGGTACCAATTTCCCATGTTAACTTTTGAATTTGTACAGGATACAACCCATATCATCTCTTTATTCTGCTCATTTTCAACTTTAAACATGTCCTTAAAAACAGGATATAAAAGATAATAATTCATACTAATTAGCTGACCGGCTGCATCTGAAGCCTTTTGCCACTCTTTGGTATTTAATAAAAACTTGGACAGGGCAGCTAAGGCCGAGCCTTTTGTTGCCCGTCCAAAGGCTTCTTCCTTTCCCGGTGCAGGCAAATCTGCTATGCATTCATTAAGCTCTGTTTCAATAAAGGTTTTGATCTCTGCATCTGTAGCCTTTGGAAGTTTTACATCCTGAGTAGTGGAAGTTCGCAACGGTACGGGTCCAAAATGATTATATAACTGAGTATAAGCATAGGCCCTTAAAAACCGGGCTTCAGCTATATATTGATTTTTAACTTGTTCAGTTATATTAGTTACACTACTTATGTTTTCCAAAACCAAATTTGCATCTCGAATTGCCATATAAGAAGGTGTCCAGTAACTACCGGCAAACTGACCTACGGAAGGATCCCAGGTAAAATTGATGAACTGGGTATAGATCAAATTTTCATTTCCTCCGGTGTTAAAGGCTACATCGGTGGTAACCTCTTCGATGTTTAAAATAAATCGATAACTGGGTTGCGACTGAATATCTGAATAAGAGGAAAACAAAAGTGCTTTAATTCCCGCAGTAGTTGTCAAAACATTTCCAGGGGCTAATTCGTCTTTAGGTGAAACGTCCAGAATTTTTTCGCAACTGGTAGCAATGGCTATTAGCAAAACCAGGCTAAGTATATATTTTATCTGTTTCATAACTCTATCAGTTTAAAATCCGGCATTTAGTCCGAATGTGTATGTTTTTGTAAATGGATAAGAACTAAAATCAACCCTTTGAACTGCATTACCTGTTGAATTGGCGGTAGGGTCAATCCCTTTGTAATCTGTAATTGTTACCAAATTTTGAGCGTTAATATATACCGATAGATTCTTAATAGCCCTTCCACTTATAGGGATGTCATACGCCAATCTTAAGGATTGGAGTCTTAGATAAGAAGCATCCAGTACAGTCTTTGAATTTACCTGCCGTTGTCCTTGTGCAACCGGATGAACAAAAGACGGATAGTCGTTGGTAGGATTGCTGGCTGTCCAGCGGTTCAGATAAGGTTCCGCCAGTTTATTCCTCCGCAAACTAACGGGGAAATAAGCATCTACCATGCTATTGTATAGTAAACTTGCACCATAAGAGCCTTCTAAATAAGCGGTTAAATTAAGTCCCTTATAACTGAAAGTATTTGTTATTCCAAAGGTGTAATCCGGGGATGGCTTACCTAACACTATACGATCCTTGTCGCTGATAGTGCTGTCGCCATTTACATCCCTGTATTTAACATCGCCGGGTTGAACTTTATCTTTTGTAACTGTAAAGTCTTCTTTTAATTGCCAGGTTCCTATTATTTCATATCCGTAATATGATTGCAATGGAAGCCCTGGTGCAATAATGCTTAGGCCTCCATTGATAGCTTCACCACCATTAATAATATTCGCCAAAGGCCCCAGGCTTACCACTTTATTTTTATAGAAGGAAAGATTTGAGTTTACATTCCAGTTGAAACTTCTATCCTTTATAATGTCAGCATTTAATGTAATATCCCATCCGGTATTTTTCATACTTCCTACATTCTGAATCTGGCCTGTAAAACCTGAACTTGCAGGTAGTGGCAGGTTTACCAGCAAATTGGATGTTCGTCTGATATAATATTCAACACTACCGCGTAGCCTTCTTTTCAATATTTCAAAATCTAACCCCATATCTAATTGTTTAGCCACCTCCCATTGAAGGTCAGGATTTGATTTTCGGGTGGGAGAAATAGAAGTATAAACTATATTACTAAATACAGCATTTGAAGCAGTTGAAAACGTAGGAATGTATAAATAGTTACCAATGGCCTGGTTTCCGGTTTGACCGTAACTTACTCTTAATTTCAGATCATTAATAAATTGAATATTTTGAATAAATTGCTTCTTACTTATTTTCCATGCAAGTGCAGCAGAGGGGAAATAGCCAAACTTGTTATTTTGCCCAAATCGGGCAGAGCCATCAGTGCGTATTGAAGCGGTTAAAAGATACTCATCTTTATAAGAGTAATTAACCCTGGCAAGATAAGATGCAATAACATTCTCATTAAAACTACTACTGATTACATTGGTGAGAGGATCGCCCGAACCAATTGCATTATAAGTAAGGTCAGGTAACGAAAATCCGCGGCCATTACCACTAAAACTATTTGTACCAAAATGTTCATAAGTAGCTCCTGCCACGGCGTTGAAAGAATGAATACCAATTGTCTTATTAAAATTAAATGTTCCTTCCCCCATATAATAAGACTTAGTACCAACAATAATAGAAGCCACTCCATTATACGGTTTCGCAGATTGAGTTATTGGATCAACCCAAACATTGCGTCGGCTGGAGTTGATGTCTCCTCCCAAACGAATTTTCGCAGACAGTGAGGGAGTAATGAAGTATTCCCCATACATTGTTCCAAATGTTCGATAAGAATTACCTATTCCGGTTTCGCCATTGATGAGGGCAACAGGATTGTCGACGTTCATGTAAGGCGACCGGTAATAAGAGCCATCAGCAGCATAAATAGGCGATGTAGGGTCGTAATTAATTGCAGCATAAACGGCGCCCCCGTCTTCATTTGTTCCAAGGCCGGATGAGTTAAACTTGTCCTGGATATAAGAAGTATTGAGGTTAATACCTATGCTGTATTTCTTGCTAACAGTATTATTCAAATTTATCCTTGCAGTATACCTTCTTGTACCTGAATTTTTTAAAATCCCCTGCTGATCATAATAACCAACGGAAAGAAAATATTTTGTATTCATCGCTCCTCCGGCAACCGACAAATCATGGCTTTGAATAGAGGCTGGTTGATAAAGTTGAGATTGCCAATCTGTTCCTGTTCCAAAATTAGAAGTTACTGTATCGGCTACAAGACCACCTCCCTCTGCGATTATTGCGTTTATAACATCATGATATTGTTGAGCATTAAGGTCTTCTTCTTTTTTTGCCACTTTTTGGAAACCGTAATAACTGTTGAAATTAATTGTAAGCTTATTGGAAGATCCGGATTTTGTAGTAATAAGTACTACTCCATTTGCCCCGCGAGAACCATATATTGCAGTGGCAGAGGCATCTTTTAATATTTCAATAGAAGCAATATCGGAAGGGTTTAAACTGTTTAATGGGTTTCTTGGAGTAGCATTTGCAAAAAACGCTCCTACTCCTGTTGCCGGTGCTCCATCGTTTACCGGCATTCCATCGATAACATATAAGGGATCATTTCCTGCTGTGATGGAAGTAACCCCCCTGATTTGAACACTCATAGCGCTACCAGGTTCACCAGATTTCTGAGTAATCTGTACACCCGCAGCTCTTCCCTGTAGCATTTGCTGAACATTTACATTAGCCCCCGAAGTAAGTTCTGACGCTTTTAACGACACAACAGCTCCGGTAACATCACTTTTCTTTACAGTTCCATATCCAACCACCACAACCTCATCCATAGCCTTTGTTGCAGTTCCCAAAACAACATCTAGTGAAGATTTATTTGCAACAGAAATTTCCTTTGCTTCAAAACCAACCATGGTAAATATCAATACTGCATTAGGCTCTGCTAATATAGAAAACGTCCCTGTAGAATTAGTGCTTGTAGCCCTGGTTGAATTTTTTACAGTTATCGTAACTCCGGTTAGCGCTTCATTCGTTTCATTAGAACTAACCTTACCGGTAACTGTTCTTTGCTGCGCTGAAACAAATTGCACAGCAAACAAGAGAGGAACAAAGAAGATGCATTTTTTTGTTCGACTCAAAGCAATCATTAAACTTCTCATATATGCTTTAGGTTTTAATTTTGATTAGTAATTAAATTCCAGTTTGAAAACTGTAATCTTTTAATTTTTCTATTAATTGGCGTAAGTTTTTAATAGCAAGTATAGTTGTGCCAATATAGGAATAGTTATTGGGAAATTGGATCTTTTATGGGATCATTTATTATTTGCTTACAATAACGAATAGTATGATATTATATAACGTAATATCTCAATTCTTTAATTTTCGCTGAGTATTTTTAAAGCCTAACTATAACTCAATACCTTCAAAAATCATTGCCTAGGACAAGCCAAAGCAAGGCCAAAATTACCTGGATATTTTCAATCGTGTTGCGCTGAATAAATTTGTATAAAACAAAGTTGGCATTTCAACTAAGCAAACCAGTAATCCTTTCGAATGCAAGTCTGTTAGTGCATTATGTTAAGCTCCTTAACCTCCCCATAATCCAAGTCATTATAACTCAATCAGCTTTAACAACTGGTATAATACTTTAGCTTCTTTTGCTAATAATAAGGTTTTGTAAAGAATTATCATCTATAATTCGTTCCATTTCTGAATTAATTATATCCTGTACATCCTGTTTAATCTGCAAATAATTCCGCTGCACCATAGCATTATCCAATTTACGGATCACAGGGATTTCTTTATAGTTATCCTGCTCCTGCTTTAATGCGTCATAGTCGTTTAATATTGAACAATGAAAGGATTTAAGCTCGATTCTTCAATCGGGTCATCTGCCACCATACCTACAAATTCACCTGAAGATAGCGCTGATATCTTTGAAGGTGGTACTGCTGCTTCCAATTGTTTAGAACGACTGATTGAGGTATCTGCACTATTAATTGAAAGGTTTTCCCGATCCTGCATAATCTTGCCAAAACGTTCACTTAACTGTTTTGCTGTTTCGCCGGTTGCCTATCCGCTAACGATATTACCGGTGATGTTTACAATTACATCTGCCTGTTCCTTACCATAATCCTTACGTAGTTGGCTAAAGTCCGGTACTCCCAAACATGTAGCCACCCTATTACTCCTGGCCGTAGCAATAAGGCTGTCCATGTTTTTAAGTAGATGGTAGGAAACTCATCAAATATAAGGCTGCTTTTCTGCCTTCCTTTTTTGTTCACCAGCTTAATTAAACGAGTTACATAGAGGGATAAAACAGCCTCATAAATTTGTATTTTCTGAGGGTTAATACCCATACACACAATCTTAGGACTGGCCGAATTATTAATATCAAGGGTGAAATCATTGCCCGATAAAACGTAGTATAATTGAGGTGAAGAGAGCCTTGCCATAGCTATCTTGGCTGCCGCAATTTGTCCTTCCAATTGTTCCATTACGTTATTGAGGTAAGCATTGTCAAAAGGATTAATGAGCACTTCAATTTCCTTCTCGGTGCGGAGAACGGTAAACAGGTTGTCATAATCCACCTGCATCAACTCAATAACATGGGGAAGGGTGCAAAATTCACCGTCTTTATACTTACACAAATACCATATAATAGCGGTAAGAAAATTGATTGGAGATTCTACGAAAAAGTCTCCCCTGCTTTTTAATCCATTCCCTGCTTAATCCCATTAAGATAGTACGTGCCGATTCTGCTGCATCCGTTACATCAGTCATCGTTTCATGGTCAAGAGGATTACATCGGTGGCTGCGGGTTAAGTCGTCGAAATTGATAACGTAAAATTGTGGCTCTGCAGGATATTTATCCTTGTATTTGAGCCAATTATTATATACAATTTTGGACAGGTCGTCAAACTTAAAGTCGTAAACAAACATTGTAAAACCTTTCTTAATATGTTGGGTGATTACATGACGGATAACAAAGTAAGATTTACCCGCGCCTGGCGACCCAAGTACCAATAATCCTCTGAAAGGGTTAATAATATTTAACCAATTTTTTCGTGTTCTTCCTTTCAATTTATATTGCGCTGGAAGGTTAATCGAAAAGTCATTCTTCAACAACCTTTCTTCCTGGGGAAACGTTTCATTTTCAGTGTTGAAAATATCCTTTCTCTTTAATTTTTGTTGTATAACCCTTGATAATAAAATGGCGCCGGATAAAACCAGTAAAAAGCCTATAGAAGTTACACTTATATAAATGATTGCAGCCTTTGAAGGAGCCATTTGTTGCAGTAATAAGAGATAGCTGAAGATGTAAATTAACATGCGGAGAGGATATAGTACAAGGCAGTTTTATAACTCAGTTTTTCATGCTTACGGCCTCTGCTTCCAATTAATGAAATGAATAAAAAGCCTAAAGCGAAGAGCTTGGATTTATGAAAATTGCCAAGCAATCCTGTATTACGAATATTAGCCATTAGGCGGTCAGTAAGGGTAGCTGTAAAATAGCATTGCTGAAAAACCAAATAACAGTAATAGTAAAAGTGCAATATCAAGGTAGCTAAGCTAATTAGCCTGGACATGTCCAAAATCTTTCTTAGCGACTGTTCGTTTTCTCCTGTTTGCATGGCTATTTTATTTAAAATATTATAGAAGTTTTGCAATATATTTTTTACGCTTTTTCCTGCCTTTTCCGGTTAGCTGATTAGGGACAAACGCAGAAGTATTTTCGGGTTTTAAAAGCGTTTCCAAAAGCTCTGTTCCAATCTTATTTTGTACCGTTTCAGGTGCTATAAATTGCTCTTCCGGCGACCGTGTTTTTGATCCAGATTGTTGAACAAATTCCTGCTTTTGTTGGGAGCTTCTTTACCCTCTTTCCGGCATCTTTCCAAGATGCTTTTTGCACTGTATTGCTTTCCTAAATCACTGCCGTTAAAAACGCTTTCAGTTTTATGGTCAACATAGGTAACACCATAAATTGATCCTTCCTCATTTCGTCTTAAAACTACGTGAATAGCTTCCTTTTTAAGTGCGGTTATTAAGCTTTGTACAGAAAGATCCGGGATGCGTAATAAGGCTAAATCAATCGCATTTTTTGCCCTTGCTTTATGAGGTTGTCTTGCAGTTTCGTTGTCCGCAAATTTGCTTTCAGAAATTGCAGACCAGGGTTATTATAAAAGTTACTTGCTTTAATGGGTACGCCTACCTTATTTCCCTTCTCATCCACTATTCTTTAAAACAAGCCAATGTTTTTAAAAATCCTTGAATTTTCGTTACCCCTATCAGCAAAAACATTGTATTGTTGCAGGACTGCGTTAAGCTCCGGAAGGGATGTATATTTATATGAATGCAGAACAGCATTTAACACATTTGTGATAGCTCTTTTAGTTTCAAATTTTCCATATTGAACCTTCTGAACATGCACCGGTTTTAATTCATGAGCCTGTCTTTGTTTACTGTCTTCGGCCTTCACTAATCCAAAAGATTGTTCAATTTCTTTTCGTGCTTTTTCAGACTGATTTTTACCTAAATTAGGCAGTTCAATTCGCTTGCCATCTGCTTGAATATTGGTAGTAATAATATGTACATGAGGGTGTCCGGAGTCATGATGCTGATACAAAAGATAAGGCTGACTTTCAAAGCCTATTTTTTGTAAATAAGACTCTGAAATTTCTTTTAATTGATCTTCAGAAAGTTTTTCAGAAGGGTCAAAATTGAGCGAGACATGAACGCTGTTAACCTTTGTTTTGACGTTTAAATTGTCCTGGTTTTGCAACCGGTTAAGCTTCTGATAGAAGGTCAAGTCCTGAACATCTTTAGGATAGTTAACTGCTGCCAGACAAGTTGCAACCTCCTGTTTTACCTTATGCTCATTGTAATTTAAAGCGTTCCGGAGGCTGCTGCTGGCATGTATTACTGCAACCATTCGTCGGCTATTTTATTGATTTTATTTTTTATTTCATCCACCTTATTAAAGAGAATGTTTTTCTCTATTTCATAAGTAATAATCCAGTTTTTAAACTCCGGTATCTGATGTAGTGTATGCAGCTTTTTTACCGCCTGGTTCTGGTCCTTTCCGATAGCGTTCAATTGATTTCTAAGTAATATCATTTCTGCCATAAAGTCGTCCAGCGACTTGTTGCGTTGATACATGGTAACAGGCTTGTCAAAGATTACCCGGCGAACAATTCACTTAGTTTATTAGCAGTGCTGTTCTTACATTTTTCTTCAATTTGCTCATACTCTTTGTGTGTGAGCCGCAACCCAATAATGCGTGTTCTGGTTGAATTTTTCTTTTCTATCACTTTTCTTTTTCACGTTTTTGAATTGATACATTTAATGATTTTCGACTTACCGCACCGACTTCGGAGGGATGCGGCCAGATCCGGTTGTTTAACAACCGTACATCTGGCCGATTGCCGATTGCTGGAAGGAGGCAGTCTTATAACCCTTTTAATGTCTTTTTGCTTTTTCATATTCTGCTATTATTTCTTGAATTAGCTTCCTGTATTATTTATTGAAGTACTTAACAGACATGCTTATCTCTAATAAAATGAAATATTATTTGAGCTAAAGTTTAAGGCTTTCTTTGTGAACCTTTCCAATGTTGATTGTCCACTCGTTGAGGTCTTTGTAATGCTGATACAAGTTGCTTTTATCCTTGTATTTTTCATTATTTAAAAGTGAATGACGGCTGCAATTTTGTCCGCTTACATCATTGTCTAAATAAAGATTTATAACCTCATGTTGCTCCATAAAGGGGCGAGCTTTTTCAAAAAATGAAAGAGAGTTTAAGACTATGAAATCAGTTGAAATTGATCCTGATTTTTTTGCATTGAAAGGAAAGAAAGAAAGTCAAAAAAACCTTCGAAAATGGTTGCTTCTTTGGCTCCTGAAATAATGGTTGTAATATCTTTTGGAGAACTGCTTGCTTTGAGATATTGATTGCGTAATTCATACCCATCGGAGTCGTTTTTAAAACTGATACTAAAGTATCCTTTACCGTTAAGTTCGTAACGGACTTCTTTACAATATTGTTTTGCAGTTTCAAGAGGTATCCTTCTTTAATGTAGATACCGTTGAAGAGACAGGGAAGAAACTGGTTTTTCCCGGACTAATTTTATTCTACTTTCAAAACTTTCTTCGATATGGTGTGAGGTCGCCACTACAGGCTTTTGAAAAGAAAAATCATTATTAATTTTTGTAGAAAATCACCTACTGTGAAGTTGTGAAAAAGGATGGCAAAGTCAATTAAGTTTCCTCCATTTCCTATGCCGTGATCGTACCAGCAATTGAGCTTTTTATTAACTTTAAGTGAAGCAGTTTTTTCGTGACGTAAAGTGGATAAATACCAGTAGTCGAAGTTCTTGATTTTTGATGGTTGATAGCCTAATTTAGAAAGATAGTCTACCATGTCTAATTTCCGTGCTTTTTCTGAAGAAATAAGGGGACGGAAAATTTTCATAACAGCATATTTTCGATTAACAATTCTTGCTTCTCCAAACAAAATTAAATAGGTGGTAAATGAAAAACAATCCTCATCATATTTTGATGAGGATTGGTAAAAGTTTTAGGGTCATACCTCTGTTTAATTTATGTGATTAATACGAGCGTAGGCATTTCGAAGTTTGCAAAAGTTAAGACGTTGCTGTAATGAAGACCGTAAGGACTTTTCGAAGGACGGATAAATGAGTTGTTAACTTTAAGTAAACTTAAAGCAGCATTTTAGTGTCTTGGTATTGTACTTAGTCCCGTTTGAAGTACCGCAGAAGTTGAATACCCATATCCTTTAAAGGTGTGTTATCCCCCAGCATGAGGAATATCAGATTGAACTCGGCTTTCTACCCTGTCTCTCAAAGTAAATCATCTCAAAGCAATTTTCTCAAGCAATTACCCCTCGACCATTATGTACCTATATTGCTATTTTCTGCAATAAGGCTTACTCTTTCAAATAGCTAAATCCTCATCATATTTTGATGGGGATTATCTAATTGGTAAGAGATAATTTTGACCTCTATTGTATAACTAATCAAGATGTTTTAATGCTAATAACATGATTTTAGCTGAGATATTTGGAATAATATTAGGGATGTTAGGTTATAAATATTTTTAATAAAGTTTGTGCTATTATTAATTGTAAGAGGAGAGTGATTATGATGAAGTATAATGACAAAGCAGTAATGAAGGCTGTAGCTATATGTTACAAGCCTTATCTTAAGCCTGAAGAAGCCATGATTTATTGTAATCTTGGTCGAACTCAATTAGCAAAAAAGTGTGAGGAATATGGCATTTTTAAAAACAACAATGGTTATTATAAAAGAGATGATTTAGATCTTATCCTCTCAGGAGCACCTACTAAATATGAGGAAAAGGTTAGGAAACTTTAACTATGAAAAGGAAGTTTTTGTATAGCTTCTTTAGCATTATTTTGCAAATAGCGTTTATAGGTTTGCTGAACATATTTTGTTGTTGTATGTCCCAGCATACCCGCCACTGTTGCCAGGTCAACCCCTTTTTGTTGCAGCAATACTGAGAAGCTATGACGAGCAGAGTGCCAGGTGATATGTTTACCAAGTGCAGCATCTGTTCCCCATTTCCGCAAAATTTTATTTGCCCCATCGGCAGTAGGAAGGTGAAAAACAAGCCCGGTTTTTCTTTCACCCAGTATCTTTAAAGCAGTATCATGTAAAGGAACTTCGAGAGATACACCTGTTTTATTTTGTTCAATAACTATTGAATGTTCTTTCACATTTTCCCATTTTAGTGGTTTTACATCTGCCCATCTTAAACCAGTATAAAGAGAAAAAACAAATGCCTTTTTCACCTCATAGTTTGTGCATGGAGTATTCATTAGTTTTATGTATTCCTCTTCAGTAAGTATCTCCTTAATTTTTTTATTTGAATTTGATTTTGCTGCAATATCCTCCGCTGGATTATTTTTAAAATAGCCATCTTTTTTTGCAGCTTTCAATACTCTCTTAAATCTCATAAAATAACCGGAAGGAGTTTCTCCATTATAATTTTTTAGCAGGTAATTCCTAAAACGTTCGCAAAGGGTTTCATTTATTTCACTTGCACTAATAAAGTCTTTACCAAGAAACTTAATAAATATATTCAGGCTACTTGCTAAATGTCGATTGCCTGGAGTTGGGTTTAATCTGACAAATTCTTTATAGTAATCTAAAAAATTAGATTTCACTTTATGGTGAGGGATATAACCACTATTAATAGCTTGCTGATCCAAGATTAGTTGTGAACGCTTTGTTTCAAGTATTGCCAAAGCTTCCTTATTGTGATTCTTTTCGATTTGGCTCTTAGGCTTTACCCAGGTAAATATACCTGTAGCTTTTCGCTGTCCTGCAGATCTTCCCCATTCCAAATAATACCAAACTTTTGTATTGTCTCGAGATGTTTTAGTAATGATATTAGTATTCATAAACAAAATTGGCTGTTCGTCATTCCGTTCGTCAAATATACGTCAAAAAGTAAGGTAAAAAGCGGTAAAAAGAGTGGGAATGTGAATAGTGCTAAATCAAAAACTATTGTACATCAATGATATTCAAAGAAGTACAAGGGTTATTAAGTGCCCAGGACTGGATTCGAACCAGCACATTCTTAAGAACGCTGCGACCTGAACACAGTGCGTCTACCAATTTCGCCACCTGGGCAGGTTTAGTCATCAGGTCAAAAAGCCATTAAGTCAATGGTCAATAAACTCTCAGACAAATATAGAAAAAGATAAAAGCGTTTCAGTAAAAAAATGTTAGTCGCTTGCAGGTATTGGCTTTCGTTTCCATCCAATCAGCAATACTCCTGTAATTACTAAAATAGTTCCTGCAATTTGGGCTGCAAATATCTTCTCGCCTAAAATAAAATGAGCTTGCACAATAGTTGAAACAGGTCCAATACCGCTTATGATAGCTACATTGTTCGAGCCTATCTTTTTCAATCCCTGGCTTAGCATAAATGAAGGAAGTACCGTAGCAAATACTGCCAGTATTATTCCATACAACCATAAGGTACTTCCTGTTTCAAGGGTTTTAATATTACCCTTTATTAAGAAGTGTGTAAAAATACCTACAGTAGCTGCAAGCATGGCGTAAGCAGTAAATTTATTAGCGCCTGTTAGTGGTATAACCTTTCCGCTTCCGGCTATATAAATGGAGTAAGTGATGGAGCATAAAAATATCATGAAGCTGCCAAAGTAGAAGTTTGGATTGCCGGTATCAATGGTAAGCTCGCCAAAATAAGCAACGGCTATACCTGCATAAGTAAGCAGCAAAGCAAGGCGCTGAATGGGAGAAATTTTTTGCTTGAAAAAATAGGCATTTATTAACACAGCAAAAGTTGGATATAAAAACAGGATAAGCCTTTCAAGCCCGGCTGAAACATATTGCAGTCCTATAAAATCGAACAGGCTGCTTAAATAATAACCGAAGATGCCTAATGTTATTACAAGTAACCATTCTTTCGACTTCATCTTTTCATTATTCTTTCGTCCGCTTACAACAAAAGCTGCTACAACATAAAAAGGAAGAGCAAATATCATTCGTAAAGTAAGGAGGGTTAAAGCATCGGTTTGTGTGCCGCCAAAGGCAAGCTTTACAATAAGGGCTTTTGTTGAAAATAAAATAGCGCCAAGTAAGGTGATGAAAAGCCCTGCTACTGAAATTTTATGCTTGTCTTCTTCATTCATTAGTACAAGTTAAAACCTGATAAATCAGGATCTTCCATTAGAGATGAATAATTCAAAAGTGAAAAGAATTTTTCAACATATTAATAGTTTATTACCCATAATTCATAACTCCGGCTTGGTACCAGGTACCTCTGATTTGTTATTTCGTAATTGGATCAGGACTTAACGTTTGTGGTTTTTGTCCAAATGTATGCTCGTTTACTTTGATGTTCAACTTCAAAGTACGGTTGTCGTTCAATAACATCAATTATTTCAAATCCTGTTTCTGTTAACAGTTTTGTTATTTTTTCTGTTTCAAAAAAGTAAAAATCAATGTTAACCGGTTGGTCAAGAAAAGTGTCAAGGTGAATTACATTGTCACCAATATGAAAAGAAAAAAGAAACTGCCCATTATCTTTCAACACTCTTTTTATTTCTCTGAATGCTTTTATAATTCCATTATATTCGAAGTGAACGATTGAGTAAAAGGCAGTTGCAGAACCAAAATAATTGTCAGGATACTGTAACGATAAAATGTCTGCTGTCTCAAAAGGTATTTGGGAATTGATATTTTTTGCAACATTTATCATTTCTGTTGATATGTCTGTACCAATGATGTCAGTCACACCGCAATCAAATAAATATTTTGTTGTTTGTCCTGGTCCACAACCTAAGTCAATTAATTTTCCATTTTCTAAATTTTCTAAGGCAAACGATTTCAATAAAATCCGGTCGAGATGCTTTTTGCTTAATTCGTCAATAAATTTATCGGCATAATTCTTTGCTGTTTTATTGTAGCATTCGATTATGTTGTTTTGTGTTTGCATAGAGTCGCTTACGCCTACCGCTAACTGATTTTGTAATTTTCATTTGCGACTTCGTAATTGGTACTTCTAACCTGGTACTTCTAACCTGGTACTTCGTATTTCGTAATTCGTATTTTGTACTTCTAACTTTGTACTTACACCGCTACATTAAAATCCCTCAAGGCATCATTTAAACTCGTTTTAAGATCGGTACTTGGCTTACGCTGCCCTATAATAAGCGCACAACTAACATTGTATTCTCCGGCGGGAAACCTCTTTATATAACTTCCCGGAATAACTACACTGCGCGAAGGGACACGGCCTTTATATTCAACAGCTTCAGCGCCGCTTACATCAATAATTTTTGTTGATTGTGTAAGAACTACGTTCGCACCCAATACCGCTTCTTTTTCAACAATCACACCTTCAACTACAATACTGCGGCTGCCGAGAAAACAACCGTCTTCAATAATTACAGGGCTGGCCTGCAAAGGCTCGAGCACCCCCCCAATTCCAACACCGCCACTTAAATGAACGTGTTTGCCCACCTGCGCACAACTGCCTACAGTAGCCCATGTATCAACCAGGGTTCCTTCATCTACGTAAGCGCCAATGTTTACATAGCTTGGCATCAGCACTACATTTTTAGCAAGGTAAGCGCCATAACGTGCAACTGCATGCGGCACTGCACGAACCCCCAATTGTTTATAGTTGCTCTTTAATTTCATTTTATCGTAAAATTCGAAAGGTGGCAAAGTATGTGTTTCCATTTGCTGTATGCCGAAGTACATAAGAATAGCCTGCTTAATCCATTCGTTAACCTGCCATCCATTTTCGCCGGGTGTTGCTACACGCAGGCGGCCTTTATCTATTTCTTCAATCGTATCTCTTACAGCCTGCTCGTATTGTGACGTTTTCAATAATTCGCGATTACTCCACGCTTGCTGTATTAATGTTTGCTGTTCCATATTTTAAATTTGTTGCGAAATTAAAGGGTTAACAAAAAAGATTGATGAATTAATATTTAAGAGATTTAATTTGTTGCAACAATGATGGCAGACCCGATGGAATGGATAGACAAAATTGTTTTTTCATTAGTTGAGTAAGCCATATTAGCAATGGATATAAAAGTTTCAGATCATTTATAAACTTAGTAAATGAAGATTGCCTTCGATGCAAAAAGAGCTTATCAAAACGCAACAGGGTTAGGCAATTACAGCCGTACGCTTATTTCATCGTTGGCAACTTTTTATCCCGGGCATCAGTATTATTTGTGTGCGCCAAAAATCACTGACAGGTTTAATACTGCTTCATTTTCGAACATTCAAAATATTACGCCTCACGGCTTTCCTTCTTCAATTTTAAAGTCTGCATGGAGAAGCAATTGGGTTAAGAAAGATTTGCTTGCAAAGAACATAGACTTATATCATGGACTTAGCCACGAAGTTCCGTTTGGAATTAATAACACAGGCATTAAATCAGTAGTTACAATTCACGACCTTATTTTTGAACGATACCCTGCACAATATAACCGCCTCGATGTACAGATATACAGGCATAAGTTTAAGCATGCCTGCAGGCATGCAGACAAAGTGATTGCAATAAGCAAGCAAACTAAAGACGACATTATTCAATTTTATAAAACCCCTGAGGAGAAGATTGACATTTGTTATCAAAGCTGCCATCCAGCATTTGCAGTTGAGGTAAGCAAAGAAGAAAAGAACCGGGTAAAGGAATTATATAACTTGCCCGATCAGTTTTTTCTTTACGTAGGTTCTATTATTGAGCGGAAAAACTTATTGAATATTTGCAAAGCGCTAAATCAGTTAAAGAATAATTTAAATATCCCCATCATAGTAATTGGCGACGGAAGCAAATACAAACACCAGGTGCAGCAATATGTAAAAGAAAACAATCTGCAAAACCAGGTTATTTTCCTATCAAACAACCCTTCACTCCAATCCGCGAAATCTGATATCCCATCCGAGAAATCCTTACAATCCTTTCAATCCGCGATCCCCGCTATTTACCAGCAGGCTTTGTGCATGATCTACCCTTCTGTTTTCGAAGGTTTCGGTATTCCTGTTTTGGAGGCGTTGTGGAGCAGGCTGCCTGTTATTACTTCAAATATATCGTGCCTGCCCGAAACGGGCGGAGATGCTGCTTACTATGTTGATCCACTTTCTGTAAACGAAATTGCACAAGCCATATTGCAGGTTTCAACTAATGATACTATAAGTAAGCAAATGAAAGAAAAAGGCTGGCAACATGCCCAAAAGTTTACTCCGCAGAAATGTGCAGCCGATGTAATGCAGGTTTATCTTCGCTTGTAATGACAGACTTTTTAAGCGATATAGAAAATTGCCTTGAGGCTTTGCACGATGGCGAAGTCATTTTATACCCCACCGATACTATTTGGGGATTAGGATGCGATGCAACTAATGCAGAGGCTGTGGAAAAGCTCTTAACAATAAAAGGCAAACCCCCAAATAAAGGATTGATAGTTTTACTTGCTTCAGAAAGAGATGTTTTGCAATATGCTGCCTCGCCAGACCTGGAAGTTTTTGATTATTTAGCAGCCACTTCAAAACCAACCACTGTTATATACGAACATGGATTGAATGTAGCAGATAATGTATTAAACAGCGATGGCAGTATAGCTATTCGCCTGGTAAAAGACGAATTTTGCCGCCACTTAATAAAACGGTTTCGAAGGCCCGTTGTTTCCACATCGGCAAATATTCATGGGCAACCTTCTCCTCAAAATTTTTCAGCTATTTCGTCTCAAATAAAAATGTTGGTAAAATGTATTGTAAGGTTTGGTCAGAAAGATGAAAAAGTAAACGAACCGTCTATTATTATTAGATGGAAGAACGGAAATCCTCAAACAATCCGTACTTAAATTAGACAATATAAATTTTTTTGAAATTTAATATCAATGAGTTAGGCAATGGCAGAAAAATTGTCTAATTTACTTTCAAACCTGCTCTTATGCCCCAAATAACCTTATCAATACCGCCTGAAAAATTGCCGGTATTAACCGACTTTCTTAGTATATTAGGAATTGATGATAATAATATTCAGTATGCCGCCAACTTTGATTATTCAGTAAAAAGAGAACCTAATGCTTTAGCCGCTTTTTTTAAAACATACTTCAACTGGGAATATTATTGTAACGAGCTTGAATTTGAATGAGCATTTGTTTATTTGCATCAAAACGTTCCCTATTGCAAGTATATCTTAGCCTGCTTTTTCAGCACCAGTCATATCAATTATCTTTGCTGCCATCATGTTTATAGATTGCAGCGAAAAGGAACTATTTATATTAAAAAAAATTGCTAATGCTTCTGCAGAGCTGGGCATGCCTGCTTACCTCATTGGTGGTTTTGTTCGCGATAAAATAATAGGTAGGCGAACCAAAGATGCAGATATCGTTTGCATTGGCGACGGAATTTTACTGGCCGCAAAAGTTGCTGAACGCTTTTCCCCAAAACCCGATGTTGCCTTATTTAAAAATTTTGGAACAGCCCAAATAAAGGGGGACGACTTTGAGATTGAGTTTGTAGGCGCACGTAAGGAAAGTTATAATTACGATAGCCGCAAACCTGCAGTAGAGCCCGGAACTATTGAAGATGATCAGAACCGGCGTGATTTTACTATAAATGCTTTAGCCGTTTCTCTGAACAAAGAAGATTACGGCGAATTAATTGATCCCTTTGATGGCATTGGCGATATTGAAAGAAAAATTATACGCACCCCATTAAACCCCATCCAAACATTTAGCGACGATCCCTTGCGGATGATGCGTGCCATACGCTTTGCCGCACAACTTGGTTTTAAGATTGAAGAAACAACTTTTAAAGCAATTGAAGAAGACAGGGACCGCATTAAGATTGTTTCGCAGGAAAGAATCACCGACGAGCTAAACAAGATCATGCTTAGTAAAAAACCATCTGTTGGTTGGGATCTGCTGTTTCAGTCAGGTTTGTTGCAAATCATATTTCCTCAAATAGTTGACCTTGCGGGAGCAGAATATAT
>JAABUN010003115.1_pt1 | contig 26810 bp, 26 predicted proteins | sample 5559311 | NCBI WGS metagenome assembly JAABUN01 (sample SAMN10711877, study PRJNA513370) | rock metagenome | isolation source: Antarctica rocks | place: Antarctica: Victoria Land, Siegfried Peak sud
GTCAATCTCACAAAAAATTGTTAATCTATCCATAGAAAAGACTCCTCAGGTTGATGATTTTGTTTGGTAAACCTAATTATATCTTATCTTTGGTGTCTTTTCTTATCTCGAACTCACGTTAATTTAATTTGCCCTGACAGTCAATTGATATTTCTCGACTCGGCATAAAAAATTCTTTATTTAAGAATCCATTTGCCGCTTTTTCCAGTTCACCGCGCGCCTTATCTTCTTCGGTTTTTTTACCGCTAAACGATGAGGCGATAATTTTTCCAGCCAGCGCGTAAAGAAGAATATAGCGAAGCCGCGCAATCTGTTTTTTATCATTTTCGGCTTTGACTTTTGCTAAGTATCCGCTCGACAAAAGTATGCTTTTTCCCCAGTTTTCAGCCTGAACGCTTTCAATTAAAATTTTCCATTCGGCGGCTGGAATTTCCGTTATCTGTTGAATCGACGGTTGTTTCGCAGTATCTGAATTGACCGGCGGTTTGCTTTTCTGGGGAAAACAGACGACTGCCGGGAGACAAAACAACATTATTGAAAGAACGACTCGTTTCATACGGCGCATTTAGCGAACTTTGACCAGAATATTCTTTTTGCCGCACGGCGCGCTGAAAGTTACCGTATATTCGCCCTTGTTTGAACTTATTGATTTGATAATGAAAAACGCGCGCGCCGACTGCACGCCGATTTCGGGTTCGAGCGTCACTTCGATGTCTTTCGGACTGACCGATGAAGCCGTCAGTTCCTTAAAATCGCCCGCGCCTTCAAACCCGACTAAAATCCCTAAATTTCCGCCGCCGTTAATCAGCGAGACGGTTTCCTGGCTGACGGTTATTTTACACTGCGCCGCTTCTTCAACGGACGTGCCGGATTTTTTATCTGTCACGATCCTTGGTCTGTTATGCTCGGAATCATTTTTCTCGTCAGGTGATGTTTCCGTCGCTTCGTCGTCATTGGTTTTGACTTTGGGATTCGGAGTTTTGGGATTTGGAACAGTAATAATCACCGGCTCGAACAGCGGTTTTAGAGATTTGTCCAAATCCGTTTCCGGCTTCGGCTTTTCGACCGTCGGTTTCTTTTCATCGGCTGGTTCCGGCGACGGCAAAACGACGGGAGCATTGTCCGATTTCGGTTCGGGCAGCGATTTTTCCGTCGCCGCAATCTGCGCGTTTTGTTCGGCGGTCGGAATCGGTGAGGGCTCCGGTGTCATTTTTACCTTGGGCGTCGGCGCTTTTATTTCGGGTGTCGGCTTAAGCGTCGGTTCGGATGTCGCTTTTATTTCCGGCGCGGAAGAAATTTGGACCGGCGCGCTCGGTTCCGAAACTTTCTCCGCCGAATTCCGGGCGACGGTTTCCGTCGATTCGGTCTCAGAATTTGTTTTGCCGAGAATCGTTGTTACTGGTTTCGCTCCGATTTTTTCATCTAAACCGGCAAGACTGCCATTGATTTTCTGGTAGACCGATTCGATGATAATTCGTTTTGCGCTGTCGGATTCTTCATTGGTATAGCTTTTTATATAAGCGTCAAGGGCTTCTTTGGACTTTCCGTTCGCGTCGAGCGCCGTGCCGAGACGCCACATACTTCCGCGCCACCAGGCACTTTTTTCGGGCAAAACACTGACGGCGCGTTTCAACCTGACGACCGCTTCACCCGTTTTGCCTTGCTGATAAAGCGCCCAGCCGCTGATTTCTTCGATTCTGCCGCGCAAAATGCTCGTCAGCGTCTGGTGTGAGATATCCGGGACGATAATCAATTGACCGCGAAGAATGGCAATCGTGCGGCTTTCATAAAGCTCGTCGGCTAAAATCGCTGCCGCCGGATTGACGACATCGAGCGCCGTATCGACTCCGCCGACTGCCGCTTTCGTTAATTCCAAGACTTTCGGCAAATCCTTTTTATTTTCCGAAAGCTGACTGGCGATGAAAATCTGGCGATGTATTTTCATCCGGTCGTCGCCTTTGACAAATGCGTCCGCCGCGTTTGATATAGCAGATTCGTCCGCATCCGCTGCGGCAAGTTTTTGGGAAAAATCAAGCAGCGATTTTAATTTATCGGCATTTTCCGAACTGTCCGCCGCGAGCGGTTCAAAAATGCTCGCGCGCCGTTCAAGCGCGAGCAGTTCGATAAAATTTTTCGCCTGAATCGGAACGCGCCCACCAAGCTTTGTTTCCAACGCATCTTCTTTGAGGACAAAACTTTTTCTCAATTCTTCGGCGGCTTCACGGTAAAAACCGGCGGCGAGACGGACGGAGGCGATTTCATAATCGAGAGTCGGGAAACTTCCGTATTGTCTCGCCGTCAGCAAAGCCTTTTCCGCGTCTAGCGGACGTTTTTGCTGAACGAGTCCGCGCGCCAGAGCGATATACGCCCAGGTGTATCGCGGTTCGACGGCAATCGCTTTTTGTGCCAGCTCAAATGCTTTGCCGCCGTCGCCGTGCGCCGCGTACCAATACGCCGCGCCGACAAGCAGCGACAGATTGTTCGGATTTTGTCCGAGCGATTTTGCCGTTTCCGCTTCGGCTTCGGCTTTTTTATCGGCATCGAAAAGTGCAAGCGCCAAGCCGGTTTGCGCCGCCGCGTCCGATTCGTCCTTTGCCAGAATTTCACGATACAAAGCGATTGAGTCGTCGGTTTTGCCGATGGCGCGTTTCATTTCCGCCAAACTTCTTTTGGAAACAATCGAATTCGCGTCGATTTCCAATGCTTTGGCGTAAGTGTTCGCTGCTTCTTCCAACTGAAAATTCAAACGGTTGGCGAGTCCTAGAGTTTGATAGGCGGCTGGCAGATTCGGGTTGATGGCAAGCGCTTTTTCGGCAAGTCTTTTGGATTCGGCGGCATTTTCCGTTCCCAGATAAAAGGTTGCCAATCCGAGAAGTTGATTGGCGTTGCCATCGATTTTTTCCTCAATCAATTTAGCGACTTCGATTGCCGCCGCCTGCTGCGAGCGAAAGAAAAGATTCGTCGGAATTTGCAGCAAAATGTCGGTAAAGAGTTTATCTGAAATCGGTTTCGGCACGTCTCTGACAGCAATCGTGAAAAGCTCGATGCCGCCGGCGGCGTCCCCGAGCCGCAGTTTTTCGTCGGCAATTTGGGCGCGCGCGCTGACGACGAGTTCCAGAGCGCGAATTTTTTCATTAGACTGCGGAAAAGTTTCGGCGAATTTATGTAAAGCCATAATTCGCTCCGCCGCATTTTTTTGACTGACCGCTTGTTCAAATTCTTCTTTTTCGCCGCCGGTTTTCGGGGCGGTTGTTTTTACAAAATTTGTCGGTTTTTTAGTCGGTTTGGTGGTTTGCGCGGAAGCCGTGAGCGAAAATAAAGCGAGTAAAATTAAAAGTGCTGATTTCTTCATAAAAATAATGCGCGATTTAAGCGTCCAAACGTGTTTCCCGCTGAAAAACGCGGGATGCGAATTTTGTAATTTATAATTGCGAGCGAGATTATAAATTTTAAATTCTAAATTACCTGAAAAAAATACATCTGTGTTAAATTCCAATCTGTAAAATTGCCAAATGTTTCCGCCATGTTTTGAAAATAATATCACGAAATTGCATTTATCATCCGACGGTTTTATGCTCAAAGGATGAACGAACTCGACCAAGTTTGGACGCAAATGATTGAACAGGCTCTTGCCAAAGCGCGCTCCGGTGGGCGCGGCGACGTTGCCGAATACTTCGCACTCAAGGCGACCAACGATACGATTCGCGCGGAAAGTATTAAGTGGCTGCTCGATTCGATGCTGGAAATCGCTTCATTCGCTAATCAAAACGGCGCGAGCGTCAAGATTGAAAATGAAGATTCGCATCGCTTCGCATTCAAAAATGCTAATCTCGTCGGCTCGCTCGTTCGTTTTCATCAAGGCGTAAGATGTCTCTCGGTCGAAGCGGGTTGGACGCGCACACCGAACGATGGCTTTATGCGCGGCGGTGCGCTCGCCGGCGCTCAAATTTCGCATTTCGGTCTCTCTAGACATAACACCGATCTTTTGCTGGTTCAATCGAATGATTTGCCGAATTGGTTTTCCGTCAGCAGCGACGGAAAACGAGATTTGTTTGATTCGAGACATTTGAATCAACATTTTCAAGTGTTTTTAGGCGAATGATTTTTATCAGAAATCAGAAAAAAACAAATGTCGGTCAGTACGTATAAACACAAATTATTCAACAGGATTTACAAGATTAACGATATGAATTTTCCCCGCCTGTGTTTATCCGTGTCTATCTGTGGTTAAATTATTTCAAACTTTAACGGAGAAATTAATTGTCTGAAAAAATCTACCGCGATTCGGTTCACAATATAATTCGGCTGAAAACCGATACGAGCGAAGGCAAACTGCTCGCTTCTTTGATTGACACAGCGGAATTTCAGCGTCTGCGCCGCATTAAACAACTCGGACTTGCTTTGTTTGCTTATCAGGCGGCTGAACATTCGCGTTTTACACACAGTTTGGGCGCGCTGCATTTGGCGACCAGGACTTTGGACAAGCTCGCCGCCAAATACGAAATTTCCGACGAAGCGAGAATTGCCGTGCGTGTCGCCGCGCTTCTGCACGACATCGGACACGGCGCGTTTTCGCACGTCATCGAAACGATTTTAGATTTTCATCACGAAAATTTTACGATTGAAGCCGTTTTGAGCCGCGAGACGGAGGTTGGACAAACTTTACACGCATTTTCCCCGCAACTCGCCGAAAATGTCGCCGCGATTATTCGCGGCAATTTTCGCCCGATGGCGCTCGCGCAGCTCGTTTCGTCACAGTTGGACGTTGACCGAATGGATTATCTTCTTCGAGATTCTTTAATGACCGGAGCGAAATACGGAATTTACGATGTCGAATGGATTATAAAATCACTCGAAATCGACGAAGCGAACGACCGTCTGTATGTCTCGGCGCGCGGCATTTTCGCCGTCGAAGATTATCTGCAAGCCAGGTATTATATGTTCCGGCAGGTTTATTTTCATCGCACGCTGCGCGCGGCGGAAGCGATTCTGAAATCTCTGCTGCGCCGCGCTCTGACGCTTTTTCAGACAGGGAAAAACGTCTGGTTTGCCAAAGGAACGGCGTTTGAAAAAATTCTGAAAAGCGAAAAGTTATCGTTAAAAGAACATTTAGAATTAGATGACGCGGACGTAATGTTTCACATCAAACAATGGCAAAACGCGGACGATAAAATTTTGTCGGATTTGTCGAAGCGTTTTCTGAACCGCCGCCTTTTTAAAATCTTCGACCTCGATATGCCGGAAAACGAGCGGCAGGCATTTCTCGAAGAAGCAAAAAAATTGGTCGAGCGAGCCGGATTCGATGCCGATTATTATTTTATCGAAGACCGCGCCGGCGACGTGCCGTATAATTTTTACACGAAAAGCACGACCGACCCGAAAAACCTGATTTACGTCGAAGAAGGTTTTTCGCGCCCGCAAATCCGCGAAATCTCCGAAGTCAGCGCGGCGGTGCGCGGCTTGCAAAAAAGTTATCAAATGCACCGCGTCTGTTTTCCGCCGGAAGTAAAGACGGAAATTGCGAAAATTTATCACAGAAAATGAAAAGGAAAATGGAAAGTGAAAAACGGAAAAGGGAAAATGGAAAACATAATCTTAGAATCTTTATATTTTCGATTTTCCACTTTTCATTTTCCCTCAAAAAATCTGCGTTCATCTGTGTTTATCTGTGGCTGATTCTTTCCTTTGCTTCGTTTTCATCTGCTCAAAAAATTGCGGTTCTCATTCCTGAAAAAAAATCGCAAAGCCAAACTTTCGCCGAAAAACTAGAATTCTCGCTTTCAAAAAAATACAAAATTCTTGACGATTCTTTGAGCGATGCGGCATATCGCGCGCGCGATTACGAGAAGCCTTTTAATTTGTCTCTCGACGAAGCGAAAAACATCGGCGCGGCAATTGGCTGCGATTATTTTTTGCTTCTCAAAACTGAAACTTTGCCGCGTTATTCTTTTGAAAACAAAGAATTTTACGAATCCTACGCCGCAATTTTCGCGGTCAGCTCGCGTACCGGACGACTTGTTTTTTGGAGACTTGTAAACGGTGAAAGCAAATTTGCGAAGGATTCGGAAAGCAAATTGCTTGATTCGGTAAACGGTTTATCGAATGAAATTTCCGGCAAACTGAAAATCGTCGCGGAAGATGAATTAAACGAAAAACCGACGGCGAAATTGAAAGATTTGCCCGCCGAAAACTCACTGGAAGCCAAAAACTTCCGTCCGCCGCTGCCGTATCGAAGAATTCGCCCCGAATATACGCCGGTTGCCAATCTCTACAGCGTCGAAGCGACCGTTGACGCACTGATTGACGTTGACGAAAACGGCAGAATTCTAAAAATCGAAATCGCGCGCTGGGCAGGTTTCGGTCTTGATGAATCGGTTGTTCAAACGATTCACAAAATGCAGTGGCGAGCGGCTTCGCGCGACGGAAAAACTTTGCCGCTTCGTGTTTTGCTCAGATATAATTTCAAGAAAATCGAGAACGATAAGTAATGAAAAACGGAAAATGGAAAGTGGAAAATTAAAAACTCAAGCCTTCCATTTTCCATTAATTCTAAATTTATTTTAATCGATAAGCCGAAAATTCTCGTTGTTCTTTCTGCGCCAGACGAAACCGTCCAAAATGTAATGCGTTAATTGCGGCACGGCTAATAAAGGCACGAGATACATTTTCCAACTTTCCAAGTCCCAATTTGCGCCGAACAAATAATTTTTTTCGTGCCAGACGCCGCGATGCCAGAATAATTCTTCGGCGTAAGCCAGCGCCCACAAAGTCGCCAAAAATACGAACCAATTGTGAGAAATCGTTCGATAGAATTTTCCGGCAGTTTCGCGCCGCGTCCTGGTGTAAAAATAAATCAAAGCGAAATACGGAACGCCGTGAATTATCACGTTTGTGACGGTGAAAGCATAATCGGAATCGAGCGCGACGATGCCGACATACCAGCAAACGGCGGTTGTCAACACGACAATATCTTTACCGATATTTATAAAACCCGTCGAAAAATAAAGGTAAATCGATTTAACGAAGTAAGCGGCGAGCGCAAGAACATAGAGCGGAAAAAGAATCTGCTCGACAAACGCGGGCAAACTGAAAAAATCGTCCGGCACAAACCAATCAAATTTGCGCGGCAGTCTCGTCATCCAAAATGCGAGCGGATAAATTGTCGTCAGATAAACGGCGGCAGCATCAATCCACCAGGTCAATTGAGATTTTTCCTTTAATTTCGCGCGATAGAGATTGACCCAGCCGTATTGCTGGCGAACGAAATGAAAAACGGCGAGCAGCGCCAACGCCTTCCAAAAAACCAGTTCGCCTTCCGAATAAAGCGCGACGCCGATTGCGTAACCGAAAACGGGAACGAGCGTGTAAAGCCAAATTCTTCGCTTAAATTCTTCCGCGTCGAAATAAACGCGAAAAGAAGTCGACCAAACGTGCGCGACATCAATCAGCAAAACAGCGGAAATCCAAGTCCAACCGGGCGCGTCGTCATTCAAAATCCCAAGCTGCCATCCGATTGCAAGAAGCAAAAGCGATATGATTGCGCTGCCGAGAAAAACCGACAAATCAATCGGCGCGGAAAAAAGCCATTTGTCACCAGCTTTTTTTTCCACATTTTGAAATGTTGACTGATTTACGGCTTGCATATTTATTCAAACGCCTCGGCTCGTAATCTTTTCCATTCTTTCATAAAAAGTTCAAAGCCCTTTTTATCTTCTTCATCATCAATTATTTTGGGCAATGATTCTTTGTAAAAATTCATAACTTCATCGGAAAATTTACAAACGGCGTTTCGCCATTCGTTAAAATTTGTTTCAATGATTTCACCATCTTCAAATTGGTGAGTGACTTTATTTTGTGCGGGAATAATTGTCCAGTTTATTCCACTTGGACAACCTAATATCACCGGTTCATTTGCGTTATCGCCAAGTATCCACATATTAAATCCACAACACGGAAGCAACTGGGAAGGAGAATTTTCATTATGAATTTCACGTAGAGCTTTTAAGAAGTAAAAGGCAGATGAACTAACTGTCCAGATTCCAAAGTTTTCATCTGAGATAATTCTTTTGTCAATTTTCAAGTAAACTGAACTATGAGCGCATTTATCTACTTCCTCCTTCATACTTTCAAGCCAATGAAGATTTAAAGCCTTTAATTCAATCATAATTATTTTGTCACAAGAATTTCTTCTGCGGTTCTAATTCCGTGATAAAACGCTTCTTCAAAAAGCGCGATGCCGCTCAAATCAGAATGCGCGAAATGAATGTTTCTAAACGACTTCTGCGCCTGTTCGCGTGCGCCCGACCACAGAAAATTCGTTTTCGGGGAAATCATCGCGTGTCCCCAGCGCATAACGTCAATTCTTTCGGTCAAATCGTAAATATCGGTGTGAGCGCGTGATAAATCGGTTAAAACGACATCGGCGAGTTCGCGCCAGTTCAAGCCGAAAAGCTTTGCACGTCCGTTTTCCTCGCCGCACATCGGGTAATAATAAGTAAAAACCGCCGCGCCGTAATCGATGCCTTTTTGATGCGTCGCGTTGACGTAGCCGAGCGATGGACTTTCATACAAAACATTGTCCCAGGCGAGCGGGAAATCTTTGGCGAAACGATTTTTCGGACGGTCTTTCAAAAACAAATTGGCGACGAACCAGGCGTTGTGTTCAAATTCTTTCGCATATTCAGGCGGATTTTTCTTGAAATCACGAATCAGATATTTTGCCGTAAAAATCGGCGCGGCGAAGATGGCTTTAGCGGCGCGAATGCCGCGAATTTCGTTTGTTTCCGTGTTCAAATAAATTACGTCGACGCCTTTTTCATTCGGTATAATTTCGAGCGCGATTGTTTTAAGACGAGTTTTCTCTTTGATTTTATCGTGCAGAAAATTGACGAATCTGCCGTTGCCTTCGGGAAAAGTAATAAACGGCTGCGTTTCTTCGCCCGATTTGCGAACGCGCGAGCAGAAATAAAAAAGTCCCGCCCAAGCCGAGGTTTTGTCGAGCTTTAAGCCGTAATCGTCGCGCGTCGCATAATCGCAATACCAGAATAATCTTTCGGAAGTAAAACTCTTTTGTCTCAAAAAATCGCCGAACGAAATTTTATCGAGCATTAAAACTTCCGCGTCAATCGAACAATCGGCAATCGGCAAAGTGAACGCACGTTTTCCGCGTCTGTCGCGCCAATTCACCCAAAAGTCAATCTGTTTTTGAAATTCCGCGTATTGTCGCCGGTCTTCGTCGCTCGCGCCCGCGTTCAAATACAGACCTTCATACCAGCGACCTTTAAAAAAAACGCGCTCTTCGGGTTCGCGGCAGAGAAATTGTTCTTTGACGACGATTTCCCCGTTCGAATTTCTGCCTTCGGTCAAATTCATTTCGTCGAGCAGCGCAATTAATTCGGTATTTTCCTGAAACGGAACGGGTAAATAATGCGCGCCCCACGGATAACCGATAAAAGAATTTTGCCCGCTTTGCGCCGTGCCGCCGATTTTGTGTTCGAGTTCGAGAAGCACAAAATCGTCGAAATTTTCCTTCTTTAATTTCCAAGCCGCGCACAAGCCTGCCGCGCCGCCGCCGATGATAACGACTTTGACGTTTTCCCAATTGTTTTCGGGAACTTCCAGCGCGCGATTTTCTCTTAAAATGTGTCCGACATTAACGTTTGCGCCGATGATTTCGCCCTCAATCGCGGAAATTTCAGAGTTTGACCGACACGCCGAAAGCGCGAAAGGCAATCCGAGAAAAGCAGTTAAAATTTCGCGGCGCGTGAAATTCATCGGTCAGAATCGGGAAAATCAAATTTTATATTCGGAATAGATGATAGATGATAGCTGATAGTTGATAGATTGACGATTAAATTCACTCGGGATTGCGGGTTGTTTTAATTGCGGAGATCAACATTTTTTGTAGTTCCGCGCAATCGTCGAGCAAAGATTGCGCTTGTTTTTCATTTAAAAATCCGCCGTCGCGCAAAAGCCGAAGCCAAAAGTTCGTCTTAAACGCTTCTTTGTTGGCGACGGAAAGTTTTTGGGAAAAATCAGCGCGATTTTCGCCCTGTTTGGCTTCTTCGATTAAAACGCCGATTGCCGTTCCCGAATCCAAAATCTTTTTCGATAAAACGAATTCGTGCTTTTCGTCATTTAAATACTGGCTTAATTTAACGATTCGCAGCGCGAATTTGTAAGACTTTTCCTGTAAAATGCTTTCACTCATAATAAATAAAACGATTTGGAATAGATGAAAGATAATAGATGACAGACAAATGCAAAAAATCTCTCATCTCTCAACTATCATCTTTCATCTATTCCGAATGTAAAAATACTAAAGATTATCATTCAAATCTCCGCCATTCGGCTTCGTAATATCTCACCAAAGCCTGATTATCAAGGCGATTGATTTCAATTTCTTCATTCGGCAAAGAAGTGTCAATCGAAAAATCGAACATCGCGGTTAAAGTCTCCCGGTTCAAAAATTTCAGTTCGATGTTTTCGGGCAATTTTGTCGGCGCGTCAAAAGGTTCGAGTTTTGCGAGCGCGTAACCCCAGACGCCGAAACTCGGAACGGTCGTTTGATATGGCTTGACGATAAAGCCGGCAGATTCAAGAGTTTTGATGATGCACCAGAAGGATTTTCGCGCTATCAGCGGCGAAGTCGTCTGAATGACGACCGCCGAATCCGGTTTTAACTTTTGTTTCAAAAGATTATAAAAGCGCGTCGTGTATAGTTTTCCGAGAGCGAAATTATTCGGGTCGGGAAAATCGACGATTGCCACGTCAAACAATTCGGTTTCCGTCGAATCGAGCCAGACGAAAGCGTCGGCGTTCGTGACGTGAACTTTCAGATTGTCGAACGAATGCCGGTTAAGTTCACCGAGCGCGGGAACGTGTTTTGAAACATTGGTCATTTCCGGGTCGAGGTCGACGAGCGTAATGTTTTCGACGCTCGGATATTTCAAAATTTCGCGCAAAGCAAGACCGTCGCCGCCGCCCAAAACCAAAATTCGCTTCGGATTCGCGCCGAATGCCGCCATCGGCGGATGGACGAGCGCTTCGTGATAACGGTATTCGTCAAACGAACTAAACTGCAAATTGCCGTTTAAAAAAAGCGAATAGCCGGTTTTTCCTTTAGTCACGACGATGCGTTGATAAGACGAGCTTTTTGAGTAAATTATGTTGTCGGTAAAAAGTCCGTCCTCGGCGAGAGATGTTAAATAATCGGCTTTGATAAATGCGATGAGCAGGAAAATGATGATGACAAAACCTTTAACGCGCAGAATCGTGACGTTTTTCTTAATGAGAGGAAGTAGAAGCCACGTTCCCCAGATGCCGATTGAAGCGTTGAGCATTCCGAAAAGCAGCGAAGTTCGCGCCAGACCGAGTTTCGGGACAAGAAAAAGCGGAAACAGCAGAGATGCGACGAGCGCGCCGATATAATCGAAGGCGAGAACGCGCGAAATTAAATCCTTAAAATCGAGTTCGTCCTGCAAAATCCGCATCAAAAGCGGAATCTCCAGCCCGACGAGCGTTCCGATGCCGAAAACCACCGCGTAAAGCACAACCGAAAAATACGAGAGATGCGCGAAGCTGAAAAAAAGCAGCGGCGCGGAAAATCCGCCCAAAACCGCGACGGCAAGCTCGATGTCGACGAATTTTTCGGCGATGTGTTTTTCGATGAAACCCGAAAGATATGAACCGACGCCCATCGCAAACAGATAAACGCCGATAATAATTGAAAACTGCGTCACCGAATCGCCCAAAACGTAGCTCGAAAGCGTTCCGGCGAGCAGTTCGTAAATCAAACCGCAAGTGGCGATAACAAAGACGTTTAAGAATAAAAGTGGCGTGCGATTCATCTTCGAAAATGGACAATGGAAAAGGGAAAACGGAAAATGTAGGAATCGGGTTCAATTTTCCATTTTCCATTAAATTAACTTCCTTGAATTGCCGCCGAAATTATCAGCGCCATTCCGATAATCATCGAGCCGATAAGCACAGCGAGCGCAACGTTTTGGTCGTCTTCGATTTCTTTTTTAACCGAAAACGGCACGACGCGGACGATAATAAAAAACGCCGCCGCGAAAACTATTAAACCGAGCGCGACAAAAATCACCGTCGTTGCCAGAACGGGCAAAATGTCGTCGAGCTTAACAATAAAACCGAGTGAAATCATTTTCGATAAAAAATTCAGCATTTATTTTCCTCCGCGAAAACCTGTATGAATAAATGGAAATGCAAAAGTCGAATTGCGTCCCGAATTGGCAAATTCCCAGCCAAACCAAGCCGACGTAAGATAGAGAAGAATTATTCCGATTCCGAAAATTAGATAAAGTGTCCTAAACATAGATTTGTCTTTTATGCTTTACAAAATATGAAAAATCAAACTTTACTCATCGCTGCTTGAGCTGTCATCACTGCTCGAACTTCCGCCGAACATACTTTCGCTCCAGCGTCTCGATTCAAACATAAATTTGTGAATCAAACTTAAAATCGGCAAAATCGACAGAACTAAAAACGCGAGCAGGAAATTTACGCCGCGCGTCACGTTTTGTTCGACTTTCAGCGAAACCGGCAATGGCTGTTGCCAGTTTCCCCAGCTTCCTTCGACGCGCAGACTGTATTTTCCCGCCGGCAGCGAAGACATCGTGGCATCGCTCGTCTGCCCGCCTTCCGACCAGCTTTCGCCGTCTTCGACTCCGTTGTAATATTCGACCTCAATCGGCACGGATTCGACGTTGTTGTTTTGTTCGTTGACCAAATCGACATCGAGATTTGCCCACGAATTATCGATGCCCGGCGCGGCGGCTGAAATTCTCACGTTGCGGCGACTTTTTATTTCAAAAGGCTGTGAAAAAATTGTCTGCGAGGCGTTTTCGTTTGCCATCGGCGGAAGCGTAATTTCCTGCGATAGAGCGTTACTAGTAAAACCTGCGAGCGGAATCATAAAAATCGCCGCCGCGCACAAAAGCACGAGCATTGCCAAACCGGTTTTGATATAAAATCCGCCGGTAAACGGCTGATTCGGCGCGACATTCCAGGACTTCGGCAAATCGGAAACGCCGAACGCTTTTTCGACTTCGACATTTGTCAGATAAGTTCCGAGCGACCAATTTATTTCCTTGTCGGTCGCTTCCTGAGAAAGCATCAGCGGCGGCGCGACAAAATCAATCGCGCGGACGGTTTCGCCTTGTTCGACGCGCCAGTAAAATTCGCCTTTAACGTATTCGACAACGGCGGGCGCTTCTTGAAAAACCTTGAAATTTTTGCCGTTATAACTCGCCGTATTTCCAACATTTGTTACTTCGGCGGCATTGATTGTTTCGACGAAATTCCAATGATTATCCGAGTGAACAAGCCAGCGAAAACCAATTTGAGCGTTGTAGAGCAGATATTCGTGCCAGAAATACTTTGTTCCTTCAATCGTCACGCTTCGGACCATCGCGCCGATGATTTTATATTTTACGTCGCCGGAAAAAGTTCCTTCTGCGCCGATTGGCAAAACGAAATTGTCCGACGGCGAAGGATTCAGCGCGTGCAGAAATGTTAGATTTCCTTGATTAACGTCGAGCAGCGAATTGCAAAACGGACAAGTTACGCGTTCGGTTTTGTCCGGCGCAGCCAAATCGAGTGCGCCGCCGCAATTCGGACAGCCTAGCGCGACGGCGGAAACTTTTCGCGCCTTTCTTTCCGCCGGTTTCGCGTCGGCTAAACCGATTTCGGCAAGCGAAACTTCCTGTCCGACAAAAGCAAAAGGCGGATTCGTGCTGTAATCAATTGTGCCGAACGCGCCGCCTTTGCCCGATAAATCGGCGTACTCGGTTCGTTCGTTCGGCGTTAATTTGTAGGGAATTTCGCCGTCGGCGGCAATCGCGGTTGCGATGCCTTTTTCGGTAACGACGAGCGGCGTTTGATACGGAATCTCTGTTACGGCTTGTCCGAGCTGCAAATTTTCAAACGAAGGAACTCGAACATTGTCCGGCAAAGGCTGGTAAAAAGTTAAATAAAATTTGCCCTGCGCTTCGGCGAGCCAGCCGACCCAGCCGTTGGCAAATGTCGCATACCATTCATCCCAAAATCCTCCGAGTTCGTGCCGCAGTTGAGCGCGTCCGGTCAGTTCAAAACGATTTCCATCCCAAACGCCTTTCAAGCCGATTTTCAGGGGCGATTCGGACTCGGTGATTTCCGCAACCTTTCCTAAATCTTCGAGTTTTCTGTCGTTTCTGGCAACGGCGGAGCGGCAGAACGGACAGACGAGAACGATTGTCGAGCCGGATTTAAACTCAATCGGCGCGGCGCACGAAGGACAATTTGCCTGCAAAACGCTCAAATTTCACCTCCGACAAGTTTAGATTTTGGATTTTGGATTTTGGATTTTGGATTGCGGAGTCGTGATTGAAATTCGCCTCTTTTTATCCGCTGAACATAAACATTTTTCGCGCCGAGCATTTCGCGTAAATGCGCTTCCCAATTCCATTCGGGGCGCGTTCGGCAGCAGTATAAATTAAATGTCGCCGTTCGATGTTCGGGATAAGTATGACACGCGAGATGCGATTCGGTTAAGGCGACCAAGCCGGTTATTCCTTTTTCCCCATCGAATTGATGCCAGATGTCTTTGCCGACGGTTTTCAAATTTAAATCGGAAATGATTCGCGCAAAAACGGCGCGCAGAATTTCCGCGTCGCGCAACTTTTCCGCCGCGCAGTCTTCTGCTTCAATCAACCATTCGGTTCCGACAATCATCTGAATCAAATTACGTCGCTTTCGCTCAAAAAGTTTGTTCTAATTTAAGCGTAAACTCAGTTTATTTTCTGCGTTATAATGTTTTGTAGAAGTTATGTCGAAAAAAACTATAACCAAAAATTATCTGTTTGTCATATTCTGGCTGGTTTTAGCCGCCGGTTTTTCCGGTTGTTTTTCAGTCGCTTCGCAAAAGGGAAAGCAAGCCGCCAATAATAAAACGGATGAAGTTTCAAAAGACTATCAAAAACCGCAGGTCGTCGGAAAAATCGAATCCGGCGAAATAACCGAAAGCAGCGGAATTGTCGCGTCACGCTGCAACACGGATGTTTTTTGGACGCACAACGATTCGGACGGCGGCGCGTTTATTTACGCGCTAAACGTTAAAGGCGAAAAGCTCGGAACGTGGAAAGTCGCGGGCGCGAAAAATAGCGATTGGGAAGACATCGCCACCTTTAAAAATGAAAAAGGCGAATGTTTTTTGTACGTCGGCGACATCGGCAACAACGAAAGATTGAAAAGCGAATTCACCGTTTACCGCCTTCGAGAGCCGAAAGTTTCCGACTCCGACAAAACTTCGAGCCGAAGAAACCCGTCGCCGACCGAAGCGGCTGAAGCAATAAAATTCAATTACCCGGACTTTCGGCACGACGCGGAAACTTTGCTCGTTCATCCGCAGACGAATGACGTTTACGTGCTGACAAAAAGTTTGAGCGAGGCGGCGGGCGTTTATAAATTGCCGAAAAATTACGATTTAACAAAAACAAACCGGCTCGAAAAAATCGCGGATTTTACGGTTCCCGCCTTTCCGAACGGCTTTCTGACCGGCGGCGACATTTCACAGGACGGCAAGCGTGTGATCCTCTGCGATTATTTCGCGGCTTATGAAATTATCCTGCCTGAAAAGGCAAAAAGTTTCGACGAAATCTGGCGAGAAAAGCCCTTGATTATCGAACTGGGTGAAAGAGCGCAGGGCGAGGCAGTCGGTTATTCGGTCGACGGCAAATCAATCTTCGCGACGAGCGAAAAAGCGGACTCGCCGATTATCGAAGTCAAAAGAAAGTAAAATATTGAAAAGTGAAAAGTAAAACGCAAAGAGTTAATTTTTCACCGTTGTTTTTTCACTATTTTACCGGAAGCGGCGGCGGCTCCTCGCCTTCTTTCGGCGGTTCGCGGTGCAGGCTGTTTTCAAAAATATCAATAATTCTGTCGTGCATCGCTTTGGCTTCGGTGTTATTTGGGTTGAGTTTCAAACCTTTGCGAAAATCGCCGAGCGCGGAGCGGTATTGCGCCGCGTCGGTTAAGGCGAAAGCGCGCACAAAATACGCTTCGGATAATTTCACTTTAGCTTTTTCGTCTTTTTGATTTTGTTTAAAAACCTTTTCGGCTTTTTCGACATCGGCAGTCATTTGACCGACATCAATCGCTCGCGCCATCGGCGAAGAACTGTTTGAAGCGGCATCGGAATGTGTTTTGGATTGCTGTGCCGCAGCATTTGTTTGTGTGTCGGAAGAATGACTCGAAATGATCGAAGAGTTTTCCGGCTGCTGCGCCGAAAACTTATTTTGCGGCGCGATGCTTACGTTCGCCGGTTGCTGCGCGGCACCGTTGCAGCCGATTGAAACTAACGTTAGAAAACTTATAACTGCAATTTTTTTCATTTCAAAAATTTCTCCACTAAAACCGCGCCGCCGAATGTTAAAAATAAAATCACGCTGACAAAAGCATTGGTTGTAAAAAACGCCGCATTCAGACGGCTTAAATCGTTCGATTTAACAAGCGTGTGTTGGTAAATCATCAGCGCCCCGGTTGCAATCACGCCAATCAATGCAAGCCAGCCCAAATCTGTTATCAGATAAAGCAAAACCAAAACGAAAAACGCCTGGGCGTGAAAAACTCTGGCAATCAAGAGTGAATTTTTGATGCCGAAACGCGCCGGAATCGAGCGCAAGCCTTTTTGCCGGTCAAATTCAAAATCCTGACAAGCGTATAAAACATCGAAACCAGCCGTCCACATCATCACGAGCAAAGAGAGCAGAATCGGAATTTCCGAATCAATCGCGCCGCGCACCGCAATCCACGAGCCGGTCGGCGAAATTGCCAGCGCCCAACCGAGAATCAAGTGCGAGAAATTCGTAAATCTTTTGGCATACGAATAACCCAAAACACTTAGCAAAGCGACGGGCGATAAAAGCAGTGTCAGCCGATTTAATTCATACGAAGCGATTAAAAACAGCGCGACCGAAGCGACAAAAAACGTCCAGGCAAAACCGACGGAAAGTTTGCCGCTCGGCAATTCGCGGTTTGCCGTGCGCGGATTTTCCGCGTCGAATTTTCTATCAATTATCCGGTTAAAGCTCATCGCGGCGGAACGCGCCCCAATCATCGCGGCTGTTATCCAGATAATTTGCCACAGCGTCGGCAAACCGTCCGCCGCCAAAATCGCGCCGAGAAACGCGAAAGGCAAAGCAAATAAAGTATGCTCGAACTTTATCATCTCAAGCGTCGTTTTTAATTTTTGCCAAAAGCCGTTCATTTGTTAAAAATGCAAAATCAAAAATTTACAGGAAGCAAACCGAATGCCGAAAGTAAAGTTTAGCAAAATCAGCGCGTCTTTTCAGTTTCGCATTGCAAGTTGCGAAATGTTCGTTTGTAAAATCGCAAAATGCGTTATAATAATTTAGTCGCTCGCCGGCAATTTGCCGCAAATTCCTCTTACGAATTCAAAATCTAAAATCTAAAATCCAGATGCCTTCAGGTAAAACACACGATGCCGTCACATTTTTTCTCGTCGCGCCGACGTTCGCGGCGATCTGGGGAATTACGAGAGATCTTCCGGCGGCGATAATTATAACCGCCGCGTTCGTTTTCGGCGGTTTGATGTTCGGTCCCGACCTCGACACGCGCTCGAAGCAATACACGCGCTGGAGCATTTTTTGCTTTCTATGGTATCCGTATCAAGTGTTTTTTCGCCATCGTTCGCGCTGGTCGCACGGACTCGTCTTCGGAACGCTTTTAAGAGTCGTTTATTTTATGGGCGCGATGACGCTTTTGAGCTTTCTCGCCGCTTATATTTTTGTAGCGTTTGCGGGCGGAACAATGCCGGATTTGATGGAGTTCGCACGAACTTGGAGACAAATCGGTGAATATGTTCGCGCAAATTTCGGGGAAGATGCTTTTGCCGCAGCATTTCTCGGACTTTGGCTCGGCGCCGCAAGTCACACTCTCACCGATATGGCTGGCTCGTTTATTAAACACGGGCGAATTATGAAACCTTTTTGATTTTGGGTTTTGGAATGAATGAGGAAATATAACTTCGTTTGTCAGGACAAGTTCAAGAAAAATAGAAATAACTAAAGCTAATCAAAAAATCTTTCTAATCCAAAACCCAAAATCGAATTATCTACCGGCGCGCATACTGACGAGGCGAAACGCGTGGCGGCGGACGGCGTCGGAGACGTTGCGATTTTTCGAGAGAGCGTTTAAATCCTTCATTTGCAGACGCGGCAGAATACCGACGACGTGCGCCATCGGCGTTCGCGGATTGCGAACAAGATTGTGCGCAACCGAATAATTTCTCGACCAATTTCGGTTGATGGCGATTTGCCGGAGAACGTCTTCGGGAACCGCCCGCATTGCCGCGATGTTTTCGATTTCCTGTTCGGTAATACGCGCGTTGTTGACGACGGCTTGCGAAACGATGCGATTCGGGTCGCGGATGAGAATATTGCGCGCTTCGCGGTCGCCCTTCATCGCTAATTTCACGCGGTCTTTCATTCCCATACGCATAATGCGATTAATCATCGAGATGCGGTCGGCGGAAACCTCGTCTTCTTCGTAAGTGAGTTCGCCGAGGATTTTATTGACGATTTGTTCGCGCTGCTCTTCGGATTCTTCGTAAAATTCTTCGATGTATTCGAGCGCGAGCCACGAATCATCGACTTCCGAATCGGGGACTTCGATATGTTCTGCAAGCAGAATCGCGTCTTTAAAACTCAGATTTGAAGCCGAGAATTCGGATTGCAGATTTTCGCTGAATTCGGATTTTTCGATAAATTCGGCGGCGGCGTTTTTGCCGCGCGCGCGAAGCTCGTCGGCAATTTGCTGCGCGCCGCGTTCCTTTTCAAAAAACTCGCTCTTGATTTCCGACGCGCGTCGCTCGGCTTCCGCCGTTCGGTACGGATTGGCGATAATCGCGTCGATTATCTGCGGCGAGCCGATTAAAAGCTGTTGATTGAACGAGAGAATTTCGAGCAGTTCGCTGTCGGCGGTTTTTCTCGCGAATTTGACAATCGCTCCGCTCGGCGTGCGCGGGTTGGTCAATATCGACTCGTAAATTTCCTTCGGCAAATTTTCCCGCTCGGCAAAATAAGCGAAAACCTGCGGCGCGGTGTCGTTCGATTTGACGATATTTTCGAGTTCGGTTTTATCCTGCCCGGCAAGCGTATTCTGCGCGCTTTCCGCGAGTTCGGCGTCTTCTTTTTGAGCGAGCGCGACTAAAATTTCGAGCAAATCGCTTTGCGGCAGCGGCAAGATTCCGCGGGCGGCGGCAAGCTGGGCAGGACGCGGAGCGGTTCCGTCGATAATCGCTTTAACAACCGGATTCGTCGAGCTTAATTCAAAATCCATAAATTTTTTGGAGATTAAATATAATTATAATTTTTGGTATTTCAAGAATTTCACAAAAAGGCGCGATTTCAAATTTTGCTATCTTGATTCTAAATTAACTTACGAGAAATGACGCTATATTTTCCGGCAAAAAAAATGAAGAATCTGAAATTTAGAATGTTTGCTTAATGCTTCGCCGACCGATTTGAAAAAAGCCTTAAACTTTAACGACCGGAAAATTTCCAATCTGTCCGGGCAAACCATATTAACACAAACCGTTTCACCAACCTGCATTCTTGACAGCCGAATTTGCTTAACTTAGTCTAAATGTTTGCAAATGAAACACTCTGCAAAACGCGGAATTCTTTTTTTGCAAACGAATTTATTAATAATTTCAAACATAAATAATGATAAAAGACGAGATAAAAAATTTGATTGCGGAAAAACGCGCGTGCATCGGCGTCGTCGGTTTAGGTTATGTCGGGCTGCCGCTGATTGTCGAATTTGCGCTCAAAAATTTTCCGACCATCGGTTTTGAAGTCGACGAGAAAAAAACCGGCGACATCAACGCCGGAAAATCGCACATCGTCGACGTTAGTTCGGAAAACGTCAAAAAATGTCTCGACGGCGGGCGATTTCACGCGACGACCGATTTTTCCGAACTTGGTAAATGCGACGTGATTATCATTTGCGTTCCGACGCCACTCAGAAAAACCAAAGACCCGGATATGTCTTACATTCTGGCGGCTGGTGATGAAATAAAAAAATACGCCAGGCGCGGTCAGCTCGTAATTTTGGAATCGACCACTTACCCGGGAACGACCGACGAGGTTTTGCAGCCGATGATTGAAGAAGCCGGTCTGAAAATGGACGAAGATTTTCTGCTCGCGTTTTCGCCCGAACGGGTCGACCCGGGAAATCCGCAGTTTCAGACGCACAACATTCCGAAAGTCGTCGGCGGCGTGACGAAAGATTCCGGCGAAATTGCTTCGTTTCTTTATTCGCAAATCGTCGAAAACGTGCATCTCGTCTCGTCGGCGCGCGTCGCCGAAGCTGCGAAACTCTGGGAAAACACTTTTCGCGCCATCAATATCGGGATGGCAAACGAAATGGCGAAGGTTTGCAACGCGCTCGGCATCGACACCTGGGAAGTGGTCAGCGCCGCCGCGACCAAGCCGTTTGGCTTTATGGCATTTTATCCGGGACCGGGAATCGGCGGACATTGCATTCCGCTTGATCCGCATTATTTAAGCTGGAAAGCCAGACAACACGGTTTCGATTCGCAGTTTATCTCGCTCGCCGAACAGATAAATTCGGGAATGCCGAAATATGTAGTCAAACTCGTCGCCGACGCGCTCAACAACGAGCGCAAATCTTTAAACGGTTCAAAGATTTTAATTTTGGGCGTGGCTTATAAAAAGGACATTGACGATATGCGCGAAAGTCCAGCGCTTTCGGTCATCGATTTACTGCGTTCGCAAGGCGCGCTCGTCAGCTACCACGACCCGTTCGTGCCGGAAGTTCTTTTTGACCACGCTTATACAATCGGCGAGCGCGACCCGCTTTTCAATTCGGAGTTGACCGACGATTTAATGAAATCAGCCGACTGCGTAATCATCTGCACCGAACACACGAACGTCGATTACCCGCGCGTGCTGGAACTCGCGCCGCTCGTCGTCGACACGCGCAACGCGCTTTCGGAAAAATTGCGCGACGCGAGCAAAGCGAAAATCGTCAGATTGTAATAGTCACGAGAAGAAACTTAACCATCCAGCTTCGCTTTTTCACAGATGGACACGGATATAAAAACAGATTTAATCTTTCATAAATTTGTCTTTAATCTGAGTTAATCTGTGAAAAAGCGAAGCTGGATGGTTAAATTGTTTTAATTTTTCTTTCATATTCGGTAAATAAAATTATGCTTAAAGTTTTGAACATCGTCGGGGCGCGTCCGAATTTTATGAAAATCGCGCCGATTGTCCGTGAGATGAAGCGGCGGGAAACGGATTTTCTGCCGCTTATCGTTCATACGGGACAACATTACGACCAGGCGATGTCGGATTCTTTTTTTACCGATTTGGGAATACCCAAACCCGATTTTCATCTCGAAGTTGGTTCCGCGAGCCACGCCGTTCAGACGGCGCGAATTATGACGGCGTTCGAGCCGGTTGTTTTAGAGGAAAAACCGGATTGGGTTTTAGTCGTCGGCGACGTTAATTCGACGATTGCCTGCGCTTTAGTCTGCGCCAAACTCGGCGTGAAAATCGCGCACGTCGAAGCCGGTCTAAGAAGCCGCGACCGCTCGATGCCCGAAGAAATTAACCGTATTTTAACCGATGCCATTTCCGATTTATTGCTGACGACTTCGCAGGATGCGGACGAAAATCTAAAAAACGAGGGCGTTGCCGCAGACAAAATAAAATTTGTCGGCAACGTAATGATTGATTCGCTTTTTTACAGCTTAAAGCAGGCGGAAAACTCAACGGTGCGCGAAGATTTGAATTTGAGCGCGAAAAATTACGCGGTTTTAACGCTGCATCGTCCGTCCAATGTTGATGAGAAAGAAATATTAAGCGGCTTGCTCGACGCGCTCGCTGCAATTTCTGAAAAACTTCCGATTATTTTCCCCGCGCATCCGCGCACAAAGGCGAATATCGAACGATTCGGTTTGACGAAAAAGATTGAGAGTTCAAACGTTCGATTGACCGAACCGCTCGGCTACTTGGATTTTTTACGGCTTTATTCGGGCGCGAAAATGGTTTTGACCGATTCCGGCGGGCTTCAGGAAGAAACTACCGCGCTTTCGATACCGTGCCTCACGCTGCGCGAAAACACCGAAAGACCGATTACCATTTCATCGGGAACAAACCGTTTAGTCGGAACCGATGCGGAGAAAATCAAACAAACGGCGTTTGAAGTTTTGTCACGGAAAAGCGATTCGACAGACAAAAAGATTCCGCCGCTCTGGGACGGACGAGCGGCGGAAAGAATTTGTAATGTTTTGCTGGAAATAAAATAGGTGCAAAAAGGCGCAATAGCCGCAAAAAGTAATACCAAATAATTTTGCGTTTTTTGCGCTTTTTTGCGGCTATTTTTATTTCTTCTCGCCGCCTTCCATCGGATAACCGGCTTCTTTCCAAGCTGCTGTTCCGCCCAATAGAGCAAACGCGTTTTCGACACCTTTTTCTTTCAAAATCTGCACCGCACGGGCGCTGGTATGTTCCGCCGGTCAGGAACAATAAGCGATAATTTTCTTATTCTTCGGCACTTCCGTATAACGCGTCTGAAAAGCGTCGGCGGGGATGTTTATCGCGCCTTTGATATGTTCGTTTTTATATGACGCTTCGCCGCGCGTATCGACAAATACGACGTTTTTCGCGTCAAAATCCTTTTTCGCATCTGCCAGAGTGATGCGCCGGGCTTCTTCCGGCGTCGCCGAAGTTGGCGGAACCGTGTTTTGCGCCGGACTTGCCGCTGTCGCGGTAGGCTTGGAATTGCTGCTGACCGCGCTTTCCATCTCTCCTCTGCTACAATTCTGCTGTGCGAAGCCGAATGCGGTAAATGCCGCAAAAATTAAAATAAAACGCATACTAACCTCCAAATTTACGAATAACTAAAAGCGAAAAGTTATTCGCTTTCACTTTTAGTTATTCATTTTTCATTAGCTATTGTCAATCGTCAACTATTGTCAATCGTCGGCTCGCCGCCGACAACTGGAGTCGGGTAGTCACCGTTCCAGCACGCGACACACGACGAATCGTTTTCAAAACCAATCGCATCTAACATTCCATCGAGCGAGAGATAACCTAAAGAGTCGGCTTCGATATAGCGACAAACTTCTTCGACCGACATTTGCGCGGCGATTAAGTCGGCTTTGCGCGGCGTGTCAACACCGTAATAACAGGGCGAAACGGTCGGCGGGCAAGAAATCCGCATATGAACTTCCTTTGCTCCGGCTTCGCGCACCATCTGGACAATTTTTTTCGACGTCGTGCCGCGTACAATCGAATCATCAACCAGAACGACACGTCTTCCTTGGATTAGATTACGAATCGGGTTGAGTTTCAACCGCACACCGAAGGAACGAATGCTTTGCGACGGCTCGATAAACGTGCGTCCGACGTAATGATTGCGAATAATCGCCTGCCGGTAATTGATGTTCGACTGCGCCGCGTAACCGATTGCCGCCGCGACGCCCGAATCCGGCACAGGCACGATTATATCGGCTTCCGCCGGATGTTCAATCGCCAATCGTTTTCCCATTTTATGGCGCGATTCATTCACGGAACGCCCAAAAATCGTTGAATCGGGACGCGAAAAATAGACGTGTTCAAACGCGCAGACGGATTTCGGCTTTTCTTCAAACGGAAAAAAGGAACGAAGTCCGTTTTCATCAACGACGAGCATTTCGCCCGCTTTTATTTCGCGCACGTATTCGGCGTCAATCAAATCAAACGCGCACGTTTCCGACGCGACGCACCAAGCGTCTTTTAATTTTCCCAAGTTCAACGGTCGAAAACCGCGCGGGTCGCGCACGGCGATTAAAGATTTCGGCGTTAAAAATAACAGCGAAAACGCACCTTCGGTTTCACGTAAAACTTTTGCGATTGCTTCGATTGCGTCGTTTGCTTCACATCTGGCAATCGAATGCAAAATTGTTTCGGTGTCGGAAGTAGAAGAAAAAATCGCGCCCGCGCGTTCGAGTTCCAGGCGTTTCTGCGGAGCGAAAGGCAAATTTCCGTTGTGACAAACAGCAATTTTCCCGTGCTGGCAGGCTACGGAAAACGGCTGAACTTCACGAATCGTATTTCTTCCGGCGGTCGAATAGCGTGTGTGTCCGATGGCGCTCGCGCCCGTCAGCGTTTTCAAAACGTCTTCGCGCAAAACATCGGCAACCAGTCCCATCGAGCGAAACTGGTGCAGATTTTCGCCGTCGCTCGACACGATGCCGCACGCTTCCTGCCCGCGATGCTGAAGCGCGAAAAGTCCGAGCTGCGTCAAAGTCGATGCTTCTCTGTGTCCGAAAATTCCGAACACGCCGCATTCTTCGTGAAATTTATCGATAGGGAAATTCATCAATTATATTTTGCCACAGAGTTCACAGAGATAACAGAGAAGACGTAAAAAGAGTTTGATGCCGATGAGGAAAGAAAAATCCGAATGAAATTTATGTCTGTCAGTGTTTATTTGTGTTAATTTGTTGCCCGTTTTGTGGTTTAATACCAAAATTATGAAAATCGAAAAATTTGTCGTGCCGCAGGGCAAAAAGCTGAACCTAAAAAAACACGAAACTGATTTTACGGGTAATTACACCGATAAAGAGAACGCGATTGATGATTTGCGGAAAAACATCGAGCGATTGTCGGAACTCCAAGACGTGCTTTACGCTGAAAACAAACACGCGATTTTGATAATTTTTCAGGCGATGGACGCGGCGGGAAAAGACAGCGCGATTAAGCACGTAATGAGCGGTTTGAATCCGCAGGGAACTGAAGTCTATTCGTTCAAACAGCCTTCGTCGGACGAATTAGACCACGATTATCTGTGGCGTTCGATGCGCGTTTTACCGTCGCGCGGGCGCATCGGGATTTTTAATCGTTCGTATTACGAAGAAGTTTTAATCGTCCGCGTGCATCCCGAAATTTTGCGGTTTCAGCAATTGCCCGACCGGATGCGCGACGACAAAAACATCTGGAAAAAACGCTACGAGCAGATTCGCAATTTTGAAGAATATCTGGCGGAAAACGGCGTCCACGTTTTGAAGTTTTTCCTGAACGTCTCAAAAGAGGAACAAAAGAAACGCTTCCTGAAACGCATCAACACGCCGGAAAAGAATTGGAAATTTTCGGCGACCGACGCCAAAGAACGCGCCTTTTGGGACGATTATATGCAGGCTTACGAAGACGCTATCGAAGCCACCAGCACGAAAAACGCGCCCTGGCACATCGTTCCGGCGGACAACAAATGGTTCACGCGCGTCGTCGTTTCGGAAATCATCGCGCAAAAACTCGAATCGCTCGATATGCAATATCCAGTCTTAAACGAAGAACACCTCAAACAATTAGCCGAGGCGAAGAAGATTTTGGAGAGTGAGAGTTGATAATTAAAAACTGGGAAAGCGAGCGATAATTTTTATTTTTGTTGAATGTTCAATAAATTTTTTGATTTATTTAGAGAAAAACACACTATCTCAAAACCGATGAGCCTTTTTGATGAAATTCAAAATGAATTGATAGGAGAAGCTGACCTTTCGATAATCCTACGGAAAGCCAAAGTTTTGGCGTATAAATTGGAAAATAAAGAGTTTAAAGATTGGGTTGAAAATGAATTAAACGGTTATCCTAACAAAGATTTGTTGCCAAAATACCGCAAACTTAAAACTATAGCTCTCGGCGATTTTTGGAATGGAGTTTGGCAAGTGAAAAATCACGTTATTCCACTAGCTAACATATCTAAAGAATATAGATTTGCTTTTAGTGAAATTTATGTGTTTCAAGGTATTAAAGAACTTGAAGCAATGATAGAAAGTATAAAGGATAACAATGATGACTCTTTAATGATGTCAATCCCATCTGAATTCTTTTCAATCTTACATTATCAAGTTTTTGATAATCTGCAATGTTTGAGGGCTTGGCGCGTATTAAATAAAAGTCAGATTACTCAAATTATTGAAACGACACGCGATGGCTTACTGAGTTTTATACTTGAGTTGGCAGATAAGTATCCACAAATTAAATCTGATTCAAATTTTGGGAGTCAGATTCCAAATGAACAAATAAGCCAAGTTTTTAATTACTTCATTCTTGGAGGCAGTCATAGTATAGTTAGTTCAAGCAATTCTACAGTTCAAGGAGACAATATGTCGGTTTTTGACCAGCGCAATCAGCAAGTTAATACTCAATATAATGCAGCAGGCGATATTAACTTCAGTAGTGTTCAAAATTCAGTTGATTTTGTTAATGAGTTGAAAAAGTTAAAAGTCGAGCTAGCGAGGATGGCAGAGGAAGAGATTGTTGACGGAGAGATTGTTACAGACGCAGATTATCAACTTACAAAAGCTATTCAGCTAGCAGAGAAAGACCAGCCTAACAAAACTTCAATTCTCGAACATTTGAATAATGCAAAAAGCTATTTAGAAGGCGTTGCTACTCTTGCTAAAGTAGCAATAGCCGTTGGAAGTGCTATTGCGGCAGCTTCAACATTATTTTGATTAAAAGTTGAACTTTGCTTTTTTAAGATAATTTGCCGCTATTAAATGCACGATACAGCAATTCAATAAGCGTAAGGGCGAAACAGCGACTTTCTTTTTTAGCTTGCCCGTTAAACTCGAAGTTGCGTGGAAGCAGTTTCGCCCTATGTCAGATACTGTGTTGAAAGTCAAGCCGTTTTTGTCGTCCAATTCGGATCAAACGGTTTTCCGGTTTTCAACACTCCGTAAGCCAGATGAATCAGTTTTCGCATCGCCGCGCCGA
>JAABUN010003116.1_pt1 | contig 26806 bp, 30 predicted proteins | sample 5559311 | NCBI WGS metagenome assembly JAABUN01 (sample SAMN10711877, study PRJNA513370) | rock metagenome | isolation source: Antarctica rocks | place: Antarctica: Victoria Land, Siegfried Peak sud
GCCGACAGATGTAAATTCATAGTGTCGGCGAAGGCCGACTATTTCGTTGGCTGCGATTTTATATCGCGCGACACACTTCCCCTACACCAACGCGCCAAGCTCGCCGAACGTTGCCTTGAGCGCCGGGTATAACCCGCCGTAAATTCGATAATACTCGTCGTAAACGCGCGCGTTCTCCTCAATGACTGAGGCGCCGCGCGTCACTTTGACAACCGCGCTGCACGCCTCTTCGACGCTGCCGTAAATGCCGGTTCCCACGCCCGCCAACAGCGCGACGCCCAAAGCGGGGCCTTCGTCAATGGCGATGGTCGAGAGCGGATAATTGAACACGTCCGCCTGAATCTGGCGCCACACGCTCGACTTGGCGCCGCCGCCGCTGCAACGCACGTTGCCAATCGAAACGCCCATAGATTTCATAATTTCCAGGCTATCGCGCAACCCGAAACTCACGCCTTCCAGAACTGCGCGCGCCATGTGCGCTTTGGTATGCCTCACGGTCAGCCCGACGAACGCGCCGCGCGCCATCGGGTCGGGATGCGGCGTGCGTTCGCCCGTGAGATACGGCAGAAACAGCAAACCTTCGCTGCCCGCGCTGACGGTATCGGCTTCGCGCGCGATCAGTTCGTAGGCGTCAATGTTCATGTGCGCGGCCACCGATTTCTCGCTGCGCGCCAGAGTATCGCGATACCAGCGCAGACTTCCACCCGCCGAAAGCATCACGCCCATGACGTGCCACTTGTTCGGCACGGCATGACAGAAGGTGTGCATCCGCAACTGCGGATCAACCGTCGGCGTATCGGCAAAAGCGAAGACGACGCCCGATGTGCCGGTCGTCACCGAAATAATTCCGCTCTGCACGATGCCGTTGCCGACCGCACCCGCCGCCTGATCGCCGCCGCCGCCCACAACCGGCGTGCCCGCTTTTAAGCCGGTAAGTTCAGCCGCACGAGGCGAAATGTGCCCCGAAACTTCATAACTTTCGTAAACGCGCGGCAAAAAGTCCAGAGGAATATCCAACTTCTCGCACACCACATCGCTCCAACGGCGTTGCGGCACGTTGAGCAAAAGCGTGCCCGAAGCATCGGAAACTTCGGTCGCAAATTCGCCGGTCAGTTCAAATCTGACGTAATCTTTGGGCAGCAGCATCATGCGCGTGCGCTCGTAGATTTCGGGTTCATGCTCGCGCACCCACAGAATTTTGGGCGCGGTAAAACCGGTGAGCGCAGGGTTAGCGGTTTCGGCGGTCAGCGTCTCGCGCCCGACGAGTTGGGTGATTTCGTCGCACTGCTTTTGCGTCCGATTGTCGTTCCACAGAATCGCCGGACGCAGAACTTTGCCGTTTTCGTCGAGCATAACGAGGCCGTGCATCTGCCCGCTCAGGCCGATGCCAGCGATATTATCGTTGCCGATTTTGGCGGTGATTTGGCGACAACAATCGCAGACGGCCTCCCACCAATCGGACGGGCGCTGCTCCGACCATTGCGGTTTGGGAGTCGAGAGTTCATATTCCGCACTCGCGGTCGCGACGAGTTTGCCGCTTTCGTCAATCGCGATGACTTTGGTGCCCGAAGTGCCGATGTCGATGCCGAGAAGAGTTGCCATAATTTGGTTTTGAAGTGAGGTTTGTATTTTACCAATTTAGGTAGGCAAGTAAATCTCTCAGCGAACCGGAGCGTGAGCGACCGGCCAAGTCAAAGTTTCTGCGCGCTAATACCTGGCCGTTCGCCTACGCTCCGGTTCGCTGGTGGCAAGCAGATGATTTACAACCGCGCCTCGACTAAACTTATCGCTCCGATTTCCAACGCGCCCACCGATGACAATCAATCCCATTCTCGCCCTCGAACTGCGCGCGCGTTGGCGCAACAATCGTTCGTTTGTGCTTTTGCTCGGCGTCGCGCTCGTGCTCAGTCTGCTGACCGGATTCATCTACGATAAAGCCGTCAACACTACGGTCAGCAACTCCTACAATCCGGCGACGGGTCAAATGCTGCCTGGCGTTGAGGCGGGCGACGACAACGCGCGCCTGGGCCTCGTCGGTCGCGAACTGTTCATCGCGCTCGCGCACACCAACATTCTATGTTGGTTGCTCATCGCCGCCGCCGGTGCCGCGACCGGCATCGCGCGCGAACGCGAGCGCGGATTGCTCGAATCGCTGCAACTTTCGCGCATTAGCGCGCGCAGCCAAATCGCCGCGCGCTTCGCCGCCAATCTGTTATTGCTCGGCGCCTTGCAATTGGTGTTGCTACCGATTTACGCCGTCGCCTTTATTATGCGCGGCATCTCGCCCGATGAAATCGCGCAGGCGTTTTTGCTGGTGGCGTGGGCGTCGGTGACCGGCACGACGATTGGCCTGTGGTTTTCGGCGCGCGCGCATCGCCCGACGAACGCCTTGTTTAGCGCGCTGGGCGCCATCGCGCTGTTTTCGCTTGTCGTCTTTGCCAGTAGGGACTTGATATGGATGTTTGGCTTTGGTAGCGCGCGGCTGATGGTGTGGCAGCGTTTGCTCGGCCTGTTTCACCCGACAGCGATGTTTGCGGCCCTCACCAATCCGAACGTCAGTGTGCCGACTGTAATCACGTTGCTGGTTTTCAGCGTCGCCCATTTGGTCTTCAATTTCGCGTTATTATGGAGCGCGACGCGCAACGTCAACCGTAATATGGCGCCCGCTTCGTGGGGGCAAAACTCGATTTTGGTGGACAAACTGCGCGCGCGACAAGTCGCCAAGCCGCCCACATCGAAGGCCGCTCAGCGCGCGTCGGGCGCCTTGCTCACCGACATTCCGTTCGACCGTTTCGTGCATTTCGCCGACCCGCTACTCGCGCGCGAAGTCAAGTCGCGCTTCCGTCTGCGGCGCGCGGGCGTAGGAGTCAGTCTGGTGCGCGGCGCGCTGTTTCTGCTGGTGGTTAGCATCTGGATACTCGGCGTCGCCTCGCTCTTCGACAAGACATCGCGCGGCGGCATGGCGGCGGGCATTCTGACGATTTTGCTTTACGGAGGCGGCCTCGTGTTAGCGGTTTTATCGGCGACATCGTGGACGCGCGAACGCGAAAGCGGAACGTGGGAATCGCTCAAACTTTCGCTGTTACTGCCGCGCGAAATTCTGCGCGCCAAATGGCTGTCGCCGCTTATTTCGTTCGCCTATTACTCGGCGCCTCTGTGGATTCTGCTGCCGTTTGGCGCGCTCTTCGTGCGCTTCGATGCGTTTATCCTGGGCGTTGTCGTCGTTGTCATCTGGCTGGGACTGACGGTCGCGCTGGGCCTGTTGATGTCGTGGCGCGTTCACAATGGCACGGCAGCTATCGCCTGGACGGTCGGCGTTTTGGCGATGCTGATGATTGGCGCGCCGGTTCTCGATGAAGTCGCGGGCGTGAGCTATGCGCTGACCACGCGGAAGTTCGGCGTCGATGGCTCCTCCTACTTTGGCGATAGGCAAAATGACGATGCTTTGGCCGAAGCCTATAAAGCCGAGACCGGACGCGATGTTCCGCCGCAATATCTCTCCTCTCCGTCAGATCAAGCCGATGCCGAGTGGATGACTTTCTACGAGTGGCGCGGGCGCCAAACCCTGCGCGCCGAGCGTTACCGCCGCAACTTGATGGCGTGGAATCCGACGTTGACGTTGGGTTATGTATTTCTGGACAATACGCGAGAAGTCATCGGACAGAAAGGGGAAGACAGGCTCGCCGATTTCGGTTCGTGGCTGCTGTTCGGCGCGCTCCCGCCCGCGTTAATGACGCTGGCTTTGCTGTTGATGTTGCGCCGCGACGTGCGGCGCGAACAGTTGGGGCTGTGAATCAACTGCCGAGGACGGAGAAGGCGTGAAAAGCATTTCAAGCTACAGTGAACCTCTTGCAAAAGTGGCGCTTTCTTTTCGGCGGTAGCGGCGGCCTCCGTGCCGATGAACGTGAATGAACGCTCAAACTTGACTTATGCAAGAGGTCTAATGCAAACCCCCAAGAGTTTTTGTGCAGACGTCAGAATTGCCTCGACTGCACGATAACTCTTGGGCATGACAATAGTGAATCTAAACAGTTGGTAAAATTTCAGAGCGCCTTCACAGACGAACTCATCTTTAACAACTCCTTCGGGCGCTCTCTATTGCTAAAGATCAAGCACCAACACCGCTTGATAAGTCAAACTGAGAGCCGAACTTTTCCGGTCGGGAATTCTCATGGGATTTAACTCTTCTAACGCCGTGATCAGCCTGCTTTTGCTGCTGCAACTGGGAGGCGCGCTGATGTTTGTGCTGGGCGGGCTTTACCTTTTGTATTGCTTCAACCGCGCGGCTTCGGGCGTCGAACGCATGGCCGATGCTGCCGAAGCCTGGATCGCTTTGCAACAGTATCAAGTCGCGCGCGCCCATGAAACGCAGACCGTCGCACCACCCGTCGCACCACAAAATATGGCGACGCCCGATTCGCCTCCGGCGCCGCAAGCTCCCGCATTATGACACGAACTCCTCAAGATATTTGGCTGGCGCCTTCGCTGCTTTCGGCGGATTGGGCACGCGCGGGCGAGCAAGTCCGCGAACTGCAAGATGCCGGTGTCGAATGGCTGCACTTCGACGCCATGGACGGCCATTTCGTGCCCAACCTGTCGTTTGGCGCGCTGTTTCTCCAGCAGATGCGACCGCACTGCGATATGCACTTCGACGCGCATTTGATGGTCTCCAATCCCGAAGACCGTCTCGACGAATTCTTGCAGGCGGGCGCGCAAAGCATCAGCGTTCATGTCGAAGGCAATGCGCATCTGCATCGCCTCATCTGGCGCATCAAAGACGGCGGCGCGATGGGCGGCGCCGTCTTGAATCCGGCGACGCCCGCCGAGGCGCTCGAAGTGATTTTGCCCGATCTGGATTATGTTCTGGTGATGAGCGTCAACCCAGGTTTCGGCGGGCAGAAGTTTCTACCGTTGGCCTTGCCGAAAATCGAAAAACTCGCGCGTTGGCGCGAGGAACGCGGCTTGGATTTCAAGATTCAGGTGGACGGCGGCGTCGCGGCGAGCAACGTCGAACAAGTCGTGCGCGCGGGCGCCGATGTCATCGTCAGTGGATCGGGAATCTTTGGCGTCGAAACGGGGTTAAAGGCGGGCGTCGAGGGCATGCGCGCGGCGATAGCGCGGGCGTTTGTTTGAGAAGTTAGAAGTCAGGATTTACGCAGTTGACAGAACCCGGAGCGGAAGCGACGCGGCCAAATTATAATGCGAGGCAGGTATGATTTAGCCGCGTTGCTTCCGCTCCGGGTTCTGTCAACTGCGTAAATCCTGACTTCTGCTCCCCGACTCCCCTATTTCTATGAAAAAAGTCGTGTGCGGACATTGCGGATTGGTGAACCTGGATAAGTTCGTCTCCTTTCCGCATTGCGCGGCGTGCGGCGCGTTGCTTGCGGTCGAGAAGCCCGCGAAATGGCGGGCGTTCTGGCGCCAACCGGTCAGGCCGCTTTACTGGATGCTGGCGGTCGGCAGTGGATTGGGAATGTTGGGATTGACCATCGCGGGCATCGCGCGCGAAACGCGGGAAAGCGGCGATAAACCGTTGCTGGTTTACACGCAAATTCCGCGCGACATCCCAAACGGACAAACCGCAATCGCACAGTTCACGCTCGATTCGGCGCAGGAAAGCCCCGACGATAACTTCGAGCGCGTCAGCCTGCGTCTGGGCCGCCAAACCCAACGCGATTTCGTGATCGTGAGCATTCAACCCGCGCCGGTCGCCATCGAAACGCGCGGGAGCGGACGCTATTACTTGTGGGACGAACTGCCGCGCAACACGGCACTCAAACTCGCGTTGCAACCGCGCGCCCAGGGCGCTCGGGCGGGCGGAGTTTTGCAATTGCACGCGACGATCTGGGCGGCGCAATATCAACAGTTCGAGGTGCGCGCCACCATTTCGACGAGCGCCGCTGCCAAAACGCGAGCGGTTGCCCCTATACAAACGGCGCCCGAAGTGGCAAGATAGAAGTGGCAACTCGATTTCTGAGTTGCGCTCAACACAGTTCTGAGCGGTAATTTCAACAGCGAACTGAATCAGTTCGGGAGGCAAACATTATGGCAACAAGCAGCAGAGACGAAGACCGCGCTTTGGCGAAATCCGCGCGCGGGACGATTGCACGCACCAGTCTGGACATCACGCAACTCAACATTGCGTGTCGCGGCGGCATCATCGAATTGGATGGCAAAGTGCGCGCGCCACGCGGCGGCGCGGGCAGCATCAACGTGCGCAAAGAGTTCCAAATCATCAAAACCCAGATACACGCGATGCGTGGCGTCCGCGAAGTTTATGGCGACCGCGTCGCCATCATCGAATGAGTTTCGGATGCCGGATGACGGATAGCGGATGAAAAGCAGACGAGAGAAAAACTTCCGCGCTTTCTTCAAACTATCCGCTATCCGCTATCCGAAACTATCGCCGGATTTTTTCCAACGCGCGCACCTGTTCGATAAATTGACCGGGGCCGAACGGTTTCACCAAAAATTCGTCGCAGCCGATTTCTTTGGCCATGCGCCGCGCCAGCGACGTGCCCAGATTCGACATAATCAGAACCGGCATCTTCTGGCCAGCTTTGGAGGCGCGCAACTGCGTCACCAGCGAAAGACCGTCGGTTTCGCCCAACAGCGAGTCAATGACGTAAGCGTCGAACTTGCCGCTTTCTGCGCTCGCCAGCGCGCGCTGACCATCGGCGACGGCCACGACCTCGACCGAAGATTCGGACAGGCACTGCACCAAGAATTCGCGCAACTCCTCGTTGTCGTCCACCAGAAGAACTTTCATGTTTTGCTATTTAAAGAATACCGGAGACGAGACGACAGGGAAACGTAAGTCGCTGCAAGATTGCAAAGTTAATCTCGGATGCCGGATCACGGATGCCAGAATTCGGATGACGTGAAGAGCGCCCGTGCGTCGTCCCAAATCCGTGATCCGGCATCTGATATTCAAACTTTACTTTACGCGTTCGAGATAGTTGCCAGTGCGCGTATCCACGCGAATCGATTCGCCTTCGTTGACGAAAAGCGGCACGGTGATGACGGCGCCGCTTTCGATAGTGGCGGGTTTGGTGCCACCCTGCGCGGTGTCGCCGCGCAGTCCAGGATCGGTCTGCGTGATGACATATTCCATCGTTTGCGGCGGCTCGACGCCCAGAATGTTCTCTTTCCAGGTGGTGAGTTGGACGGGCGTATTGTCCTTGAGAAATTTGGCGACATCGCCGACCTGATCGGCGCTGAGTTGCAACGGCTCGTAGCTTTCCATGTCCATAAAATGAAAATCGTCGCCGTCGCGGTAGAGGAACTCGACGTTGCGCCGTTCGACCATGGCCGCTTCCATGCCTTCACCCGCGCGCCAGGTTTTATCGAAGGTCGAGCCAGTTTGCAGGTTCTTCAGCCGCGACCGCACGAAGGCGCCGCCTTTGCCGGGCTTGACGTGCTGAAAGTCCATGATCAGAAATACCTTGCCCTCAAACTCAATGGTGAGACCGTTTTTGAAATCGGATGTTGAAATTGCCATATCTAATAAAGGATAAAGCATAAAGGCTCAAGGCCGCAAATCTAAGGTCATTCAGTTCGCGCGTCTTTTTATCCTTTTCCCCGCGCGGGCATTTCATTTGCGTCGAATTGGGGTTAAGCTGCATCGCGCCGCGCCATTCATCCGTTCAACAGCGCCGCCAATTTTTCGTGAGAATTCCCATGTTTCCCTTTAAAAAACCGCCCTCCCGCGCCGAAGTCGCCCGCGAAACCGTCGTCAGTTCTGTCAGCGATGCGCTCGATTCGCTGTCCCATCACGCCCACGATTGGTTCGAGAACGCTCACGATCTTATCGAAGGCACGCTCGAAAGCGCCCACGGCAAACTCGAAGCGACCAGCGAAACCGTCGGCGAAAAAGTCGAGGGCGCGGTCGAAGTTTCGCCGCTCGACAGAGCCAAATTAGCCGCCGGAGCCGCCGCCGCTGCCGGAACCGCGACCGTCGCGGGCGCCGCCGAGAAGTTGGGTGCCTTGGGCGTGGGCGCCGCCACGGGCGCGGCTCTCGCGGGCAAGAGCGTCGCCGACAAAGTCGGCGGCAGCATCGTCGCCATCCGCGAACCTGCGGCGCGGGCCGTGCCCGACGCAACGCGTGAAGTGAAACGCGCGCGCAAACAGGCGCAAGCCGAAATCAATGCTATGAACAAAGAAGCCGTAAAATACAAGCGCGAACTGGAACAAGAACTCGCGCGCGATCAGAAACTCTTCGTCGCCGAGCAAGCGCGCATCCAACGCGAATACGAGCAGTTGCAGGCTGAACTCGAAGCCGCGCGCCGCGAAGCCGCCGACGAACGCGCGGTTCTGTCCAGGCGCCAACGCAAAGCCGATGAAGAGAATGACATCGTGCGCGTGCCGATTTCGCCGACCGACGAGGTTATGGCCGTTGACGGCGATGGCAACGGTGATTACGAATATCGCGATCCCGACTATCAACCGCAGCAAGGCGGCGGCAATACCTGGCTAATTCTCGGCGGCGTTTTGCTGGCGGGCGCGGGCGCGGCTTACTATTTGTTTTCTTCGACCGACGGGCGCCGCAAGCGCGCGGCGATTCAAGATCGCGTCAGTCAGGTCGCCGACGGTGTGCGCGAGAAAGTCACGCAAAACTCGGACGAAACCGGCGAAGTGGAAGAAGTCGTTGAGGCCGCGACCGAAGCGTCCGACCGTTCCAACGAGAAAATCGCTGACGACGAAACATTCGTTGGCGGCATCGACGCCAAACTGCCGCCGACGACAACGGGTGCGGCCAATGCGGGCGCGAGCGGAGCAGGATTTCCCGATAAAGCCGTTGATAAAATCGAAGAAGTCGGCGATAAAGTCGCCGATGGCATCGCCGGAGCGGGCGCGTTTTTGGCCAGCAAACTCGAAGCCGCCGGTGCGGGCGCCAAAAGTGCGGCCCACTCCGCCGCCGAAAAACTGGACGACGCCAAAGGCAAAACTGTCGCCAAAATAGATGAAGTTCGCAAACCCGTGCTGATTCAGGAGCCCAATGCGACCGTCGTCAAAGCCACGACCCAAGAGTTGCCTCAAGGCGAGACGACCGAAGAGATTCTGGCCGAAGTCGAGGAAACCGTGCGCAACATCGAAGACTCGGTGCGCGACGAAAAGAAGTAAACCAACTGGAATAATAAAAGCCGCGAGAACTTTGAGTTCTCGCGGCTTTTGCTTTGCCACCTCGCTGACTTAGATGCAACCGCTTATTCTCACGCTTTGGCTCGATACCGCATCGTTCGCCAAATTCAATGCCTTGCGACAGCAACATTTCCCGCGCGAACGCAATTATCTGGACGCACATCTGACGCTGTTTCATGCTTTACCCAGCGATGCCGAAGCGCAAATTCGCGCCGATTTGGACGCAATTAGCGCCGTGATGCGGCCGCTCGAATTGTGTTATCCGCAGTTGCGTTTTCTGGGCAAAGGCACCGCCGTCGAAGTCGAAGCGTCCGCCGTCGTGCAACTGCGCCGCGAATTATCGGGCAGATGGCGCGATTTGCTGAACGCGCAGGATTCGCGCGTTATCAAGCCGCACGTTACGATTCAAAACAAGGTCACGCCCGAAAAAGCGCGCGCGTTATTCAATGAACTATCGGGCAAATGGCAACCGCTCGACGGGATTGGCGAAGGTTTGCAGTTGTGGCGCTACAAAGGTGGCCCCTGGGAAGCGGCGGGAGAGTGGAAATTTGCCGGTTAGTCCTCGCGCGACTGAAATCGCGCGAAGATTACGCGTTTCGCCTGGCCGCCTCGACCGTATTGCTCAGCAGCATCGCGACCGTCATCGGGCCGACGCCGCCGACGCGCGGCGTCATCCATTTGGCGACGCTGGCGACTTCGTCGTCCACGTCCGAGATAATCTTTTTGCCCTCGCCGCGCGTCAAACCGCCGCCCACAACTGCCGCGCCCGGCCTCACCATGTCGGCCTTGATGAAGTTGGGCGCGCCCGCCGCCGCAATTAAAACATCGGCCTGCCGCGTGTAATCCGCGAGGTTCTTTACGCCGGTATGCACGACGGTCACCGCCGCGTTGCAGCCCGCTCGCTTGAGCGCCAAAAGCAGTGCGAGCGGACGGCCAATCGTCAGGCCACGCCCGACGATGACGACGTGTTTGCCTTCGACGGGCACCTCGAACTCGCGCAACAACTCGACGATGCCGTGCGGCGTGCAGGGCAAGGCGCCCTGAGCGCCCATTACCAAACGGCCCAGGTTCACCGGATGCAAACCGTCGGCGTCTTTGGCGGGATCAATCGCCAACAACGCGGCCTCTTCGTCCAAGCCTTTGGGGAGCGGCAACTGAACGATATAAGCCGAAACTGCGGGGTCGGCGTTGAACTTTTCGATTTGCGCGATGACCTGTTCCTGCGTGGCATCAGCGGGCAGAGGCGCGTGAATCGAGGCGATGCCAGCTTCCTGGCAGGCGCGAATTTTGGCGCCGACATAAGTCGCCGAAGCGGGGTCTTCGCCGACCAGAATCGTGCCCAGTCCTGGGTGAATGCCGCGCTTTTTCAAGTCGGCAACTTCGGTTGCCAACCGGTCGCGAATTTTTTGGGCGGTCGCTTTGCCGTCAAGCCAAATCGGAGAATTTTCCATCGCTTACGAGTGTAACAAGCGCCAGATATTGGAACGTTCGGCGGCCATGTGATGGAGCCGATTCCAATGCAAACGTCATTTTTAGGCGCGTGAAGAGCGCGATTTGCGGATGTTAATAACTCTATTAGTAACTACTCAGCCTCCCCGTGAACCGCGCGCGTGAGCAAGCGGGCCATAACGCTCACGACCAGGTGAAAGTTTGTCGTGAGCGTTATGGCCCGCTTGCTCACGCGCGCGGTTCACGGGGAGGCTGAGTAGTTACCTCTATTAACACTAAATCGTCGCGAAATACAGATCGAAGAACTTCTGCGCATCCACTTCCAGCGCGACGGTGTGCGTCTCGCCCTGCCCCGCTTTCCAATCGGTGAAGCCGTAAAGCGCAGCGTCGGCGCTCTCGATGCTAACAAAACCGGTTTGATACTGACAAATTTCCGGCTCGAAAATCGTCGCCGCCGCCAGAGGATCGTGGAAAGTGACGATGTCGTGGTCTTGGAACCAGGCGCCGCCCATGTCAAGGATCGGCGCGCCATACTTCGATTGCCTCAACTTCTCCTCGGATTCAGGCCGCTCCATCGTCACCTGTCGCGTCACGTCGAGGCCAATCGAGATATGTTTCTGGACGGGCGCCGCGTAGACAATCGCCGTCGCGTGCGGATCGTTGAGAGCGTTCCATTCGCAGTTTTTGTTCGGGGGCGTGAAGTGGCCGCACATCAAAACCAACTGCTTGAGCAAACTCGGAACGGCGGGATCAATCGCGAACAGCAACGCGATATTAGTCATCGGCCCGATGCCAAGCAGCGTGACTTCGCCAGGGTTTTGGTAAATTGCCGCGCGCATCGCTTCGATGGCAGCAAACGCGGGAGCGGCGAAGTCGGTAGCGTGCGCATATTTGGGCAACGCGACGGCTTGCGGCACGGTTTTCTGCGGCGGCTCAACGATTAAAGACGTGCGTGTGCCCGCGTAAATCGGCACATCCCGTTCGGCGATGCGACACAAAATCGAGGCGAGCTGAGCGCGCTGTTTATCAATTTCGGTGACGGTCGAGATGCCCAACAGATCGCAGTCGGGACGATTGAGCAGGAAGGCCAACGCCAGGGCATCATCAATGTCGGAACCGATGTCGGTATCGAGCCAGATTTTTTGCGTGTTCATAAAGTTCCGCGCGTAAGTTTAACGGTGTTTGCTCCGCTTACCGAAGCGAGGGAAATCGCGTTTTGCCGAAGCGTCGAAACAAACGATGAAATCTCCGCGACTGACTGTTTTACGCGCGCTCTACGCCCTCGGCTTGGCCGAGGGAACTTCGTTTCTGGTGCTGCTTTTTATCGCGATGCCGCTCAAATATCTGGCGAATCAGCCCGAAGCCGTGCGCCTCGTCGGCCCGATTCACGGCGGATTGTTCCTGCTCTACGTCGCCGCCGTTACGCTCGCGGCCCTGCTTTCGCGCTGGAAATGGACGCGCGTTTTATTGGGCTTGATTAGCTCGGTCGTGCCGTTCGGCCCGTTCTTCTTCGACGCCTCGGTAAAACGCGAAATCGAAGCAGTGAAGATTTAAGCGCGTTCTTTCTCTATTTCCAGCAATCGCTTTTTGCGCTCGATCCCCCAGCGATAACCCGCCAAATTGCCGTCGCCGCGCACCACGCGATGACACGGCGTCAGCAGCGCAAGCGGATTAGTCGCGCACGCCCGCGCGACGGCGCGTGCCGCCGTCGGCATTTCCAGCGCCTCTGCGATTTGCGCGTAAGTGCGCGTTTGGCCAACGGGAATCGCGCGCAGTTCGCGCCACGCGCGCGCCTGAAACGCCGTCGCGCGCACGTCGAGCGGCAAAGCGGAAGGCGCGGCTTTGCCCGCCAAAACTTCGTTCACAACGCGCAGTTGCTCGTGCAAACGCGCGTCGTCGCGTTCGATTGTAGCGGCGAAAAATTCGGCGCGCAAGTCGGCTTCGAGCACGCTTGCGTCGTCGCCCAACGCGACCAGGCAAACGCCGATTTCGGTCGTCGCCACCAATATCTCGCCCAACTCGCTGGGCGCGAGGCCAAACCAAATGCGGGCGCCCGCGCCACCGCGTTTGTAGATTGCGGGTGTTTGTGGAGTATTGGTCATAATCTCTCGTTGGATTCGCGTCGAAAGTAGGAGTGCGAATGCGGTAGACGAGTCGCGGTTGCGGGCCAAACAGAGGCGTCGGGGAATTGGGCTTTGATGTGCGCGGCGCCTTCGGGCGTAAAATTGGTGCCAGCCAAACTCAGAGCGCGCAATTTGGGCAATTGCAAGATTCGCAGAGGAATATCTGAGATGAAAGTATCGCCCAATTCCAAATATTCTAACTTTCTTAATTCGGCGACTTCGACGGGAATAGACAACAGATCATTGTTTCCCAAACGCAGCACACGCAGCTGCGAGAACAACTTTATATTGGTGGGGACTTCTTGAATGTAGGTTCCCCGCACCATCAAGTATTCTAATTTCGGAAGCGGCGCCAGCCATAGGGGAAATTCCAAAACGTTTGTGTTGAGCACAGTAAACGAGCGAAGACGTTCCAGTTCAAGTATTTCTGCGCGCAATTCCGGCGAGAATTCGACGCATATTTCAGAGAAGTAATTTACGCGCGGGCACCAACCAAATTCGAGCGATTCCAAACGCGAAAACTGGCGCAAGCGTCCGCGCAAATTCTCCAGCTCAACTTCCTTGATAAAAAGGCGGCGCACTTTCGCCGGAGTGCGTTCGGATTCGGCTTCTTCGATGGAATTATGAGTTTTCGTCCGTTGGAAAGCCGACCAATTTAGGCGCATTTTTCCTCCCAAACTTCGCGATACAACGCGCGATGTTGCTCTAACATGCGCTCCAAACTCCACTCGCGCTCGACTTTGCTGCGCCCACATTCGCCCCACTCGCGCGCGCGTTGCGGCTCGTCTAACACGCGAAGCACCGCATTGGTCGCGGCTTTGGCGTCGCGCGGCGGAATCAGTAAGCCGGTCGTTTCGTGCTGAATCAAACGCCGCACGCCGCCGACATCGGTCGCGACGACGGGCCGCGCCGCCGCCAGGTTTTCGATGATCGAAATCGGCGTGCCCTCTTGCAGCGAAGTCAACAAAACGCAATCGAACGCCCAGTTCAAGCGCGCGATGTCGGAGCGAAGTCCCAGAAAATGAACGCGATGGCCGAGTTTTAATTCGCGCGCCAACGATTGCAAGCGCGCGCGCGAGGGGCCTTCGCCCACGAAAACGAAGTGAACGTCGGGCCGCGTTTGGCCCAGCAACGCCGCCGTTTGCAGCGCGGTTTTGACGCTTTTTACCGGCGCCAGGCGCGCGATGATGCCGACCAAAGGCGCGTCGGCGGGCAGCTTTAATTCGGCGCGAACGAGGGCGCGGGCCGTCGCGATTTGCGTCGCGCTCCCGCGAAACGGCGCCAGATCAACGCCCAGAGTAATCGCCCGATATTGCGATTTTTCGCCGATACCCAATTCGCGGAGTTGTGCGCCCAATTCGTCCGAGAGACAAATCAAACGGTCGCTGCCGCGCGCGGCGAAGCGTTCGAGGCCCAGATAAAGCGGGCGCTCGAACGGGCGCCAATCGTAGCCCTCGAAGATATTGACGTGAAAGGTATGAATCCGAATTGGCACGCCCGCAATGCGAGCGGCCAGACGGCCCAACACCCCGGCTTTGGACAAATGCGTGTCGCAGATATGTGGACGAAATTCGCGAAAATGGCGCACCAAATCGCGGAGGGCGCGCGCGTCGCGCGTCGGGGCAGCGTCACGGCGCAAACTACCGATGACGTGTGGGCGCAAACCCAAATCGTGGAGCGCGAAATAATCGCCCTCGCGCGCGTCGGGCGGGCCGCAATAGAGGCGCGCGTCGAAATCGCCCTGCAAACCGCGCATCAACAGCGCGATGTGTTTGGCGGCGCCGCCCACGCCAGGCCGCGTCAATACGCGCGCGATGCGGAGAGCGCGCGTTTCCGTGCGAGCGGAGGCAGAACGAAACACACCCGATAGTTTACGCGGCAAACGACGCGCGCAGAATCAGGAGTGACATAGTTCACCGAGAGTCTGGTTTGGAGCGCCCCTGTAAGGGCGTTTAAGCGTCACTCTCGCGAGCGCGAGCGCGCTGCAAGCCAGACTCTAACAACTCGTGGTTTATCGCAATGGAATTTGAAACAATAATAAACGTCAATGTTACCAATATATTTCGCAAAGCGATTGTTAATTACAATGCGACGTAAGTTAAAACCTTACGCTCCCCTCTCATCTGTCAAACTGGCGAGTTGAGTCGCACTCTTTATGGATCATTCGGGAATTTTATTCGCGTTGCTTTACGTCTTCGTGGCGGCGCAAATCGGTGCCGAAGTCGCGCAACGATTGAAGTTGCCTTCGGTCGTCGGCGAAATCGCGGCGGGCATCCTCATCGGGCCGTCAATTTTGGGGCTGGTCAGCGTGGCGCCCGAAATGGGCGGACACGCCAACAGCACCGCCGAACCGCTTTTGATGCTTTCAGAAGTCGGCGCGGTTTTGCTGTTGTTTTCGGTCGGCCTCGAAACGCGGCTGGGCGACCTGCGCAAAGTCGGGTCGAGCGCGTTCCAGGTCGGTGTCATCGGGCTCATCGTGCCGTTTATTCTGGGCGCGTTGTGGGCACATTTTTCCGGTCACGACACGCCGCGTTCGTTGTTTATCGCGGCGGCTTTTGTGGCAACGAGCGCCGGTATTACGGCGCGCGTGTTGAGCGAGTTGGGCGTGTTGGGCCGCATCGAATCACGGGTAATTCTGGGCGCCGCCGTGATTGACGATATTCTGGCGATGCTGCTGTTGGGCGTCGTCGGTTCGTTGGGCAAAGCGGGCGGCGTTTCGGTCGGCAACCTGATATTTTCTCTGGTGGCGGCGCTGCTATTCGTCGGCATCGTCGCGGTCGGCGGCGGACGCATCATGCGCGAACAGTCGGCGGTTTTAGACGCGCCGATTTCGCCGCACTCGCCGCTGATTCTATCGCTGGTGGCCTGTTTGGGCTTCGCGGCTTTGGGTTCTAAAATCGGTCTGGCGCCGATTATCGGTTCGTTTCTGGCGGGCATGGCGATGGCCGAAACTCCGCATCGCGAGCATCTGGAAAAACGGATTCAGGTCATCATGGCGTTCATCACGCCGTTTTTCTTCGTCGTGACCGGAATGCAGATCGAGCTGGCACAACTGGCTTCGTGGGGCTCCGTCGGCACGCTGATATTCATCACGTTTCTGGCGGCGATTGGCAAAATAGTCGGCGGCGGATTTGGCGCGCGCGCTCTGGGCGCCAAGAGCGCGTTAATCGTCGGCGTCGGTATGGTGCCGCGCGGCGAAGTCGGCATTATCGTGGCGACGCTGGGCTTGCAACAGGGCGTCTTCGATCAGGAAGTTTATGCCTTAATTATCGCCATGAGTTTGCTGACTTCGATTATCGCGCCGCCAATTTTGAAGATGCAGTTCGCCAATATACAAAAAGAGGAATCGAAGGCTGGCGAAGAAAGCGCGCTCCACGCGGTCGAATCAACGGGACACGGGTGAAAGGATGAAGGCTGAAGGACTTTCGCAGAGAGCGTTACCGTTGCGTCAGAAACACGTCATCGCTCAGCGTCCAGGGCGTGACTTTATCCGAGGCGTCCGAGACCAAACGCGTCCAGATTTGATAAGGGCCGATCACGCTGTCGGCGTGCAGAAAGAGCGGCACGCTCGCGCGATAGAGTTCACCCGCGCGGACGTTGGCGGGCAAAATCAGGCGGCGATGCTGGCGCGTCACTACAACGCGATTCGCGTTGGAATCTTCGGGGGTTCGCGCGGGTTCGTCGGGCGCCGGAGCGCTTTTGTCGAAGGTGCCAAGCGGCGCAATCAATACTTCGATTTGGCCGCTTGCATAATCTTGCTTCGGCGCGTCAGTGGGCGCTTTGGGCGCGCGAAAATCTACGTCGAAGGCGGCCAGAGAGCCGATGGAAATGTTAGGCGAAACTTCGCTTTCGCCCTTTTCCCAAAGCGGCACGCGACGGAAACGCGCGCGCTCCAAACCGTTGGGGCCAGGCGTCGCCTTGAGCCCACCCGTCGCGGGCGCGAGTTGCGCGGGCTGAGGCAGTTTACGGTCGGTGACGAGTAATAAATTGCCCGAAGGCGTCGCCATTTCGAGCGGATGCCGCGCATCGGTGGGCGCGTCCCAGTTGTTGATGAAAACCGGCCCATTACGCCGCAGTTGTTCGACGTAAAGATGGGCATCTTTATCCAGAGCCTTCTGAAAAACCAGTCGGCCCCAGGGCGTCGCCACATCGGGCGCGGCGTCGAGGGCGAATTTGACATACCAAAAGCCCCATAATGCGTCGTCGGAATGGAACAAAATCGTCGAATAACGTCCGCTTTCTCGCGCCGCCGCTTGAGCCGCATTGGCCTGTTGCAACGCGGCGTCGCGCACGCGCGTCACGTTCGCCTGCGAAGCCGAAGGCGCGAATAACGCCCATTGCACGATGACCGTCGCTATCACCAGAAGCGGCGCGGCGGTGCGCGCCAAACCTTCGCGGCGCCACAGCGCGCCCAGAAATACGCTCAGGCCCAGGCCCATCCATAGCGCCATCACCAGGTAACACGGGAAGAAAAAGTTCGACTGATCCGAGACTTTATAATTGATCTGCGTCGCCAGATTCGAGAGGAATATTAGCAGCAACACCAGGCCAACGCGTTTATCGGCGAACGAACGCCACAGGCCGACGAATAATAGCGGCGTCGCCCACAGGTAGCCCAGCAAAACGAAGGTGCCCAACTCGCGCAAACGCGCGGGGATTTCCGAGGGCGGCTGCGTCATTTTTTTGACGATGACCTCTTTGCCATCCACGATTTCCGTCGTGGTTTCCATCAGCAAACGCCGGTATTGCGCCGCCGAAACGTGCTGCTTGAGATTGGATAACGTCGCCGGATGCGACCAGTCGAGCGGCCAGTAATACGAACTTTCCATCGCCGTTGGCGGCGGCGGCGGGAACTGCGCGCTGCGGATCGGCAGATAGAGTATCGGCAGCAGCGCACAGACGAAAAACGCGCCCGCCGTCGCGGTTTGGCGCGCGCGCAAACCGCGTTTCCACACGGTCAATATCAACAGAAACGGCAGAAAGAAGACGCCCGACAGATGCACGACTGGAACCAGTCCAGCCAAAATCGCGAGCGTGCAGGCATCGCGCCAATCGCCGTCCTGATGCCAGGCGACGGCGAAATATAAGAGCAGCGCGCCCATCAGCGCCGCCAGAGCGTAAACCTCGGCGATGAGGAATTGCGTGCCGACATAGAAGAAGCCGCCCAACAGCCAACCGGCGCCCAGAGCCGACCAACGTGCGACGTTTTTGTTGACGAATGCATCGCCGGATTGCTGTTGTGCCAGCACCAGGCGATGAACGCACAGGGCGATAGTGCCGACGGCGGCCATGCCGCAAACGCTGGAAAACAGGTTGTAGCGCCAACCGATTTCGCCGAGCGGAATAAGCGCGAAGACGCGCCCCAGCAGGCACCACACCGGATAACCCGACGGATGGGCGATGCCCAAACGGTAGGAGGCGGCGATGAGTTCGCCGCAATCGCCGCCGCGCGTGACCGTGGGCGACAACAAAAAGAGCAGCAAAACCCAAAGTGGCAGGGCCGCGCCCCACCACACCAGAACGCGTTCGCGACGAAGATTCATTGGCGCCCAGTCAATCATATTTGCCCTGAATTGGGCCAAAATAATTTAGCGTAATTCGGGCGGCGGATCGGGGAATCGTTCGGCGTTTCTGCCCCACATATCGACGATGCGGCGCCCAAACAGCGAAACCGCCGCAATAACGACGAGCGCGATCAACGAAATTAACATTCCGTATTCGACCAACGTCTGCCCGTCCTCTTCTTCCAAAAATTTGATTAACATGGTGTGTTCACCTCCAGCCATCGCGCTTACGAGTCGTCAACGCGATGCAGTGTGCGGACTCTGCGCTCTGGCGTGCCCGCAGTTCGACGATTTTTTGAGGTGCCGATGCCGCCCTGCTTTCCGACTCTCAAATCATTTTATATTCATCAATGTTGCCAAATCGATTTCGATTTCTTTGCGCATGATGTAGCATACAAAGTGCGGTTTCACCGAAGTGTAAGCACAAACCTCCAACGTCGAGACAATGGAGGTTTGTGCGCGCATGGCCAGGCCGCTTTACGTTGTGGTGTTGATCGAGTTGGTGGCGGTGCCGAACACGCCTTTGATCTTGCCGCCCAAGAGCGTCAGAACGGCGATAACAACCAGAGCGATCAAGGAGATCAAAAGTCCGTATTCAACGAGGGTCTGGCCCTCTTCTTCCTGCAAAAATTGTTTCATCATGGTGGAGTTCACTTCCTGTAAATTTTCGCGAGTGCCAATTTAAAGCGTTGGCCTTTTGAGCCTGTTGGTATGCTCGCTGTCACTTGAGTAAGCACCGGATTTGCCAAAGCTGAAAAACTTCTTATTTTTCAGATAAATCGGATATATTCGCCCGCTTCAATGGACATCGAGATCAACAAAAAAGCCCGCCTGAATGAAACAGGCGAGCTTTTCGAGTTCTGACTTTCGTCAGCAGATGCGGCTTACGTTGTGGTGTTGATCGAGTTGGTGGCGGTGCCGAACACGCCTTTGATCTTGCCGCCCAAGAGCGTCAGAACGGCGATAACAACGAGCGCGATGAGCGAGATCAAAAGGCCGTATTCAACGAGGGTCTGGCCCTCTTCTTCCTGCAAAAATTGTTTCATCATGGTGGAGTTCACTTCCTGTAAATTTTGAGGCGGTCGCTGGGCTCAACTGTCCGTTGACCTCGCCGCCACGAACGTTATGTAGCAACGAAGTTGCCGCGATGAAAGTAAACTGCCGAGAACGCAGAATACACGGAGACAATCAAATTTTAGTTGGGGCGAGCGGTGGGAAACAGTGCATCAACGGCGAACGTCCAATCGGGCACGGCCTCGCCCGCATCGGCGATTTCGCCGCGCCGGAAAATTTGCGGGTTCTCGGCATCGGGCGCAGTGAATTTGGCGATGACTTCATCGTTGCGCAAGTCAACATCCCACGCGACGAGGGTTCCGGCGGCGAAGTAATCGGCGATTTTAGCGGTAATAGCGGCTTCTGCGCGACGACCATAATCTTCCTTATTGCGCACTTCGACAGCGAAAATCGGCGGCGCGGGCAGAAAGCCCATCGGGTTTTCTGGATCGGCGCCCGTGTAAAAAGCGGCGTCGGCGCAGAACGATAAGCGATTGGGCAAATCACTAAAGAAAGCCGACGAAACCGCCCAGCGATTCGCCTGTGCCGAATTGTTGTTCGTAATCTCTCAGAGACGTCCTAATCTCCATCGCCGCGTGCGCTGGAAGAAAACCTGCTGACTCGAACTCGACGATTTGACCGGCGAGAATTTCGGCTTTGCCTTCGGTTGACATCAACGCTTTGTAGAGCGGATCGTTTTCACTTAGAATCGCCATTGGAACAACTCCTGTTTAACTCGGGAACTCCGCAATCCGCTCGCGCAAGACGCCGATTTGAGCGTTCAAACCGTTGATTTCTTCCAACAATTGGTTACTGCGCTCGATGTCCGATGTCTCCAAATGTTCCGCTTCCAGCGAATGCTGACGAGTGATTAATTCCTGCTCGCGCAAACTCAACGCCGCCAAATCGGGTGGCACTTCGGGCGCGCGTTTTTTGAAGAGCGACATGAAATTTAACGCTCGCCAATCGGCGCATATTTGCGACCGGTTTCGCCAATGTAATCGCTCGACGGGCGGAACAGGCGGTTGTTGGCGTATTGCTCCAGCAAGTGCGCCGTCCAACCGACGACGCGCGAACAGGCGAAAATCGGAGTGAACAAAGAGTGCGGAATGCCCATGACTTGATAGGCCGAGGCGCTGTAAAAGTCCACGTTGGGGAACAGTTGCTTTTCGATGACTTTAGGCTGAAACGCCTCTTCGACGGCGTGCGTCATCTGGAACCATTTGGTGTTGCCCGCGCGTTTGCCAAGCTCTTCGCTCATGCGCTCCAGAATGACGGCGCGCGGGTCTTTGGCCTTGTAAACGCGATGGCCGAAACCCATAATTTTCTTCTTGTTGGCGACGGCGTTCTCGACGTAATCGGCGGCGTTGTCCACTTCGCCGATCTCTTCGAGCATCTTCATTACGGCTTCGTTGGCGCCGCCGTGAAGCGGGCCTTTGAGCGTGTTAATCGCGCTGACGACCGCCGAATGCAAATCCGAAAGCGTCGCCGCCGTCACGCGCGCCGAGAAGGTCGAAGCGTTCAATTCGTGGTCGGCGTGCAAAATCAGCGCAGCGTCCATCGTCTCGACAGCGTAGGGATCGGGCACTTCGCCGTTCATGCAATAGAGCATATTGTAAGCGAGCGATTCCGTCACGTCGGGCGCGATGGGCGTCATGTCCGAACTGATGCGATGCCAGGCGTTCATAATCAGCGGCAGTTGCGCGGTCAGGCGGACGGCTTTGGCGTTGTTGGCCTCGCCGCTCATGTCGTCGGCGGCGGGGTCGAGCGTTCCCATCGCTGCGGCGCCGATGGACAAAACGCGCATCGGATTGGCATCGAAGGGCAACGTCTTCAGCAAATCCAACAGATGATCGGGCAGCACCATCGAATGAGCGAGGTCGGCTTTGAGGCCGTCCAACTCGGATTGCGTGGGCAAATCGCCGTGCCACAAAAGCCAGGCGACTTCCTCGAACGAGGCGTTTTCGACCAAATCGTCGATGTCGTAGCCTCGATACACCAGTTGTCCGCGTTGGCCGTCGATATAACAAATCGACGATTGCGCCACAACAACATCTTCCAGTCCAGACGGTTTTTTATCGCTCATTTTTTTCCTTTGGGTTTAATTTTGTAGACATGGCACGCCATGTCCCTACGATTTACTCCGGTAACACTTGCAACATTCGATTGACGCCTTCTTTGATGTTTTCCAGTGACGCCGCATACGAGAAGCGAACGTGTTCGGGCGCGCCGAAACCTTCGCCGGGCACGCAGGCCACGCCCGCCGTTTCCAGCAAGTAATCTGTCAAATTCTGCGCCGAGTTGATCTGCTTGCCGTCCGCGACCATTTTGCCGAACAGCCCCGATACTTTGGGGAACAGGTAAAACGCGCCTTCGGGTTTGGGCACTTCAAAGCCCGGCACATCCTTCAACAGTTCGCGCATGATGCCGCTCCGTTTATGAAACGTTTCGAGCATTTCGGTCGGGAGGGGCCCCTCCAAAGCGGCGACGGCTCCGGCTTGCGCGAAGCTCGTCGGGTTCGAGGTGCTCTGCGATTGCAGTTTGCTCATCGCTTTACTCAGTTCGAGCGTCGAAGCCGTCCAGCCGATGCGCCAACCAGTCATCGAATAGGTCTTGGAAACGCCTTGCACGATGACGCAACGCGTTTGAAATTCGGGCGAAAATGCCGCCATGCTCCATTGCGTATTGGGCGCGTAAACCATGTGTTCGTAAATCTCGTCGGTGATGACCAGAACGTCGGGATATTTATCCAACACTTCGCACAGCACCTTCAGTTCGTCGGGCGGATAAACCGCGCCACTGGGATTGGAAGGCGAATTCATCACGAACGCGCGCGCTTTGGGGTGCTGCCTCAGCGCTTCTTCCAACTGTGCGGGCGAGATTTTGAAGCCGCTTTCCTGCGTCGTCGGCAGGAAAACCGGCACGCCGTCGGCCAGCAAAACCTGATCGGGATAGGAAACCCAATAGGGAGTGGGAATCAGCACTTCGTCGCCCGCGTTGAGGATGGACTGGAAGATATTGAACAGCGAATGTTTACCGCCGCACGAGACGACGATTTGCTCGGCGGTGTATTCCAACCCGTTTTCGCGCTTTAACTTGTCGGCGATGGCCTGACGCAATTTGGGCGTGCCGGGGGCGGCGGTATACTTGGTATCGCCATTTTGCAGCGCCGCGATGCAGGCGTCTTTGATGTGCTGCGGCGTATCGAAATCGGGTTCGCCGACATCGAACGATAAGACATCTTTTCCTGCCGCGCGCATCGCCTTGGCGCGCGCCGAAACCGCCAGAGTCGGCGATGGTTGAATGCGGTTGATTCTTTCCGAAAGCATAATTTATCAAGCGCCCGCGTTGGCGAGGCGTCTCCTTCAAGGTTACCTCTCCAGCGCTATTCTCAGCAATTCTCTTTCCCTTATATATGGCCCCCGATAATCCGCAACTCCCGCCCGCGCCCGACGAAATCACGCCCGAAATCTCGACCTGGGAAGACGACGAAACCAACGCCACACGCTTTTTGCGCGCCGCTTGCGTTCTGGTCATCGGCCTGCTGTTGGGCTGGGCGCAGTGGAAAAGTCCCCTCGGCAACATCGGCGCCAACTGGAATCGCTGGATCACCACCAGCGTTTTATTCAATTTCGTGTTGCCTCTGGGGATGGTGTGGATGCTCTTCGGGCAAGGCCTGGTGCATCAGGATTGGCTCAAAGACCAGAAGCATAACGCCTGGGATTACGGCTGGCGCTGGGGCGATTGGCGCAAACACTTGAAAATCGCTTTGATTTTGTGGGCCGTGATGCTGCCATTTCTGATTTATTTCTCGCGCCAACCCGAAGTTCGGCTTTCTTACCAATACTATCTGCCGCCGACGACAAACGCGCTGCAATGGCTCTGGCTGTTGGTTTCCCTTGCGATATATATGTTTTGCTGGGAATGGTTTTTTCGCGGCTTCGGTTTATTCGGCATTGCGCAAGGCTTCGGCCCCTGGGTTTCGATTGGCATTGGCGCGCTTTGCTTTGGCCTGGCGCACGCTGGCAAGCCGCAAGCCGAAATGATCAGCGCGTTCGGCGGCGGTTTGGTGTTGGGCGTTTTGTGCTGGCGCGAGAAATCGTTCGTGCCCGCGTTTTTTACACACGCGCTGGTGCATTGTTCGTTCGCGGTGTTGGTCAAAATTTAGACAGGATGGACAGGATTTAACAGGATAAGTTCGAGCGCGCTCAACATCCGAAGAAAAGTCAAATTAAATTTTCGGTTTAAATATCGAAACTTCAACCCGCTCGAACCCATCCTGTCCATCCTGTCTAAAAAATCATGAAACAATTCCTTCCCCTCGCTGCCCTGGCCGCGACTTTACTTATCGGCGGTTGCGCCAACGATCCGCGCGGTGCGGGCCCGACGACCAACTCGGCCAATCGTCTGGAAGTCAACCTGACGACGGTCGGCTCGATTAACCCCAACTTTTACTATGCCGTCGCCTTCGACGACCAAACTGGCGATGGCGTCGGGCCGGTCGCGATTGTGGGGAATACGCCAATTCTCAACGGCGTCGTCGGCGGCAATTTTCGGCTGGCGGTGGTTTATCATCTCAACCAGTTTCAGGTCTTCTATCGCACCGACCCGACCAATCCGGCGACCGAGCAACAGGTTCTGGTATCGCCGTTTTTCGTGCAGCCGCGCACTACGCCAAACGGCATCCAATTCACTCTCGATTTGGACGCGCGCCTGGGCAACGGCAACTTTTTCTTTCCGCGCAACGCCGCGAACCTGGCGCCCGACCGTTTGGATTTGAACTTCGTCACCACCTCAACCATTCTGCGCGCGGCGCAGGATAACCGCCTCAAACCAGTTGATTCGTTCGGCCCGGCGACGACCTCGACGCCGATCCTCGATTTTCAGACCGCCGCCACCCGTCGCACCGACAATTTGGATCCCGTCGGCGACCAGCGTTTCGATGTTGACCCGTCGTTCACCACGCAAAGTTCGCCCGAATTCGCGCCTTTTCCCAATCTGGACGTGAACAATTTGCAGATCAACATCACGCGCGATAGAAGCCAGTAGGGAGACGGACGCATCACACCCCCTCTGGCACGCAACTCGAAACTAAGCGCGTCCACCATGCAACTCACCGATAAAGTCGCGTTCATTACTGGCGCCGGTTCGGGCATCGGCAAAGCCTCGGCTCTGCTGTTCGCCCAAGAAGGCGCTAAAGTTGTGGCCATCAGCCGCACACTCGAAGAGGTTCAGACCACCGCCGACGAGATCACCGAAACCGGTGGTCAGGCCATCGCCATTGACGCCGATATTTCTAAGGCCGAAGATATCAAGCGCGCGGTCGCGCAAACCGTCGAGAAATTTGGCGGCATTGACATCGTGTTCGCCAACGCTGGCATCAATGGCGTGTGGGCGCCCATCGAAGAAATTTCGGACGAAGATTTCGACAAAACCATCGACATCAACTTGAAGGGCACCTTTATGACGCTGAAATATACCTTTCCGCATTTGAAGAAAAAGGGTGGCAGCGTTTTGGTGACGGCGAGCGTCAACGGCACTCGTGTTTTCAAGGGCGAGCGCATCGCTTATTCCTGCACCAAGGCGAGTCAGGTCGTTTTGGTCAAGTCGCTGGCGGTCGAGTTCGCGCTTCACGGCGTGCGCATCAACGCGATTTGTCCGGGCGCGATTGACACGCAAATTGGCGATTCAACGCGCGCGATTGATGTCAAAGAAGTCGGTTTGCCGGTCGAATATCCCAAGGGCCGTGTGCCGCTCAACGAGGGCGTCTCCAATCACGTCGCGCAGTTGGCGCTGTTTCTGGCGAGCGATAATTCCGCGCATATCACCGGCACGCCGATTTGGATCGATGGCGCCGAAACGTTGATTTAGTTGAATTGCCGGACAGAATTGGCCTCTTCAAGAATGATATAACCTGAGTCTGTCTTCTATAATTGCCCCGAATTTTTACCTCTACCCGACCTGTCATTCTGAGCGTAGAGAGGCGTCCTGTGCGAAGCCGAAGGAACGAAGTCGAAGAATCCATGCGTCAGAATTCGCGTGGACGTTCAAGGTTGCCATTACGTCATGGATTCTTCGACTTCGTTCCTTCGGCTTCGCACAGGACGCCTCTCTACGCTCAGAATGACAGGTCGGGTAGAGGTAAAAATTCGAGGCAAATAGTGCGGTCTCTGACGTTTGTTCCCAGGGCAAGCAAGACCACAACTATGACCGCGTAAACTATAAGCCGTTCAGATTTACTATGCCCAATCCCATTGCGCCGTCCAATACCGGTTTTGCCGCCGTTTTCCTCGATTTCGAGAACGTCTACTATTTCCTCAAAAACACTTTCTTCGATCCGCCCGAACTCAACGATCATATTTTGGAAATGTTGCGCAACCTGCGCCAGAAATTGAAAGAAGCCTATAATTTAGATAGCATCGTCTTAAACGCTTACGCCGACTTCGAGCGCCTCGATTCGGCGCCGCAAAGCGCGCTTTATCTGTTGGGCGTGGACACCAAAAACGTGCTGGGCACCGACCACAAAAACGCCGCCGATATGCGGCTGTGCATTGATGTTTTGGAAGTGCTTTACACGCGCGCCGAAATTAACACGTTCGTGTTGGTGGCGGGCGACCGCGATTATATTCCGGTCATTCAGCATCTGCGCCGCCAGGCGCGACGGGTGTTGGGCGTCGGTTTCCGCGAGAGCGTTTCGGGCGATTTGCTGTTGAATCTGGGCGAAGGCCAGTTTCTGGACGCGCGCGAATTGCTGAACGAAAACACGCTCGAACGCTTGGAGGCGCGCCGCGTCGAACAGCAAAAGTTGCACGACGAACGCGAGAAGCGTTTCGCCGAACAAGCCCGCGAAATCAGCGAGCGCGCCCGCGCCGCGACATCGCAGCCGAGCGCGCCTAAATCCGAGCCAGCAATTCATGGCAACGGCTTGGCCTCAACTTCAACGTCCTCGCAGGTGCGCGACGAGCGAATACTGCATAATGCGCCCATCGCGCCGCCATTGCCGCCGCAATTCGCCGAAATCTCGCGCATCCACGATGCCAACGCTCTGGCGTGTTTGGAGATCATCCTGGAGCGCGTGCATCAGTTGGAGCAGACGCACGGCACGCGCGAACTGTGGCTTGGCCCGTTTCTGCGCCAATTGACCGACGAAATGCCGATGCTCGCCGAATTCGAGCGCCGCAACGCCCTCGACGATTTGGCGCGCGCCGGAGCGACTTTAGTCGAAAAGCGACCGGGCGATCCGCATCCGTTTTCGGTTTTGCTGATCAACTTCCAGCACCCCGACGTGTGGGAGTTGAACCCGTAGCTCCAATTCAATCAACCGCCGAGGATGGAGAGGGCGCGGAGAGAGTCCTAAAAATAGGAGTTACGCAGTTGAGTTTGCGACCGCGAACCGCGCGCGTAAGCAAGCGGGCCATAACGCTCACGACACAGTTGAAGTCTGCTTGCCACTCTGACAGCCCGCTTGCTTACGCG
>JAABUN010003117.1_pt1 | contig 26803 bp, 34 predicted proteins | sample 5559311 | NCBI WGS metagenome assembly JAABUN01 (sample SAMN10711877, study PRJNA513370) | rock metagenome | isolation source: Antarctica rocks | place: Antarctica: Victoria Land, Siegfried Peak sud
AAGCGGCTGGCACGTCAGAACATCGCTCGCGCGTTTCGCCGGGCCAAGAAGGAGAGGTCACATGAGGGAAGGTCGCCGGCGCGGATCGCGCATGTCAGGACGACTGCTTGCGGTGGGGACCGCGGCGGTGCTCTCGATCGGCGTCGCCGCCTGTGGCGGCGATGACGAGAAGAGCGGTGGCAGCGGCGATGGCGCTGCCAAGAAGGACGAGGAGGTCACCGTCGGCCTGATCACCAAGACCGAGGCGAACCCGTTCTTCGTGAAGATGAAGGAAGGCGCGCAGGCGAAGGCCAAGGAGCTCAACGTGAAGCTCCTCACGGCCGCCGGCAAGTCCGACACGGACAACCAGAGCCAGGTGACGGCACTCGAGAACATGACGACGCAGGGCGCCAAGGGCATCCTGCTCGTGCCCGCCGATACCAAGGCTGTCGTCCCGGCGATCAAGAAGGCGCGCGACGCGGGCGTGGTGGTCATCGCGCTCGACACGCCGACGGATCCGGAGGAAGCCGTCGACGCGCTGTTCGCGACGGACAACAAGAAGGCCGGTGTGCTGATCGGGGAGTACGCGAAGGCAAAGGCGAAGAAGATGGGCATCGAGCCCAAGATCGCCATGCTCGACCTCGCCCCCGGCATCACGGTCGGACAGCTCCGCCATGACGGATTCCTCGAGGGCTTCGGAATCAAGGAGGGCGATCCCCAGATCGTCGGCGCCGCACCCACGCTGGGTGAGGTGGCGAAGGGTCAGTCGGCGATGGAGACGCTGCTCCAGAAGGACCCGGACATCAACATCATCTACTCGATCAACGAGCCCTCGGGCTTCGGCGGCGCCACCGCGCTGAAGGCGGCCGGCAAGGATCCCAAGGACTTCATCCTCGTCTCCGTCGACGGCGGCTGTGACGCGATCAAGCGAGGGATCAAGACCGGCATCATCGACGCCACCTCGCAGCAGTACCCGCTCAAGATGGCGTCCATCGGCGTGGAGAAGATCACCGAGGCCGCCCGGGGCGGGGCGAAGCCGTCGGGCTACACCGACACGGGTGTCGAGCTCATCGCGGGCGAGCCGGTCGACGGGGTCAAGTCCAAGGACGAAGCCTTCGGAACGGAGAACTGCTGGGGCTGAGGCGACCGGCGGCCGGTCCGAGATCGCGGACCGGCCGCCGACGCTTCGTCCTGACGGAAAGGACCCACTGTGAGCCAGCCATCACAAACACAGACCGCCGGGGCGGGAGCCGAGTCCGGTGGCGAGGCAGCACCGCCCACAGGCGCGGGCGGGCGGGCCGTCTCCAAGGTCTCGGGGGATCGTGTTGCGCAGCTCGGACCACTGATCGCGCTGCTGCTCGCGTGCGTCTTCTTCACCACGCAGTCGGACCGGTTCCTCGACCCGACCAACTTCTCCCTGATCATCCAGCAGGTCATGGTGGTCGGCACCCTGGCCATCGGCCAGACCCTGATCATCCTCACCGCGGGCATCGACCTGGCCTGCGGCACCGCCATGGCGCTGGGCTCGATCGTCATGACCAAGCTGGCGGTCGACTCCAACGTGCCGCCGGTGATCGCGATCCTGCTCGGGATCGCAACCTGTGCGGCGATCGGCTTCCTCAACGGCAGCCTCGTCGTCGGTCTGAGCCTGCCGCCCTTCATCGTGACGCTGGGCACCTTCTCCATCTGCCTCGCGCTCACGCACATCTACTCCAAGGACAAGACGATCTCGAACCTTCCCAGCGTCATGACCAAACTGGGCGAGTCCTTCAAGATCGGGAGCACGGCGGTGACGTACGGGTCACTGGTGACCCTGGCGTTGTTCGCGCTGGTCTGGTTCGTTCTCACCCAGACCTCGTGGGGCCGGCGCGTCTACGCCCTGGGAGACAACCCCGAGGCCACCCGGCTCATGGGCATTCCCGTCCGCAAGCAGCTGCTGATGGTCTATGGGGTGGCGGGCATCATCTACGGCATCGCGGCGCTGCTGCTGATCGCGCGGACCAACGTCGGCGACCCGAACGCCGGCCAGACCGACAACCTGGACGCCATCACGGCGGTGGTGCTCGGAGGGACGAGCCTGTTCGGCGGCCGGGGCACGATCATCGGAACCCTGATCGGGGCGCTGATCATCGGCGTGGTGCGCAATGGCCTCGTCCTCATGGGCGTCGCGTCGAACTACCAGATCCTCATCACGGGCATCCTCGTCATCGTCGCCGTGTCCGTCGACCAGATTGCGAGGAAGCGCGGATGAGCACCACCACCGAGGATCGGACACCCATCCTGTCGGCGCGAGGATTGGAGAAGCGTTACGGAAGCGTGACCGCGATCGACGGTGCCGACTTCGACCTCTATCCGGGCGAGATCCTCGCCGTCATCGGGGATAACGGCGCCGGCAAGTCGAGCATGATCAAGGCGCTCTCCGGTGCGACGATCCCAGACTCGGGGACGATCAGCCTCGATGGCGAGGAAGTCCACTTCAAGTCACCGCTGGAGGCACGGAAGGCCGGGATCGAGACGGTCTACCAGGACCTCGCGGTGGCCCCGGCGCTCGACATCGCGACCAACCTGTTCCTCGGTCGGGAGAAGCGGCGATCCGGACCGCTCGGAACCCTCTTTCGCATGTTGGACCACAAGGGCATGCGGAGCGAGGCCGAGAAGCAGATGAACAGCCTCCAGATCGGGATCCGCTCGATGAGCCAGCCAGTCGAGACGTTGTCGGGCGGTCAGCGCCAGGGGGTCGCAGTGGCCCGCGCGGCGGCGTGGGCCCGCAAGCTGGTGATCATGGACGAGCCCACCGCCGCCCTCGGCGTCAAGGAGTCCGCACAAGTCCTCGAGCTCATCAAGCGCGTCCGCGACAACGGCCTCCCAGTCATTCTCATCAGCCACAACATGCCGCATGTGTTCGAGATCGCCGACCGCATCCACATCCACCGACTGGGAAAGCGCGTGGCAGTGGTGTCCCCCAAGACCCACAACATGCACGACGTGGTGGGGATCATGACCGGAGCGGTCGTCCACGACAACGAACATCCCGGCCAGGAGTCGGGCGAGGTCGGCGACGGCGACGACCAGGAGCCGGGTCGGTCAGAAGCGCCGGGCGCGCGGCCGGCGGGCTGACCCGTCGCGACCGCGGCAAGCAGTGCTTCGTGAGTGTCACAAGCTTGTTACAATCTCTCGCACGGACCTGTCAGGGTCCGCCCCGATCTCATAACTGCTTTGGAAGGATTCGCAATGACACGACGCCTACTCGCCGCCATCGGCAGCGTCCTGCGTAACGACTACATGGAGAACGGGGTGCACTTCCACTCGGGGGCGAGCGGTCGGCCCGCCGTCTGCCACGACTCCCACTGCACCAGTCCGCGGCTGCAGGTCGAGGACTGAGCGTCGAAGGGAACTGTGCCTGTTCTCTCCGCTTTCGATCTCACCGATCGAGTCGCCGTGGTCACGGGCGGCAACCGTGGCCTCGGTGAGGCATTCGCACATGCGCTGGCAGAAGTGGGAGCCCAGGTGGTCGTTGCGGCCCGAGACACGGAGCGCTCAACCGCTACTGCGGAAGCCATCGTGGCCGCGGGCGGCCAGGCCGGCACGGTGGAAGTCGACGTCACCGACCGTGAGTCGGTACGCGCCATGCGGGACACCGTGCTCGACGCCCATGGCACGATCGACATCCTCGTCAACAACGCGGGCGTCTGCTTCCATCGACCCGCCCTCGAAGTCCCGCCCGACGAATGGCGAGCGGTCATGGACGCCAATCTCGACGGGCTCTGGCACTGCTCACAGCTCGTCGGAGAGCACATGGTGGCCCGCGGCGGTGGAGTGATGGTCAACGTCGGCTCGATCTCCGCGCTCATCGTCAACCGGCCACAGATGCAACCCGCCTACAACGCCTCCAAGGCAGCCGTTCACCAGCTGACGAAGTCGCTCGCGGCAGAGTGGGCGCCGCACGGCGTCCGGGTCAACGCGCTCGCGCCGGGCTACGTCAAGACGGACATCGCCCCGGTCGACGAACCCCAGTTCCGCCGGCACTGGATCGAGGACGTGCCGATGCTGCGCTATGCGGTTCCCGAGGAACTCGGGCCCACGATGGTGTACCTCTGCAGCGACGCCTCGAGCTTCATGACCGGCTCCGTGGTGGTCCTCGACGGCGGCTACACGCTCTACTGAAAGGCGTCAGCCCAGCAGACCGGGGCGTCCGGGCGGCTGAACTTCGCGCCGCGGGAGGGTCACCATCACGCTGCGGGCCGAGTGATCGTCCTCCGCCAAGAGGGCGGAAGCGGCATCGAAGATCGGGACAGGATCGAGCCCGAGCAGCCGCAGGCTGCGGTGCACCACCTCGACTTCGGCCTCGAACCCTGCGCCATCCCCACCCGATCCCGCCACGGCCAACGTGACGAGCGCGCGCCGGGCGTGCGGCGGCGAGTGCTCGCGGGCGCCCAGCTCCGCCAGGGCGCGAGCGTGACGCCAGAGCTCGGCGATCGTCTCAGCCCCAAGTGGGCTCACTCCCACTCGATGGTTCCCGGCGGCTTCGAGGTGATGTCGAGCACCACCCGGTTGACCTCGCGTATCTCGTTGATCATGCGCGAGGCGATCTGCTCGAGCAGGTCGTACGGCAATCGTGCCCAGTCGGCGGTCATCGCGTCATTCGACGTCACCGCGCGGATCGCGATCAGGTAGCCGTAGGTCCGCTCGTCGCCCTGTACGCCCACCGTGCGGATATCGGGGAGGACGCAGAAGGATTGCCACAGCTCGCGGTAGAGCCCCGCTGAGCGGATCTCGTCCTGAAGAATGGCGTCGGCGTCGCGCAAGGTGTCCAGGCGCTCCTTGGTGGCCTCGCCCCCGACAATGCGGATGGCGAGCCCAGGGCCGGGAAAGGGCTGGCGCCAGACGAGGCGCTCGGGTAGCCCCAGCTCGGCTCCGACCGCGCGCACCTCATCCTTGAACAGGGCGCGGAGCGGCTCAACGAGCTTGAACTCCAGATCGTCCGGCAAGCCGCCGACATTGTGATGGGACTTGATGGTGGCCGCGCCCGTGCCGCCGCCGGACTCGATCACGTCGGAATACAACGTGCCCTGGACGAGGAACGCCGCGCCCTCGAGGCGGGCCGCCTCCTCCTCGAAGACACGGATGAACTCCGCGCCGATCGCTTTGCGCTTGGACTCGGGCTCCGACAGCCCCGACAGCCGCCGCAGAAAGCGTTCCTCTGCGTCAACGGCCACCAGCGGCACCTTGAAGTGGTCACGGAAGGCGGAGATCACCTGCTCGCCCTCGTTCTTGCGCATCAGCCCGTGATCGACGAACACACACGTGAGCTGGTCACCCACCGCACGGTGGACGAGGAGCGCGGCCACCGAGGAGTCCACCCCGCCTGACAGACCGCAGATGACACGTGCGTTCCCGACCTGGGATCGGATGCGGTCGATCTGCTCCTCGACGATCGACTCCGGGCTCCAGGTCGTTCCACAGCCGCAGACGTCCTCAAGGAAGCGCGTGAGGATCTGCTGCCCGTACGGGGTGTGAACGACCTCCGGATGGAACTGGATGCCGTAGATCCCACGCTCGGAGTCCTCGAGCGCCGCGACGGGCGACTCGCTGGAGGATGCCAGCGCTTCGAAGCCCGGCGGCGCGGCGTAGACGGTGTCGCGGTGTGACATCCAGCAGGTCTGCTGAACCGGCAGACCCCCGAGCAGCCGCCCGCCATCGCCGGCGAGGGTCAAGGTCGAGCGCCCGAACTCACCGACCTCAGCACCCTGGACATCCCCACCGAGGGTCAGCACGAGCGCCTGCATCCCGTAGCAGATGCCCAGCACGGGGATCCCCAGGTCGAGCAGCGCCGGATCCAGACGCGGAGCACCCGGCGCGTAGACCGACGCGGGACCGCCGGAGAGGATCAGGCCCTTCGGCCTGCGGCGACGGACTTCCTCCACGCCGACGTGATGCGGAAGGAGCTCGGAGAAGACCCCGCACTCGCGGACCCGTCGCGCGATGAGCTGCGAGTACTGGCCGCCATAGTCAAGGACCACGACCTCGTCGTTGACCAGCGCGCGCTCGGGCGCGAGCTCTGAAACCGCCTGATCGGCGGGCAGCGCAGAACCGGGACCGTCTGACGACACACCGCCCGGCTCCGCCACTAATTCGCGGGCACGGGCGGGCGAGGGATCAATCGCCGACAAGGGCGATCGTGCCGCCGCGAGATGCCATCCCCACCTGCTGCTCACGTTGCAGGTGCTTGCCTTCGGTCTGCAGCGCCGGCGCGATCATCAGCTCCGCGCGATTGAACTCCGCCATGTCCCGATACCCGCAGGTGGCCATGGAGGTACGCAGGCCGCCCATCAGGTTGAACGTCCCGTCGTTCTCGCGCGCGGGACCCACCAGTATCTCCTGCAGCGTCCCGTTCTGGGTGGTGGCCACCCGGGCGCCGCGGGGAAGGGTCGGATGAAACGTGGCCATCCCCCAGTGGAAGCCGCGGCCGGGCGCCTCGTAGGCTCGCGCCAGCGGCGAGCCGATCATCACGGCATCCGCTCCGCAGGCGACGGCCTTGGCAACGTCACCCCCGTTGCGCATGCCACCATCGGCGATGACCCGGCAGTAGTCCCCCGTCTCAAGCATGTTCTGCGAGCGCGCGGCGGCCACGTCGGCGATCGCGGTGGCCTGCGGCACCCCGATCCCGAGAACGCCGCGCGTGGTGCACGCCGCCCCGGGTCCGACGCCGACCAGCACGCCGACCGCACCTGACCGCATGAGATGCAATCCGGTGTGGTAGCTCGCACAGCCACCGGCCACCACGGGGATGGGCATCTCCGCGATGAACTCCTTGAGGTTGAGGACATGCCCCTGGGTGGACACGTGCTCGGCTGAGATCACGGTGCCCTGGATGACCATGATGTCCAAGCCGGAGTCGAGGGCGACCTCGTAGTACTGCTGCACGCGCTGTGGCGTCAGCGACGCCGCGACGACGACACCCTGCTGCCCGATCTCCTCGATGCGCTGACGGATCAGCTCCGGCTTGACCGGCTCGGCGTAGATGTCCTGCATCTCGCGGGTGGCCTCGTCGCGATCGAGGCCGGCGATGCGCTCGAGTTGGGCCTCGGGATCCTCGTAGCGACACCAGATGCCCTCGAGGTTGAGGACGGCCAAGCCACCGAGGCGGCCGACCGCAACCGCGGTGTCGGGCGAAACCACGCCGTCCATGGCCGACGCCATGAGCGGGAGCTCGAACCGGTAGGGGCCAAGCGTCCACGAGATGTCGACGTCGTCCGGGTCTCGCGTGCGCCTGGACGGCACGATTGCGATGTCGTCGAACCCATAGGCGCGGCGCGCCTTCTTGCCACGGCCGATCTCTACTTCCATAGCTCAGGTCCTCGAGTCGATACGGACTGTGACCGGGCGAATGGCACGGGGTCCGAACGGTGGATTTCAGCTCGCGTTGACGCGGCCCGACGAGGCTACCACCGGCACCGGCAGGACTTTTGCCCTCGACGTCGACGGGTTCAGCCGACCTCGGCCGCGGGCAGCCCCGGGCGCTCGAGCTCGACCTTGTCGAGCAGCCGCTCGATCCTGCCCGCGTCGACGATCCCGGCGCCGAGGTGCTGAGTCGACTCCGCCCCCGCCGCCACCCCGTGCACGAGACAGTCGGCGGCGCTCTTGCCCTGGTAGCGGGCGGCGACGAAGCCGGCCAGGAACGCATCACCCGAGCCAACCGTCGAGCGGGGCTCGAGCGCCGGTCCGCGCACCCGGTAGAGCACATGAGCCCCCCCGGGGCTGACACCGTCCTCGGCCGCCATCATCGCGTAGCAGCCGTCAGGCGCGGTCATGATGGCCTCGCGAGCGCCCAACCCGATCATCTCCCGGACGGCGATGACGTGGTCCTCCTCGTCGTTGAACTCGTGGCCGACGAGCTCCTCGGCTTCGAGGACGTTGGGGGAGATCACAGCGGGCTCGGCCCGCACGGCGCGCCGCAGAGGATCGCCGTCCGTATCGACCACCGTCGCCACGCCCATCCGGCGCAGCTCCGGTATCAGCCGGGCGTAGACATCGATCTCGACCTGTCGTGGCAGGGAACCCGCGAACACGCACATGGAGGCTCCCTGTGCCAGATAGAGCAGCTTTTCGAAGAACATCTCGACTTCCGCCTCCGACACCGCCGGGCCCCGCTCGTTGATCTCGGTCTGCTCGTTCGTGGTGGGATCGACCACCGCTGTGTTGGTCCGCGACTCGTCGCGGATGCGGACGAAGTCCGAGAGGACGGAGAGCTGCGTGAGCTGCTCGACGATCCGCGTGCCCGTCGCACCGCCGGCCATCCCCGTGGCGATGACGGGCTGTCCGAGGGTCTTGAGGACACGCGCGACGTTCACGCCCTTGCCTCCGGGCATGGTGGTCTGCTCCACGGTTCGATGCCGGCGCCCGAGCCGGAAGTTGGGAACGGCGAGTGTCTTGTCGACCGCTGTGTTGAGCGTGACGGTGATGATCATGTGGCCTCCGCCTCACCCCGTCGCGGGCGCGGGTGATTGCGCGTCGCCCGCCGACGCAGGACTGCGACCACGCTAGCGCCCGCCACCAGCACAGCGAGGGAGAAGCCCAACGGCCGGGTGAGGTAGTCCTTGCTGCGCTGGGTGACCCCGGCGGCGGGGACCGCCACCGCCGACAAAAGTTCAACCGTCGCCACACGCTTTGGACCGACCAGGACCTCGACCTGTCCGAGACGCTGACCCTTGCGGATCGGGCCTTCCACCTCGCCGGGTGGGGACATCACCCGACGGCGCAGGCGCTGGCCCCGACGCACGACACGCGTCAGTGTGCGTGGAGCGACGAGTGCCACCTCCGCTCCTCGCCGGTAGCGGATGGGGACGCGCGCGTAGACCCGGCCTCGCACCACGCCGCGGGATCGTCGATAGCGCGTTGATGCGAAGCGCAGGAGAGCCAGGGTGTCGGCGTTGCGGGCCGCCTCGCTGGATGCTCCTAGCACGACGGAGATCAGCGTCACCTTCCGGCGCGTGGCTGATCCGACCAACGCGTAGCCGGCTCGTGTCGTATGGCCCGTCTTGACTCCCGACACCCAGGGATGCTCGCGCACGAGCGTGTTGCGATTGGCGATGACCCTCCTCCGATCGCCCGATTCGAGCGTCGCGTTCGGACGGTCGACGGTCCGGCGGAAGAACGAGAACCGCCTCAGCTCGGAAGTGAGCTTGACGAGATCCGAGGCACTCGACCGGCTGCCGGAATCGAGGCCGATGGGATCGCGGAAGCGCGTCGAGCGCAGGCCCAGCACGCGCGCCCGGCGATTCATGTCGCGCACGAAGGCGCGGCGGGATCCGCTCACCGCGTCGGCGAGCGTGGCCGCCGCGTCGTTGGCGGAGGCGAGCAGCAGACCCCGGAGGAGATCGGCGACGGTGAGGCGCTCCCCGGCACGAAGGTTGATCTGGGACTCGACGGCCGCCGCTCTGTAGCCGATGGCCCTGACCCGTGTCGAGAGCTTCGGACCTTCGAGCGTCAACAGCGCGGTCATCAACTTGGTGACCGAGGCGATCGGCCTCGAGTCACCGGCGCGCTTGGCGTAGGCGACGTCCCCGGTCGACGCCTCGACGACGATGGCGCTCGGCGCCGTGATCGGCGGCCGGCCGGCGCCTCGGGCAGCCGGCACCCAGAAGGTGGCGAGGGCGCAGAACACGAGCGCGAGCCCGACCGCCGCGAGAGACCGGAACCGGCTCACCGCAGCTTCAGGCGGTCGCCGGGACTCAGCGCCTGTGGGCTCAGGTCCGGGTTGAGCTCGAGCAGCTTCGTGACGGACACCCCGGTCTTCTCCGCGATGCCCGAGGGGGTGTCTCCCGGTCTCACGGTGTACCGGCGGCGGCCCGTCGAGCGCTTCGACTTGGGGCTCGGGTCGCCCTCCGTCTTGCTGGAGCGAGTCTTGACGGCGCTTGGCGCGACACGGTTGCCAGGGTCCGAGGTGCCACCGTTGACGACGAGGTAGAGCGCCACCGCCACGGTCACCAACGCGAGCGGCGCGAGCAGCCGAGCAGGCGTGATCCGGGTCATCGCGACCGATCATAGCCCCGGATCGAACGCTTCAACCGAGGCTCCACGCGAGCTCACGCAGGCGCTCGGCCTCTCGGCGAGCGGCCGTGGCCGGTGAGCTGCCGGCAGACTTATGTGCGTTGACGATCGATCGTGAGGCGGTGACGAGCCCGGCCGCACGGCCCGGGTGGAAGGCGGCCGCCAGTGCTCCGACGTTCCCTCCCTGGGCGCCGACGCCCGGGAGCAGGAACGGGGTCGACGGCATGAGCTCGCGCATCCGCTCGAGGTGCTCAGGCGCCGTCGCCCCCGTCACCGCCCCCACGTCTGAGAGGCCGGAGACGGCGCCGCGACTCGGCTTGCCGAGTTCATCGACCAACTCGGCGATTCGCTCCCAGAGCGTCCCGCCCGTCGCCAACGGCAGGTCCAGGAGGTCCGCGGCCCCGGGGTTGGAGGTCCGTACGAGCACGAACACCCCAGATCCTCGGGCACGAGCGCCCAGGATCAGCGGCTCCAGGGAGTCTGTTCCGAGAAGTGGATTGGCGGTCAGGGCGTCGACACCGAGGCCGGCCACCTCCGCGTCGATCGTGGCCGTCGCCCCGACGAGGGCCTGTGCGTAAGCGGAGGCAGAGACCGGGACGTCCCCCCGCTTGCCGTCCGCGAGAACGAGCAGGCCCCGTTCACGCGCGGTGGCCACCGCGACGCCCAGAGCGCGCCAGCCTGGCGCGCCCAGGCGCTCGAAGCACGCGAGCTGTGGCTTGACCGCGACGCAAGCCGGGCCCGCGGCGGCGATCACGCGGCGACAGTGCGACGCGACCGCACGCCCCGCCGCCTCCGCCGGATCCGCGCCCGTCGACGCTTCAAGGGGTCGCCCGGGCCCGGGTTCAGGCGCCCACAACCGCGCGGGATCGGGGTCGAGCCCGAGGACGATCTGCGACTCACGCCGGGCGACCGCCGAAGCGAGGCGGTCGCCGAAGGGAACGGGTGCAGGTGCCGGCCGGTCCACCGGCGCCGGAGGAACTGCTCGGTCCGATCAGCTCTTGACGGCCTTCTTGAGGCCCGAGCCGGCCGTGAACCGGGGAACTCGGCTCGCCGCGATGGTCATGCTCTCGCCCGTCCGGGGGTTGCGCCCTTCGCGAGCACCACGCTCGGCGACATGGAACTTCCCGAAACCCGTGAACGACACCTCTTCCCCTGACTTCAGGGCATTCTCAAGTGACTCAAGCATCGCGTCTACGGCGGTGCCCGCGTCCTTCTTACTCAAGCCGCTGGTCGATGCCACCTTCTCGACGAAGTCCGACTTTGTCATGTCTCCTCCTAGCTCTCTGGCAGAGATCGTGATTGGCGGCGAAGCTAACAAGGGGCTCGGACGCGGCATGCCGCCGTCGAAGGGGATTCCCGCAATTTCCGGAGATTCAGCCGTGGATGACCCGTCGTTGCTCAGTCGCCGGGGTCGCGCCGGACCTCGGCGAGCAGCCGCTCCACCAGCGCCGCGGGCACGGTTGCGCACGCCGTGTCGGTCTCTGACGGCGCACCCAGATCGCCCAGCGCGAGGCGCATGTCGTGGCGCCCGAGAGCCGGCATCGCCTGCGGGCCGCACACCAGCACGATCGTCAGTCCGCCGGCTCGGGCGGCCAGGACGACGCCCGCTCGCGTGCGGCCTACGGCTTCGGTGGCGGCGCTCATCTCGGCCATCAACTCCCGAGCCGCGGGCACGAGTGCCGGCTCGCCGGCAAGCTGCTCGCCCGCGGCGTCGAGCACGACCCCGTCGCGGATGTCGGCGGAAAGCTCGCGGAGGTAATCCAGCGCAAGAACGGGGGTCAACGCAGGCGACATGCGGGGCGGCGAGAATACTCCGGGAGTGCCGCTCTCCCGTCTCACCTGGCTCGCCACCGTCGCCGTCTGCCTCGTCGCCTTCGTCCTGCTGCTCGTCTCGGGCTACCTGGGCTACGCGTTCATCCTGCTGGCGGTCGCCCTGTCGGCCGCGATCAACCTCCGGTGACACCGGCCGGGAGCCGCACCTCAAGGGCCGCCAGCTGTATCGCCGTTCCGTCACCGGAGGGGATTGAGCTCGGACTGCGGCGAGCGCTTCATCCCTCAGCGGCCAACCAGGCTCGGTAAGCGTGCACGGCCCTGCCGCGATGCGAGATCGCGTCCTTTTCGGCGTCGGAGAGCTCGGCCATCGAGAACGCCCCCGACTGGTCGAGGGGCACGAAGACAGGGTCGTAGCCAAATCCGCCCGCTCCCCGCGGAGCCGAAGCCATGATTCCGCGGCATTCCCCCGTGGAGCAGTGCTCGACGCCGCCTCCAGGCGTCACGCTCGCGATGACGCAGACGTAGCGCAGGCCCGAGCCGGCCGGCACCTCGGCGCAGAGCTTCGCGAGGTTCTCGGCGTCGGAGGCCCGTGGACCGGCGAAGCGGGCCGACCGGACCCCTGGCGCGCCTCTCAGCGCCTCCGCCTCGATCCCCGAGTCGTCGGCGATGGCCGGCCGGCGAGTCCCTGCGGCCGCCGCGCGGGCCTTGATCAGCGCGTTCTCGGCGTACGTGCTCCCCGTCTCCGGGGGAAGCTCGAGCTCGTCGGGCAGCGGATCGAGACCCACTTCGCCCCCGATGAGCCGTTCGAATTCACGCAGCTTGTGGGAATTGCGGGTTGCGAGCACCACGCGCATCGCTCCACCTAGACGGTCGCGACGGCCGCTTGCTGAGCGGTCCGAAGCTCCTCGATGCCCCTCTGCGCGAGCGCGAGCAGATCGTCGAGGTGCGCACGAGACAGGGGCGTCCGCTCGGCGGTCGCCTGCACCTCGATCAGACCGCCCTCTCCCGTCATGACAACGTTGGCGTCAACTTCGGCGGAGGAGTCCTCGGGGTAGTCGAGGTCGAGCAGTGCCACTCCGTCGACCATGCCGCAGGAGACGGCTGCCACGCTTCCGGTCAGGGGCAGAGCGGTGAGCCGCCCCTCGCCGACCAGCCGGCGGCACGCGAGCTCGAGGGCGACATAGCCGCCCGTGATGGAGGCGCACCGGGTCCCCCCGTCGGCCTGGAGGACGTCACAGTCGATGTACACCGTTCGCTCGCCGAGCGCGGTGAAGTCGATGACTCCGCGCAGGGAGCGCCCGATCAGTCGCTGGATCTCGACGGTCCGGCCGTCCGGACGGCCCTTTGAGACGTCCCGAGCCTTGCGGTCTCCCGTCGAAGCCGGGAGCATGCCGTACTCGGCAGTCACCCAGCCGCGTCCCTGGCCCTTCATCCAGCGCGGGACCGAATCCTGCACCGAAGCCGTGCAGATCACCCGGGTCTCACCGCACGAGATGAGCGCGGAACCGGTGGCCGGGCGTACGAAGCCCGGTTCGATGGTGACGGGGCGCAGGGCATCGACCGCCCGTCCGCCGCTGCGCTCAGGCATCAAGCCCCGCTCCCGGCGGGCACCGGAGTGCGGAGCTCGATCTGGGCGACATCACCGAGGGGCATCTGCAGGAAGCGGGTGCCCAGCGCCCGGAACGCCTCCGGATCGCCCGTGGACAGGAAGTCGTAAGAGCCCTCGCCACCGCCCCGGTCCAGCGACTCCAGGCCGCGGGCCGCGAGCGCGGACTCCACCCGCCGGGCAATGGCAGCGCCGGGCGTGATCAGCGTCACCCCGGGACCGAGCATCCGCTGGAGCATCGGACGGACAAGGGGAAAGTGAGTGCAGCCGAGGATCACGGTGTCGACCCTGGCCGCGCGAAGCGGCTCGCAGTACGCGCGCACCGTGTCGACCACCGCCTCGTCGAACGGGAACCCGCCCTGGATGATCGGGGCCAGGTCCGGGCAGGCGACGCTCTCGAGGTGCACGTGCGGATCGGCCGCCGCCAGCGCCCGCTCATAGGCCCCGGTCGCCACGGTCGCGGGCGTAGCGAGAAGGCCGACGCGCCCCGTCCGGGTCGCGACGACGGCCGCCTGTGCCTCAGGACCGATCACCGCGATGACGTCCACCGCGTCAGGAGTTCCGTCCTCGTAGCGGGCTCGGAGGGTCGGCACCGCCGCGGCGGCCGCCGAGTTGCAGGCCACCACGAGCAGCTTCGCGCCCCGAGCGACCAGGGCGTCGGCGATCTCGAGCCCGAACTCCTCGAGCTGCTCCGCGGGACGCATGCCGTACGGAAAGCGCGCCGTGTCGCCCAGGTAGAGGAAGTCCTCCTGCGGCAGAGCGACCAGCAGCTCGTGGAGCACAGTGAGGCCGCCCACGCCGGAGTCAAAGACGCCGACGGGACGGGAGCGACGCTCGACATCGGTCACGACGCCAGTCTGTCACGGCGGCGGACGCGAACGCCCGCCGCCGGTCCGAGCCGGCTCACTTCCGGCCGCCGCCCACGTCGCCGATCGCATCCTTGAGCTTGGACACGATCTCCGTGGCGATCGCCTTGTCCGAGAACCCGCCAGATGCCTTGACCACTCCCGCGAGGATCACCGCGATGAGCAGGATCAGGCCGACGTACTCCACCGTTCCCTGCCCGCGTTCGCGGCCCATGGACACCCACGCCGCATGCATACGGCCGATCAGTTCGTAGCCCATCTCGAGGAGACCTCCATCATTCGCTTTCCCCGCCTGGTGGCGGAGCCGGAAGCAAGTCTCCGGCCTGAGGCGGTGACGTCTCCAGACCTGTTGGTGACGGATGTGCGACAACCTCGTGACGTCTCATGCGCGTCCTGATCGTCACCAACCTCTATCCGTCCGACGAGCGTCCGGCGGTCGGCCCGTTCGTCCGCGACCAGGTCGAGGCGCTCCGTCGCCGCGGCGACCTCGACATCGAGCTCTTCACCTTCGCACCGGGACTCCGGGGGTACCCGGCTGCCGCGCTCGAGCTGCGGCGGCGCTACGGCAACGAGACCTTCGACGTCGTGCACGCCCACTTCGGGCTCTGCGCGTGGCCGGCGCTGGCCGCTCGCGCCGGTCCTGTCGTCGTGACCCTTCACGGCAACGACCTCCTTCACCCCCGGTCGGCTCGGATCACACGCGCGGCCCTGCCCCTGGTCGCCCTTCCGGCCGCGGTCTCGCGTGAATTCTCCCGTCTCGTGCCCGGTGTCGCCCGCGCGCGCCGAGTGGCGGTGCTCCCCATGGGGGTCGACCTCGCCCGCTTCCGCCCCATCCCCCGCGCCGAGGCCCGGGCACGTCTGGGTCTCGATCCCGCCGGCCCGTACCTTCTCTTCCCCCACGACCCCGTCCGGCCGCTCAAGCGCTACGACCGGGCGCGGGAAGCGGCCGGCGCAACTCCGCTGCTCACCCTGGGTGAAATCGACCCCGCGGAGGTCCCGTACTGGATCAATGCTGCCAATGCCGTGCTGGTGCCCTCACAAGCGGAAGGCTTCGGCCTGGCCGTCATCGAGGCGATCGCGTGCGGCGTGCCCGCCTTCGCGACGCCCGTCGGGATCCACCGGCTCGCACTCGACGGAATCGAGGGTGCGCTGTGCGCGCCGTTCGAGGCGCAGACGTGGCGCGCAGCGCTGCAACCCCACCTCGATCACCCGGATCCACGGGTGGACGGACGCGCGCGCGCCGAGCTCTTCAGCGTCGACCGGATGGCCGGGAGAGTGGTCGAGGCCTGGCGTGAGGTCGCCGCCCCTGTCAGCTGACCGACCGGGCCGCCGATACCCTCAACGCATCATGAAGGGCCTGTTGCGACGCATCCGACCCGCCCGCGACGAGGAACACGCCGCGACCTCGGTCACGGCCGCAGCCTCTCCCGTGCCGACTGGGTCTCTTCCCGCAGGAGAGCCGGCCGAGGACACGGCCGCTGCGGATCCCCGGCCGCCGCTGCCGGCAGGGGTGGCGCCCGAGGAGCTCATCGGCGACCCCCCCGACACCCGCCGGCGCGGACGGCTGCGTCGCAGGCTGCGCCACCTCCGTCAGGTCCGCGAGCTCATGCTGCGCGACGTTGGAGGGCTCGTGTACGAGTTCCACCGAGCTGGGGCGCGCAGCGGGCCGGGTGAGCCCGGTGACGTGCTCGTCGGCCGCAAGCTCGACCGCCTCGCAGGGCTTGACCTGGAGCGCCGTGAGCTCGAGGAACTGCTCGAGGACCGCCGTGCCGAGACCGTCCTACGTGAGCCGGGAGTGGGCGGAACCTGCGCCGTCTGCGGTGATTACTTCGCTTCTGACGCCCACTTCTGCGCACATTGCGGCGAACGGGTGGACGGCCGCGCAAGCGACGGCTCGCCCGTCGAAACCGGCCACAGTCGGGCTCCTTTCGAGTCGCACCCTGACGTCGAGGCAGAAGTGGGCAGTGGCGAGCGAGCTGCCCATGCTGGGAGGATCACCACGTGACCCAGCCGCGGTCGATCCTCGAGGATCCGGTGAGACCGGCGCCGGTGGTGGTTCCCGATCCGACCCGACCGCCGGAAGCCGCCTGTCCTCGCTGTGGCACGTCGCTGCGCGGAGATCAGGACTGGTGTTTGAATTGCGGCACGGCGGTCACCACGCGAGTGGCCACGGCCTCCGGGTGGCGTACGCCGGTGGCCATCGTCGCGACCGTCCTGGCCATCGCGCTCGTCGGCCTCATCGCCGCCTTCCTGGCCGTCTCCAACGATCCAGACAAGGTTGCGCAGGCACCCCCGAGCGCCTCCCAGCAAGCCGTCCCGACCGCGCCGCCTCCGGCGACTCCCACCCCTGAGCCCGACCCGATCACGCCGGACAACATCCCGCCGGCGACCGGCGGCGACCAGCCTCAAGCACCCGGTGACGAGCCGCAGTCCGCCGGCGGCGGCGCAACGGCGGTGAGCGCCTGGCCCTCGGGCGAGACCGCCTGGACGGTCGTGATGCTCTCGAGCCCCGGCCGTGCCGGTGCGAACAAGAAGGCAAAGGAACTCGAGAGCGGCGGCACTGAAGTCGGGGTCTTGAAGTCGGACGAGTTCAAGAGCCTCCGTGGCGGCTATTACGTCGTGTTCTCAGGCCAGTTCAAGACCCAGAGCGCCGCCCAAGACGCCCTGACGGGTCTCCGCTCGCGTGCTCCTCAAGCGTACGTGCGGCGCGTCACGCCGCGCTGAGACCCGCGCCGACGCCCGGCCAGTAGGCCTCGAGGCGCTCCAATGCCTCCTTCGCAAGCGGGTGCACGGGAAACCCGGATCCACCGGAGGGAACCTCTCTGCCCCCCAGGACGGGCAGGACGGCGGCGACGGAAGTGGCCAGAGCGTCGAGGGCGTACCCGCCCTCGAGCACCATTGCGAGCGGGGCCGAGAGCTCGGCGCTCATGCGGCGAAGCAGGGCGGTCATCGCCGCATAGCCGGCCTCGGTCACCCGGCAGCGAGCGAGCGGATCCGCGGCGTGGGCGTCAAAGCCGGCAGACACGAGAACGAGCTGGGGAGCGTGCTCTCGGGCGAGCGGGCCGACCACGTGCTCGACGAGGGAGACGTAGCCCGCGTCGCCCGTGCCGGCGGGCACCGGCAGATTGACCGTCCTGCCCCGGCCGGCGCCCGCGCCCACGTCGCTTGCGGGCCCCGTGCCCGGATACAGCGGTGATTCGTGGACGGAGACGAACAGCACATCGGGATCTCCGTGGAAGATCTCGTTCGTCCCGTTGCCGTGGTGAACGTCCCAGTCGAGGATGAGGACGCGCTCGATCCCGTGAGCGGCGATGGCGTGCCGGGCGGCCACCGCCACCGAGTTGAAGAAGCAGAAGCCCATGGCCCGGGCGGTCTCGGCGTGGTGGCCGGGCGGCCGCGTGGCCGAGAACACCGCGGGTGAGCCCGCGAAGAGGGCGTCGACGGCTGCGACCGCTCCGCCTGCCGCGCGGGATGCCGCCCCGAAGGTCCCGGCGGTCGCGATGGTGTCGCCGTCGATCGCGCCCCCTCCGGCCGCGGACATCTCAGCGATGAAGTTCAGGTGCGCGGCGGGATGCACGGCCTCGAGCTGCTCCCGCGTGGCTTCGGGCGTCTGCGCCCGGGCCCATCCGAAGTCCTCGTGGCGCTGGAGCATGGCTTCCAGGGCATGGATCCGCTCGGGACGCTCCGGGTGCCCGGGCACGTCGTGCGCGCCCACATCACCGTCGCTCAGCCAAAGGGGATCTTGCGCCACGGCGGTACCGTAGCCCCTGCATGGGCGCCGAGTCCGACCTGATCGTCGTCGGAGCCGGCGCCGCCGGGCTCTTCGCCGCCTTGACGGCCGCCGCCGAGGGCGGGCACGTGACGCTCGTGTCGGCGCGACCGCTGGCCGACACGGCGTCCTACTGGGCCCAGGGTGGAATCGCCGCCGCGCTGAGCCTTGAAGACAGTCCGGAGCGACACTTGGAGGACACCCTCACAGCCGGCCGTGGTCTGGTGCGCCGCAGCGCGGCCGAAGTCCTTTGCGCCGAGGCACCGGCACGCTTCACCGAGCTCCAAGCCCTCGGCGTCCGCTTCGACGCAGATCGGACCGGTAATCTCGCGCTGGGTCTTGAGGGGGGGCATTCCGAGCGTCGTGTCGCGCACGCCGGAGGCAGCGCCACGGGTCGCCAGATACTGCGTCAACTCTCCGCACGGGCGGCGCGGCACCCACGAATCGAGGTCCTTGAGGGCCGGCGGGCGTCCGCGCTGGCGATCACCGTGGAAGGACGTTGCGCGGGGCTTGTGCTCGACGACGGCCGGGAGCTGGAGGGACGGGCGGTGATCCTGGCGACGGGCGGTGCGGCCGCCCTCTGGTCGCGCACCACCAACCCCCCCGGCTCCTACGGGTCCGGACTCCTCCTCGCGAGAGCGGCGGGCGCCGACCTGGCCGACCTCGAATTCGCACAGTTCCATCCCACGGCGGTGGTGGGTATCCCGGGCCGCGAGGGGTTTCTGATCTCCGAAGCCGTCCGAGGCGAAGGCGCGACGCTTCTTGCAGCGGATGGCGAGCGCTTCGTCGACGAGCTCGCGCCGCGCGATGCCGTCGCGCGGGCGATACACGCCTCCATGATCTCCTCCGGCAATCCGGCCGTGAGCCTCGACATGCGCGAGATCGATCCCGGGCGCTTCCCGAACATCGTCTCCGCCCTGCGCGAGGCGGGGCACGACCCGATGGCGGAGCTGGTTCCGGTGGCCCCAGCAAGCCACTACGTGATGGGAGGGATCGTCTCCGATCTCCAGGGTCGCTCAACGATTGCAGGCTTGTACGCCGTCGGGGAGTGCGCCGACACCGGTCTGCACGGCGCCAACCGTCTGGCGTCCAACTCGCTGTCGGAGTGCTTCGTGTTCGGTCGCCGCGCCGCCCTGGCAGGGCTCGCCGAGCCGGTCGCCGCACTCGCCGGGATCGCGACGGAGCCGATCGCACCGCCGCCCACCCGTCGGACGCGCGAGGCGATGTGGCGGTGGGCGGGCCTCGTGCGGGACGCGGACGGGCTTTCAAGGCTCGCAGAGCGAGACCATCCGCTGGCCCGTCTGGTCGCGAAGTGCGCTCTGAAGCGCGAAGAGAGCCGCGGCGCCCATGGCCGCTCGGACCACCCGGATCTCGATGCAGCACTCAACGAACGGCACACGGTCATCTCTGTGACCGCGGACGAACCGACCTTCACTCGCTGGACCTGAATTCTGGTGTCCTTAACGTCGCGCTAACAATTCGGATGTGACGTTCTTCACAAGCGTGACGCACACTCGGCCGCAGAGAGTCGGGGGATGAAGGTCGGCCGGAACGTGGAAGTTCCCGGCTCACGAAGTCAAGCGAGGGGAGTACACAGAGATGTACCGCTTCAGCCGCTCGATCTATCGCGAGTTGGCGAACGAGATCGTCGAGGACCGCCACGGAGGGTGCGGCAATCACGAGCGAGTCCTCCGAGCTTGCGAGGACGCCGTCCGGCGCCTCGCGACCGATCGTCACTACTTCGCCAAGCCTTCCAAGACGCTGTTCAACGACATCCGGATCTACTTCCCGATGGCCCAACAGCATCGGGTGTACCTGGTTGTGGACTCGTACATGTGCTTCGCACGGGAGTGGCTCGAGTCCCAGCCCCAGCAGGGCTACGACCTGCTCGGAAACCGGCTCGAGTGCCGAGCGACCACGCGGAAGGGCAGGCCGTGCCAGCGTCTGCCGCTGCCCCGCAACGGCTATTGCCCGTCGCACCAGCACCTGGCCGAGCCGGCCGAGGTGCTGGCCGCCGCCTGAGCAGCCGCCGCAGAAATCCGCGCGCTCGTCCTGGAGGTAGTCTCTGCGGCGATGGAAGTCGGCTTCATCGGACTCGGCATCATGGGCTCGCGCCAGGCTGCCAACCTCAGGCGAGCAGGCCACGAGCTCACGGTGTTCAACCGCACGCGCGCCACCGCCGAGAACTGGGCGACCGAGCACGGCGCGCGAGTGGTCGGCACACCGCGCGAGGTCGCCGAGCACAGCGACGTGGTCATCAGCATGGTGGTCGACGGGGCCCAGGTCGAGCAGATGCTCCTCGCCGAACCCGACGGCGCGATCAACGGCGCCCGCGACGGCAGCCTGTTCGTCGACATGTCGACCATCGCGCCGACCCAGACCCGGGCGATCGGCGCCCTATTGGCGGAGCGCCGAGTCGCGTTCCTCGACGCGCCGGTGACCGGCTCGGCCCCGAAGGCGGCCGACGGGACGCTGACGATCATGGCCGGCGGCGAGGAAGCGGACTTCGAGCGGGCTCGGCCACTCCTGGAAGCCATGGGAGCGCTCGTACTCCACGTCGGTCCCCTGGGCCAAGGCGAGATGATCAAGCTGATCAACAACGCGGTGGCGGCGGTCAACTGCGCGGTGCTCGCGCAGGCCCTCGTCGTCGGGCGGGCGACCGGCGTCGACGTGGAGAAGCTCATGGAAGTCATGGGCGCGGGAGCGGGAGGCTCGACGATGCTCGCGCTCAAGGGTCGCCCGATGCTCGAGCACGACTTCACGCCGCTGTTCAAGCTCGCCCACATGCTCAAGGATGTCCGGCTCTGCCTCGAAGAGGGCCAAGCCGCCGGCGTTCCCTTTCCGGCGGCTGCCGCGGCACGCGAGCTCTACACCGCCGGCTTGGGTCGCGAGCTCTCAGACCTTGACTTCGCGGCCGTGCTTGAGGTCGTGGAGGGCTTGGCCGGCACTCGTCTTTGAGTGATTCGCCGGGACGCCGACGGGCCGGGATTGTCAGTTCTTGCCTCGGCAATTATGACTTTGAACAACTTTGTGCATAGTATGTGCGCCTCCGCTGGGTCGGCGACATCCGCCCCCCGGTAATCGTCGCAACCAACCCTCCGGCCGCCTCCTCTCCTATGCCAATCGCCTTCAAAGAATGGGCTGTCACCGTGCGCGCGCTCGCCGAAGGTGAGCAGCTGGTCACGCTCCGCAAAGGCGGGATCCGTGAGCCCGACAAGCACTTCTCCGTCGAGCACGACCGCTTCTTCCTCTACCCCACCTTCGACCATCAGCGGTCAGACCTCGTTCGGGAGTCTCACCGGCCTGAGCTGCGTCGTGCGCTCGAAGAGGGCGTATGGGCGGACGGCGAGCCGCCGGAGCACGCTCTGACCGCCGACGGCGGCATCGCCCAACCGGACCGGGTGCGAATCCGCGCTTGGGCGGAGGTGGCCGGCTCCTTCACGGTGACCGATCGCCGCTGTGTCGACGCGTTGTCGCCGTTCTACGTCTGGACCCCGGACTACGCCGAGAAGCGTCTGGCCTGGAAGCGTCGCCATCCGCTGCATGTACTGCTGCTGCGCACGTATCGCATTCCGCGCCCCGTCACCGTCAAGGTGCGCGACGACTATGGCGGATGCCGTTCGTGGCTCGAGCTTCAGCGCGACCTCCCCTTCGAGGGCACTCCCGTCCTCTCTGACGAAGAGTTCGACCGGGCTTCGGAGGAGATCGCGTCCATCGCCGACACGAGCGGAACGCCCGTCTACGCCTGACCCCGTGGTCGTGTGCGAGTCGGCGAAGCCGACGAAGGGGACGTCGCGAAGCACGGCATGACCCGCGGAGCGCGGACGTTCTGCGGTTGACCTGTGGCCTGGCTTGAGACGACGTCGCGAACCTTCTCCGCCCGGCACGACGCCCGTGACGCGGATGACGCCGCTGCGGTGCTCTCCCAGCTCGAAGGCGCTCGAACGACCCTCGAGCGACTCTTCGAGGAGCGGGTCGCGGAGATCGCGATCGTGCTCCACGGGTCCGTGGCACAACTCGATGCCGCTCAGCCCTGGTTGCCACTGCACCGGCGCCTGACGGCCCCGGCCGGGCGCCGCTACCTCGTGGGTTGGACCACCGAGACACAGCTGCACGTGCTCGCGCCGCGGCTGCTGGCGAAACGGGCTTCCAACGTGGAAGGCTCGGTCGAGCTCTTGATGCTCGCACCTGCCGCGCTGTTCGCCCGGCGGGTGGTCGGAGCCAACAACGCGCGGCTGCCGCCGCCGTTCGGGCCGCGATCATTCAAGCGCTACCTGCGTTGGGCATGGCTCGTGGAAGGCGCCGCGCAGTACTTCTCGGGCCAGACGCGCCATGTGCGTCCGGCGATCGCGCGCCGAATGCGGGAGGGACCCCCTCCTGCCTTCCCTCCAGCGCTCGGAGACGCCGCCCTGCTCGGCGGGACGCTTTTCGACCTGCTCGGGAGGGAGGAGGGTCAGGCGGCAGCCGTTGCCCTGGCGACAGCCGCGGACGCGCGAAGCCCTGAGGCGGCGCTCGTGCACGCCTTCAAGGGACGCCCGCTCCGGCATACCGAAGGAACGTGGCGAGCCCATCTCGAGCGCCTTGCCCGTTCGACGTAGCCCCAGTCCGTGCTCAACCCCACGTCGTGATCAAGCGATGACGCAGTCGGAATGGACGATCGGACGAGGCGGTTCTATCCGATCACGGCGAGCATCACACCCGCCGCCATCGCGGCGAAGACGACCGCGATCATCGTGACCGCAAACGCCTGCACCCACAGCGGCCTCCCGGAGCGCGGCGAGTTCGCAGCCACGCTATTGGCCGGCGGCTCGACCCCAAGCACGTCACGAGCGATCTCTACCCCGGACTCGGCGACCATGATGTCGCGCGGGCCGGCCGCCAGGAAGTCCGGGACGTCGAAGCCACCCGAACGTCGCACCACGCTGGCAACGCCTTCGTCGAGCAGCATCTGGGAGACCATCTCGGCTTCGGCCTGGTGGGGAGCCGACGCCACGCGCACGAGTCGCCCTTCTGAGTACTGAGGGCGAACCTTGCGCGCACGCTCGCGGCGATCGGTCAGGCGCGCGGGCCCGTCGACGAACACCAGCGGAATCCCGCAGGTCGGGCAGAAGCGCTCCGATCCGGCGTGGCGGCTCGCGCAGGCGCCGCAGATCAGTGGCGGCTCGGCCGCCAACTCATTCCTCGATCTCGAGCGTCGCCTCGGAGACGCGCCCGTCGACGATCTGGAACCCTCGTATCTCCGCCTCTGCCTCGGCGACCCCCACTATCACGTAGAGCGACTCGGGATAGAAGGCGAGGTTGATGTCCGTCTGCGACGGATACGGCGCCGATCGCGTGTGCGAGTGGTAGATCGCGCCGAGCTCATGACCCGCGTCCTCGATCGCGGACTGGATCCGATACTGCTCCCTCCCGTCGAGCTCGTAACGCAGCGGGCTCGCCGCGGCGTTACGCGCCCGATGAACCCGGACCGCGCGGCCGGACACGGATTCGATCATCCCGCAGCACTCGTCCGGCGCGTCAGCTCGGGCGTGGTCGATCAGCTCGTCGACCAGGGATCGAGCGATCTTCACCGCTCCTGGGCTTTCCGCGAGAGCTTGGCGCTACTTGGCAGAAGTGCTGCCGGTGCCGGTGCCGGTGGTCGAGTGGATGGCGAGCTCGTCGTCATCGTCGCTCTTGCTGTTGCCGGAGATCGAGTCCTTGAACTCGCGCATGCCGTGGCCGATCGAGCGGCCGACTTCGGGGAGCCGCTTCGGCCCAAGGATGATGAGCGCGATCACGAGCACGATCACGAGCTCCATCGGTCCAATTCCGCCTAGTCCCATGATTCGTCAGTCCTTCCGATCGGAGTGCAGGTCATAGTACCTGCGCGCACGGGGCACGCGCAGATCACCACCAGATCGTGGAGTCCAGCCGTTCGATCTCCTCGACGGGCCGCGTGTAGAGGCCGGACGACAGATACTTCCAGCCATCGTCGCAGACGATGAAGACGACGTTGCCCTCTTCCATCTCGTCGGCGATGCGCACTGCAATCGAGGCGATGGCACCGGAGGAGACCCCGGCGAAGATGCCCTCCTCGTCGAGCAGCCTGCGCGTCCACACGATCGCGTCGTGGTTGGTCACGAAGATCTTCCGGTCAAGCAGGGAGATGTCGATGATCGGCGGGATGAAGCCGTCCTCGAGGGAGCGCAGGCCTTGGACCGGCTCGCCTTGCATCGGCTCGGCGGCCACGATCTTTATGGCGTCGCCCCATTCCTCCTTCAAGCGCCTGCCGACTCCCATCAGCGTCCCGCCCGTTCCGAGCCCGGCAACGAAGGCATCCACGCCATCCTCGAGCTCCGCGATGATCTCGGGCGCCGTGCCGTGGTAGTGAGCGCCTGGGTTGGCCTGGTTGCCGTACTGGTATGGCATGTAGTAGGACGCGTCGCTCTCGGCCATCTCGAGCGCCAATGCGACCGCGCCGTTGGAGCCCTGGTCACCCGGTGAGTAGACGATCTCGGCGCCGTACATCTGAAGGAGCTGAGTGCGCTCAGGCGTGACGTTGTCGGGCATCACCACCTTCAGTGGGTAGCCCTTGCGCGAGCAGATCATGGCCAGCGAGATACCGGTGTTGCCGCTCGTCGGCTCGAGGATGGTCTGGCCAGGGCGGATGGCGCCGCGCTCCTCGGCGTCCTCGATGAGGGCGCGCGCGACACGGTCCTTGATCGAGCCCGTGGGATTGTGGGATTCGAGCTTCGCCCAGATACGCACGCCCGGCTTGGGCGACAGTCGCTTCAGCTCGACCAGCGGCGTGTTCCCGATGGCCTGCACGATGTCGCCGTAACGCCCGCCACACGGGCGGTTCTGGAGATTGTGCTCCATGCTTCACTAAGTATAGCCATGGACGTGGCGCTTGAGCGGCGGTCGCGGGTGGGTAGGCGCGTCGGCGATGTCGGCAGAAGGCGGCGACCACGGCAGCACAGGCGCGATCCTTGCCGCCTTCCTGGCCAACGTCGGGATCGCGATCACCAAGTTCGTCGGCTTTCTCATCACCGGCTCCTCATCGCTGTTGGCGGAGTCGATCCATTCGGTGGCGGACTCGGCGAACCAGGGCCTTCTGATCCTGGGTGGCAGAAGTGCTCGCCAAGACCCGACGGCACTGCATCAGTTCGGCTATGGGCGCCTGCGCTACTTCTGGGCGTTCATCGTCGCCGTGGTGCTCTTCTCGGTCGGCGGCCTCTTTGCGATGTATGAGGGCTACCACAAGATCACCGATCCGCACGAGATCGACTCGCCCGCGGTCGCGCTGGCCATCCTGGGGCTCGCCATCGTCTTCGAGGGCTTCGCGCTCCGCACCGCGGTCGGGCACGCCCAGCCCGAGCGGCGTGGACGTTCTTGGAAGCGCTACATCCAGGAATCACGAAGCCCCGAGCTCCCGGTACTCCTGTTGGAGGATTCGGGCGCCCTGCTGGGACTGGTATTCGCGATTCTCGGGGTGGTGCTCGCGCTGCTCACCGGCAACCCCGTCTTCGACGGAATCGGGACGCTCGCCATCGGGTTGCTGTTGGTGTCGATCGCGGCCGTCCTGGCCGGCGAGATGAAGAGCCTTCTGGTCGGCGAGTCTGCCTCTCCCGATGATCAGCAGGCGATCGAGCGCGAGCTCGGTTCAGGGCCTGGTGTCAAGCGGACGATCCACGTCCTGACCCAGCACCTCGGTCCGGACGAGCTGCTCGTGGCCGCAAAGGTGGAGTTCGACCCGAATCTGGCGACCCACGAGCTCGTCGAGGCCATCAACGACTGTGAGGCCCGCGTACGATCGGCGGCGAACGTCAGTGGGCTGAGGATCTACGTCGAGCCGGACCTCGGGCCTCGCGAGAGCCTTCGCGACGCGGCGCCCGGCCGGCCGGTCGCCCTCGGGAGCTCCTGAGCGGCGCTCTCAGCGCCCGCCGGCCATGGCCGGCAGGATGACCAGGGTGTCGGATTTGCCGACCGCGGTGCCGAGCCCGCCGAGCACCCGGACGTCCTCGTCGTTGAGGTAGACGTTGACGTACCGGTTGAGCTCGCCGTCGGGCGCGAAGAGCTGCGACCGGGTGGCTGGATGCTGCTCGGCGAGCGCCCGCAGGACGGTGGCGACGTCGTCACCCTCGGCTCGGACTTCCTTCTCGCCGCCCACGGAGGGACGTAGGACAGGTGGGATCTTGATCGTGGCCATGTGAACCGAGCCTAGCTAGCCCGCGGCGGCGCAGAACGCCTCGTAGTCCGGGAAGACGCCCATCTCCTCGTCGGAGATCTCCTCCGGGGGGCGCGAGCAGATCGGGCAGTCGGGATCGCGGCGGACCTTCAGCTCGGTGAACGTGGCGCCGAGAGCCTCGTAGAGCAACAACCGGCCGATCATCGGCTCGCCGGCGCCGATGATCAGCTTGACCACCTCGGTCGCCTGCAACAGCCCCATCGTGCCCGGCAGCACGCCGAGGACGCCGTTGGCGCCGCACGAGGGGGCGAGCTCGGCCGGCGGCGGGACCGGGTACAGGCACCGGTAGCACGGTCCGTCGTAGGGCGCGAAGACCGAGAGCTGCCCGTCGAAGCCGAGGATCGAAGCGCTGACCACGGGAATGCGCAGGCGGACGGTCGCGTCGTTGAGCAGGTACCGCGTCGGGAAGTTGTCGACGCCGTCGACGATGACGTCGTACCCCTCGATGATCTCCATGATGTTCGAGGCGTCGAGGCGCGTCTTGTACTTGACGACCTTCACGTCCGGATTGATCGCGTTCATGGCTTCCTCGG
>JAABUN010003118.1_pt1 | contig 26801 bp, 27 predicted proteins | sample 5559311 | NCBI WGS metagenome assembly JAABUN01 (sample SAMN10711877, study PRJNA513370) | rock metagenome | isolation source: Antarctica rocks | place: Antarctica: Victoria Land, Siegfried Peak sud
ACCCCAATCCTGACTGGCGGATGTGTCGTCCATGCCCTCGGCCGGCAGATCGATGCAGACGGCCCAGGCGTGCACGGTATCGAGGGCGTGGATGAACGGATACTCCGCCCCCCGGTACAGCGTGAACACCATGCCGTCGGCTCGGCGGAACTGGCTGATCGGCCGGCCGGCCATCGCCTCGTCCAGGTTGCGCTTGTCCACGATGATCGCCTCATCCATGACTCCGGTCGCGGTCGAGACGACGCGCACTTGATAGCGGTCCTGGAGCGGGCCCGGTACGTGCTGGGCGACATACAGTCGTGAGCCATCCGGCGACAAAGCGTCGAATTCGAACGATCCACCGAGTTCGATGATGCGCGTCGCCCTGGCCCCCCCACGCGAGACGACCGCGAAGCGGCTCGCGGTCGCGCTGGCCCATTTCGTAGCCGGCAGGTCCTCGACCAGCACGATCGTCGAACCGTCTGCCGACACGCCGACCGGCATGGGATCGAGTCCTACCACGGGCAAGCGCCAGGCCCCCTCGATCGACTGGACCCGACCTTCGAGGGGCTGGTCGATGGCGCGATCTTCGACGCGCGTGACCCGACCGTCCCGTGTCACGGTCACGACCCGGCGCCATGCCTCGTCCGGAGCACCGAGCGGCCATGTGTCGACGACGGCGCCCGTGCTGGCCAGTAGGACTTGCAAGCCCGACTCGCCGACGCGCCCGACGACGAGTTGGGCGTCGCCTGCCGCTGGGAGAGACGTCGGGTCCACCGAGTCCGGTGCCGCCGAACCGGGCGCGATGGCCTCGGCCGCGCAGCCCGAGGGGATGGCCGTGAACGCGAAGAGCAGTGCCAGCGTCGCAGCGCGCATCAGGGCCTCCGGTCGATGAAAGCGGTCGTGATCCCACCCGCTTCATCTACACCGGGCCCGGGCGATCGGTTCCGCTATGGCATCGACTCCGCGATCGCGATCGAGGCCGCCCGACCGATGGCGCTCTCGATCCGGTACGTGGTCGGCCCGTCCGACCAGATCAGCGCATCGCCGACCCACCGACGCTCGTCATCGACCAGGGTTCCATCCGGGGACTCGTAGAAGAAGAGGTGCGGCTCGCCCGTGATCCACCAGCCCGGGTGGCCGCCGACTGCGACGCGCTCCAATCGTGATGTGTCGCCCACGACCTTCTGGAAGAACCCATCCCTCACGGTCCCATCGAAGCTCATGACGATCAGCCCGACGCTTGGGTCGCTCGTCTCCGGCAACGCGGAACGCGGCGCCCAGACGAGGGCGAGCTGGTTGGCTCGCGCCGGGTCCACGAAGGCGGCGTCCGGGGGTCCGAGGCGCTGGTCGGCCGGCAGTCGGATCCGTCGGCCGATCAGCGACGCGGCCTCCTCGATGGGCATCGTCTGTCCAAGTCCCAGGTCGGCGCCTGGCACGCCGGCATCGGCCGTGGCCGTTGCGGTGGGCGACGCAGTCCGTGGCGGCGCAGACGGCTCCCCGAGGATGATTCGCAGGCCGGGCAGGCCCAGACCCGCGGCGCCCGCCAAGGCCGCAAGGAGGAGCGCGGCCGCGAGCGCAAGGACCAGCGCTCGCCGGAACGGTGAGGCGTGCCGCCAGCCAAGCGATGATCGCCAAGGGGTGGATGCTCGGCGCTCGATCAAGCGGATGCGGACTCGGGTGGCGAGATCGGGCGAGGAGGGGTCGCCGTCGGGCCAGTCGATCGCAGATGCGAGCTCGCGCAGCGCGCTCTCGAGCCGAGCGTCATCAAGACCGCTCACCGGACGCCCCCTTCCTGGTCTTCGCCGGTCGATCGCATGGCCGCGCGCAGGCGCCCGATCGCACGCGAGGTGCGTGACTTCACCGTCCCCCGGGGAAGGCCGAGCGTTTCGGCCGTCTCGGCTTCGGAGAGATCCAGGAGGAAGCGGGTGCCGAGGATCTCCCGATCCTCATCGCGGAGTCCGCTCAGTGCCGCGAGCAGCTCGGCCCGCGCTTCCGCCGCGATCACGCTCGACTCCGGACCGGACATGGCGGGCTCGGCGAGACCATCACCGGACGCGGCCGTCGCGCGTAGCCCAAGACCATGCCGCCGACCCGCTGAACGGCGACGATTGCGCGACTCGTTGGCGACGATCCGCAGGAGCCACGGCCGCAGTGGTGCGCCGTCGCGAAAGCGGGGTAACGCGGCGAACGCCTTGAGAAACGCGTCCTGGACGGCATCATCGGCATCCGCCTCCGGGGCGATGAGGTGCGCCGTCCGCAAAGCGACATCCTGGTAGCGGCGCACGATCGACTCATACGCCGCCACGTCACCGTTTCGGGCGTGCGCGATCAGTTCGGCGTCTTCGACGTGGACGTCGGCGGCTTCGATATGGACGGCCCTCCGCGGTCAACCGTACCTCGTACACCGACGGTAACGGACCGGTTCCCGGCGTTCGCCCAAGCCAGGAGCGCCTGATGCGCCAGGCTCGCTGCTACGATCGGCCGCATGACAGCCGAGGTTACCGCGCGATTAGCCGGCCGTGTCTTTCGTCGCACCGGCGTTGCCGAGCCGCCGGTCGCCGTGGAAGCGCGCGGGTCCACGATCCGCGACGCGTCCGGACGTGAGTACCTGGATGCGGCGGGCGGCGCGATCGTCGTGAACGTGGGTCATGGGCGTGGCGAGATCGCGGCGGTCATGGCCGCGCAGGCGGGTCGCCTCGCCTACGCCCACGGCAGCGCCTTCACGACTGAGCCACTGGAGGCCTATGCCGCGGAGGTCGGGCCCCTCCTGCCGGTGGACGACCCCGCCATCTACCCGGTCTCCGGTGGTTCGGAAGCGATCGAGACGGCGCTCAAGCTCGCCCGCGCCTACCACCTGGCTCGAGGCGAGGCCGGTCGCTGGACGGTCATCTCGCGCTGGGGCAGCTACCACGGCAACACCCTCGGCGCGCTGGACCTGTCCGGACGCAAGCCGCTGCGCCGGCCGTACGAGGCGTGGCTGGGGAGGTTCCGGCACGTCAGCGCGGTCTACCCGTACCGGGCTGGCGACCCCGGCGCCGAAGCACTCGGCGACGGAGCGACGGCCGCCGCTGAACTGGAACACGTGATCCAGGCTACCGACCCGGGGACGATCGCGGCGTTCGTCGCCGAACCGATCGTCGGGGCGACCCTCGGGGCGGTCGTGCCGCCCGACGAGTACTGGCCGGCCATCGCCGAGGTCTGCCGGCGGCACGGGATCCTGCTCATCGCGGATGAGGTGATGACGGGGTTCGGGCGAACGGGTCGATGGTTCGGCCTGGATCACTGGGGTGTCCGCGCGGACCTGCTCGTAGCCGCCAAGGGGGCAAGTTCCGGGTACTGGCCGTTCGGTTTCGTTGCGGCGTCGGGGGATGTCCACGACACCGTCACGGCGCCCGGCTCGGGCTTCGTCCATGGCTTCACGTATTCGCACGCTCCCGTCGGGGCGGCCGTCGCCCGCGAGGTCCTGCGGATCCTCCAGGACGAGGACTTGGTCGCCGCCAGTGCCACCAAGGGGCAGTGCTTGCAGGCCTTACTCCGCGAGCGGATCGGCGAGCATCCGTCGGTCGGCGAGATCCGCGGTCGGGGCCTGTTGGTCGGCCTGGAGCTCGTGGCCGACCGCGCGACCCGCCGACCATTCGCACGCTCGGCGCGGATCGCGGAACAGATCGTGTCCCGCGCGCGCGACTTCGGGGTCCTCGTCTATTCCGGCACGGGCAACGCGGACGGCACGGACGGCGACACGATCCTGCTTGGACCGCCGTTCATCGTCACGGACGACGAGATCGGGCGGATCGTCGAGACGCTCAGCCGCTCGATCGAGGAGGTCACCGCCTCCGGGAGCCGCGACGCCTCCGGGAGCCGCGACCGCTCGCGCTGATCAGCGCGAGCGACGACGTCCCAAGCCGCTGCCGATGCCGCGGTTCCGACCGAGCCCGCCGAACACGAGGAGCGCCCCGATGACGACGAGGGTGACCGGCACGATCAGCCCCCCGACCTGCGGCGTCGCCATCTTCACCGCACCCAGGAGGGCGAGCATCCCACCGAACCAGGCTTGCCAACCGACGCCCCCGCCCGAGATCGCCCGCACGGCGGCGATGAACAGGAAGGCGACGCCGAGGGACAGGGTCCCCAGCCCATCGATGTCGACGCCGGCCTGGGTGAGAACCCCGGGCACGGCGAGGGCCGTGATGATGGCCCCGACATACAGCGAACCCGTGCCCCGCCCGATGGCCCACTTGACCAGGAACGCGAGTCCCACGGCCAGGACGATGACGGAGCCCATGGATCGAGCCGCCGGGAAGAGCTGCTGAAGGACGAGCAGGCCGCCCAGGACCAGCAGGAAGATCCCGATCCAGGGCAGGCCCGGCCGGCGTGCCGACTCCGGTCCCCACTCCCAGGTGGTGGTTCGAACCTCCGGGCGGTCTGGCGGGCCCGGCGGGCGCCCGCCCCTGGCGGGTCCCAGCCGGGTGATCGGATCGGGTCGGTCGTCCATCAGGGTGAAGCGTACGTCAGATCGGGCCTACGCCCAAGGCGGGTGCGGCGTAGCATCGGCCGACATGGCCCACGTCCAGACCGTCCGCGGCCCCATCGATCCCGGCGACCTCGGGTTCACCCTGCCCCACGAGCACACCAAGATCGCCCTGTGGCAGGTCCCGGATCGCTGGGACTACTGGCAGTTGACCTGGGATGAGCCCGTCATCCTCGAGGAGCTCGCGGCCTACCGGGACTCGGGTGGCACGGCACTCGTGGACCTGACCCTTCCCGGTGTCGGGCGGGACCGGCCTGGCTGGTGCGCCTGTCGGAACGGAGCGGCCTCCACATCGTCATGGGCTGTGGCTGGTATCGAACGGCGTATTACCCGGCCGAGGCGCTGATCGATCGTCGTTCGGTCGATGCGCTCGCCGACGAACTCGTCGCCGAAGTGACTGAGGGCGTCGGCGGGACCGGAGTGCGGCCGGGGATCATCGGCGAGATCGGCACGGACAAGCCGTGGCTGACCGCCCTGGAGGAGCGCGTCCACCGCGCTGCGGCCCGTGCCGCACGGCGGACCGGACTGGCCATCACGACCCACGCGGTGGTGTCCGGGGTGGGCCTGGACCAGCTGCGGATCTTCGAGGAGGAAGGCGCAGACCTGGGCCGGGTCGTCATCGGTCATGCCGATTCCCATCCCGTGCTCGAGCACCACCTCGCCATCGTGCAGCGCGGCGCCAGCGTCGAGTTCGATTTCCTCGGGATGTCGTTCAGTGCGGTGGAGCGTCATGGCGAGGGTCGCGTCATCGAGCTGCTGTGCGAGCTGCTGGCCCGCGGTCACGTGGAACAGCTCCTCCTGTCTCAGGACGTCTGCCACGACTCGCAGCTCACGCGATACGGAGGCAGTGGCTACACCTACCTCGCCCGGACCTTCCTGCCCCGACTTCGCGAAGCGGGCGTCAGCGACGAGGAGATCGAGACGATGACCGTCAGCAATCCGCGACGGTTGCTGACCATCGCCTGACGGCCCGACCGTCAGGCACGGGACCGCGGGCTCAGCCTTCGAGCGTTGCGTCCACGGTGATCCGGACGTTGCCCTTGAGGGCCTGGCTGATCGGGCAGCCATCGCGGGCGCCCTCTGCGGCGGCCACGAATGCATCCGCGGACATGCCAGGCACGACCCCGCGAACGGTCAGCGCGCTCGACACGACTCGCCAGCCTGCCTCGAGCTTGTCGAACGTGACCTCGGCCGACACGTCCAGGCGTTCGGGCGGCGACCCGGCCCGTCCGAGATCGCCCGAGAAGGCCATCGCGAAGCACGCCGCGTGCGCGGCGGCCACCAGTTCCTCGGGGCTGGTCTGACCCTCCGCGGACTCGGTCCGGGCGGCCCAGCTCACCGGAAGGGAGTCGAACGCCCCGCTGGAGCGGGCACTGACGGTGCCGCGACCGTCCGCGAGCTTCCCGCTCCAGGTGGCCTGGGCCTTGCGAGTGGCGGACATGAGCGACTCCTTGTTCGGGTGGGTCCGGGTGGGTTCGGTCAATGGTCCCACGCCTGCCTCATCCGGGCGCGCGAGCGCTGGTGTGGTTCGCATAAGAACGGGCAGGTCCCTGCTCCGGAGGGTGGTCAGGGACGGTGACCTTTCGCCGACGATCGCTGGGACGCCTGTCAACTTCCAACTTGGCCGCCGTGCTGTGACCATCCGGACATGACCTCCCTCATCCGCCGTCTCAGCCTCATCGGCCTGCTGGTCGCCAGCCTCGCGACGCTTCTGCCGGCCGCGACGACCTTCGCTGCGGATGTGGACACCTCCTCGACCGCGGTCCTGAACGCCGAGCGCGATGCACTCACCCTGGTCAACCGTCAGCGGGCCAACGTCGGGCTCGTGGCCGTGCGCTACGACTCGCGCCTCGCCTCGATCGCCCGCGCTCGCGCGGCCTACATGGCCAGGACCGGACTGTTCAGCCACGTCCAGGCTGACGGCACCAGCGTCTTCGACATGATCGCGGACTCCGGGATCAGCTGGTTCGGTGCGGGCGAGATCATCGCCTGGAACACGGCGGAGGAATTGGGAGCTTCGGCTGCCTTCACCGTTCAGGGCTGGATGAATTCCTCCGGGCATCGGGCGATCGTGCTTTCGACCGGCTACAACTACGCGGCCTTCGGCGTGGCCATCTCGCCCACGACCGGGAAGCGGTACTGGGCGGGCGTCTTCCTCAAGGGACCGGACCGGACGGCCGCCTGGTCCAAGGTCGGCACGGTCACCAAGACGATCCTGGACCCGACCTACGCCAAGGTCACCGTGAGATGGTCCGGTGGCGATACGCGCCTCCAGGTCCTGACCGCCGGCCTGCGTTACTACCAGGCGCAGAAGCGGCGCGACGGCGGCAGCTGGTACGACTATGGCACGACCACGAACACGTCGTTGACGCGCAAGTGGAGTCGCGGGCACTTGTACGAGGTGCGCGTTCGCGCACGCGACAAGGTCGGGAATTGGGGCGCCTGGCAGCTGCTGTCCGTCACTCCCTGAGGGCCTCGGATCCTGCGGGTCGTCATGCGGCCGCAACCCGCAGGGGCTCGTGACCAGTCGGCCCGCAAGGCCGTTCGAGGTACGGTCCTCGTCCACTAGACGAGGAGGGTCCCAGATGCCGACCATCAAACTGCCGGACTTCAAGCTGCCGGACATGAAGATCCCGGAGCTCCGACTGCCGGAGATGAGCCGTGACGACATCGCCCGCGTGATGGGTGATGCCCGCAAGGACCTCGGCGAGATCCGCCGAGATCTCGACCAGATGCGCCGCGACATCGAGTTGCCCAAGGTGGACCTCTCCAAGATCGAGGTTCCGAAGGCCGTGACTGACGCCGCCGTGTCCGCCGGGATCGTCCAGAAGAAGCCCTCGCGCTGGCCCTTCGCCGTCGGAGCGATCGTCACGGTCGCCGTGGTCGGCGTCGCCCTGCTCAAGTCCCCGGCCCTCACGGATCGCCTGCGCGACCTGGCTGGCCAGATCCGTGACAAGGTGGACGGCATGCGCGGGCACGATCAGCACATCGATCCGTATGCGTTCGACGCAGCCGTACCGCTCCCGATCGAGCCATCCGCCTACTCCGATGGACTCTCGGGCAGCGACAGCCCGTTCGACGGCTCCTCTGACCTTCCCATGGGCCTCGGTTCCAACGGTTCCGGTGGCTCACTCGGCGCTCCGGACGCAAGCGGTTCCGAGTACGTCTCGGACGATCAGACCCGCGTCTAGACCTCTCGACGCGTCTCTGCAACGACCGCGGCTGCCGCCACGTGGCGAGCCGCGGTCGCTTCATGTCTGCCTCGTTGACGCCTGCGTCGTTAATCCCGATAATCTAGGTCGGAATTAGATGCAGGCGTGATCGTCTGCGAACGTCGCTTCAGCGCCGTTGGGAATGAGGATCGGAGGATCGAATGACCGCCACCCGTGAGATCGTCACCGACCAGCGCGACCAGTTCGCGTTCCACGATGACATCGTCTACCTGCGCGAGACCAAGCGCGGCCTGACCCGCGACACGGTCGAAGAGATCAGCCGCTTCAAGGAAGAGCCGGACTGGATGCTCCAGTTCCGCCTGCGCGCCTACGACCACTTCCTCCAGCGGCCCATGCCCACCTGGACGGATGGCCTGGACCGGATCGATTTCGACAAGATCGTCTACTACCGCAAGCCCTCCGAGCGCGAAGAGAAGTCATGGGACGACGTCCCCGACCAGATCAAGGCGACGTTCGAGCGGCTCGGCATCCCGGAAGCGGAACGCAAGTTCCTGGCCGGTGTCGGCGCCCAGTACGACTCCGAGGTCGTCTACCACTCCGTGCGCGAAGAGCTGACCAACATCGGCGTCGTGTTCATGGGCATGGACCAGGCGCTCAAGGACCACCCAGAGATCGTCAAGCGCTGGTTCGGCACGATCGTCCCGCCTGAGGACAACAAGTTCGCGGCACTCAACGCGGCGGTCTGGTCTGGCGGTTCGTTCGTGTACGTCCCCAAGGGCGTGGAGGTTCCCCTCCCGCTGCAGGCCTACTTCCGGATCAACGGCGAGAACACCGGTCAGTTCGAGCGCACGCTGATCGTGGTGGAAGAGGGCGCCAAGGTCCACTACATCGAGGGTTGCACGGCTCCGATCTACGCCACCGACTCGCTCCACGCGGCGGTCGTCGAGGTCGTCGCCCTGCCGGGCTCCAAGGTCCGCTACACGACCATCCAGAACTGGTCGAACGACGTCTACAACCTCGTGACCAAGCGCGCCCACGCGTACGCGAACTCGACCGTCGAGTGGATCGACGCGAATACGGGCTCCCGCAAGACGGTCAAGTTCCCGGCTATCTACCTGCGCGGCGAGGGCGCCACGGCGGACATCATCAGCGTGGCGGTCGCCGGCAAGGGCCAGCACCAGGACACGGGCGCCAAGGCCATCCACCTGGCTCCGAACACGCGCTCGCGGATCGTCAGCAAGTCCGTGTCCAAGGACGGCGGGCGGGCGACGTATCGCGGCCAGCTGAAGGTCGCGCCGGGCGCCACGAACGTCGTGGCCAGCGTCCGCTGCGATGCCCTGATGCTGGACGACCAGAGCCGGAGTGACACGTATCCCTATATCGACATCCAGGAAGACGACACGACGATGAGCCACGAGGCGACCGTCGGAAAGGTCAGCGCGGACCAGGTCTTCTATCTGATGGCCCGCGGTCTGACGGAGAACGAGGCGACCAACCTGATCGTCCAGGGCTTCCTCGAGGTGTTCACGAAGGAACTCCCGATGGAGTACGCGATCGAGTTCAATCGGCTGGTCAAACTGGAGATGGAGGGGTCGCTCGGATGACGACGGCCGTTCCGACGGCCCCCGGTCGTCCGGCGCGTCGCCCGCTCGACGAACTCTCCCTGCCCATCGATGACGCCGCCCTCGAGGCGGCGAGTGCCGGGGATCCGGCCTGGCTCGCCGACGACCGGCGCGCGACGTTCGAAGCCTGGCGTGCCTTGCCGGGTGAGTCGAATGTGCTGTACACGCCGTACATCGACCTGCGCGCGGCGGCGCTGGAGGGGGCCCGGCTGGCGTTCGGCGGTGGAACGGAACGGGGTGTGGGCACTGGTCCGGACGGAACCCTGCCGCCCGACGCGGACGGCCTTATCGAGATCACCGAAGGCCGCCTGACCTCCCTCGTGCTCTCGGATCGGGCCACGTCTGCGGGCGTGACCCTGGCATCCCTTGCAGACATGCTGGCCCGCGACCCGGACCGGGTTCGGGCCTTGATGGACGTGGGGCCGGATCTGCCCGATCGAGACAAGTTCGCGCAGCTGACCCGTGCGCTGTGGTCCGGGGGGATCGTCCTCGATGTTCCGGCGGGGGTCCGCCTGGAACGCCCGATCGTGATTCGCTGGGCGGTCGGCGCGCCGGACCTCGCCAGGATGACACGGACGCTGGTGCATCTCGGGGACCGAGCCCGGGCGGTCATCGTGGAGGAGTTGGTGGCATCGGCGGGTGCCACGCGTCCCGGTGGTCAGTCGTTCTTCGCGGGCACGATGGAGGTCCGCCTGGGCGCGGACGCGAACTTGCAGGTCGCCGGCCTCCAGGAGCTTCCGCCCGCGTCGATCGCGATCCAGCACCGCGTGGCGGAGGTTGCCGAAGGAGCATCGCTCAGCTGGGCCCTCGCGCAGCTCGGTGGTCGCCTCGTCCGCGGTCGGGTGGACAATCGACTGGTCGGTGACCGCAGCTCGGTCGAGCAGGTCGAGATCGTCTTTGGCAGCCAGGAGCAGGCGTTCGACCTGACCTCATACACGACCCATACGGGACGCGACACGACCGGGGACCTGCTTTCCAAGGGGGTCCTCCTCGATCGGGCCCGGACCGCGCTGAAGGGGCTCATCACGATCGAGAAGAGCGCGGTCGGGACGGACAGCTTCCTCGGCGAATTCGGGATGAACCTGTCCAAGGCGGCTCGATCCGTGGCCATCCCGAGCCTGGAGATCGATCAGCCGGATTGCCGTCGGGCGATGCACGCGTCCTCGGTCGGGCCGATCGACGAGAGCCAGCTGTTCTACCTCGAGTCGCGTGGCATCCCGCCCGACGAAGCCCGCAAGTTCATCGTCCTTGGCTTCCTCGAGCCGGTCGTGGCGCGCGTGCCCCTCGCCTCTGCCCAGGATCGACTGCGTGAGGCGCTCGAGACGAAGTGGGCGGCCGGAGCCGACGCCCTCGCCGCTGCCCGCGAACCCACGGCCTGATGCCCCCACAACGTCCGCTGCGGGGCGCCGGAGCCTCCGCGTCGTGAGGCGGATCGATCTCTTCGGAGTCGAAGAAGTCGGTGACGGAGAGATGAAGATGGCCTGGGTGGATGGCACGGACCAGGTCCTCGTCATCAACACCGGCGGCGAGTTCACCGCACTCCAGGGCATCTGCTCGCACGAGTACTTCGAGCTGGACAAGGGGTTCCTGACGAACGGGACGCTGACCTGCGCCCTGCATCTGTCCCGCTTCGACCTGTCCAGCGGTGAACCGCTCGATCCACCGGCGGACGCACCCCTGGCGATCTATCCCGTCGTCGTTGAAGACGGCCGGGTGTTGATCGAAGTCTCCGACGGTCCGCTCGAGATCAGCGAATAGCCCCAGCGCGGGCGCGCGATGACGCCTCGGTGCGCCGTTCAGTCGAGGCGAACCTGGGCCCCGGTGCGCATGTTCTGCTGGAAGGTCCGCGCTCGGCCCAGTTCGAAGCGCCCTTCCTCGACCCCGGGAGGTGCCCCGGCGATCCGCGACACGACGTGACTGCCGATCACCGGACCGTGCTTGAAGCCGTGACCGGAGCCACCGCCCACGAGCCAGACGTTGTCGAAGTCGGGATGACGATCGATGATGAAATGGGTGTCCGGCGTCGTCTCGTACTGGCAGACCCGCGTCTCCACGACGGGCGCGTCGATCAGCCCGGGGAGTCGCCGGGCGACATATCGTCGGGCCAGGCGAACGGTCTCGGGGTCCACGATCCGTTCCCCGTCGGTCGGGTCGAAGACCGGCCCGTACCGGTCCGGCGCAAGCTTCACGCCTCGGCCATCCACGGCGGGCAGGCCGTAGAACGCGGCGTCGTAGTCCACCCAGCAGGGCAGCGCCTCCGCCCCGAACCGATTGTCCCCGGCGGCCGGCCCGAGGAACACGACATCCTGCTTGGTCACGCTGATGAGGTCGCCGAGCACCGCCGGGAAGATCGTGGGCAGCCAGGGACCGGCGGCGAAAACGAAGGTCTCGGCGGGATGACGGATCCCGTCGCCGGTGACGACATCGAGGAGCCGACGACCGTCCGCCGCGCCGGGCTCCGCCCAGCCGGACTCGAAGCGACCACCCAGGGTCGTGAAGGCACGCGCCACCGCCACCACGCCCCGGCGTGCAAGCAGCAGACCGGCTTCCGGCTCGTACAGTGCGAAGGCCAGGTCGTCCGCCCGGATCTGCGGCCAGCGTTCCGCCATCTCGGCGGGCTCGACGCGTTCGACGGGGATGCCCATCGACGTCAGCGTCGCCAACGAATGGCCCTCGAAGCCGTCCTCGCGATGCGCGAACCAGAGCGCACCGGCAGGCACGAACAGGGTCTCGCCGATCTCCTCGCCAAAGGCCAGCCATGCCGTCCGAGCCTCGCGCGACCAGCGCGTGTAGAAGACATCCGCGCCGTGGGACGCGCGAAGGATTCGACTCTCGTCCCCGGATGTCGCCCGGGGATGCCCCGCGCCGAACGCGTCGATGAGGGTCGTCCGCCAGCCGGCTCGCTGGGAGCGGAGCGCCGTCCAGGCACCCATCGAACCGGCGCCGATGACGACGACGTCGCTGGCGGTCACCGGATCATCACCGCATGGGACCCGGGTCCAGCGTGAGCGTGGACACCGTGGCGGCCTTGATCGCGGCCGCAGTGAACGGCAGTGGCACGAGCTCCCCCTTGCGCCAGGGGTCGATCAGGTCGTTGTAGTGGCGATCGAACGGGTTGCCGGCCTGACCCGTGGTGATGATGAGGCTCGCGCCATCGAGGTCGGACAGGTCGATCGTCAGTCGATACGACGGCAGGTTGGTCACCGTGAACAGTCGGTCGATGGTCATCGGCTTGACCGTCGGATCGGTCGGATCGGGGTAGGCGCGGTTCAGCTTGTAGTAGGTGTTGTTGATCGCCCCGGCCGCACCCGGGACGGCCATCGGAGTCTCGTTGAAGTACCACTCCAGCGGGCCGATGCCGCTGGTGCCGAGGGTGCTCTCCTCGAACGCCGCGGTGTGCAGTCGACCCCATGACCAGCGGTCCGGGCTGCCGAAGGCTGTCTGGAGTTCGGCCCCTGCCTCGTCCATCGCGCGGAGGATGATCAGGTCGGCCGTCTCGGTCACGTCGGTCGTCGCCGTGTCGTCCCACCACGGCGAGCGAGGATCTTCCAGGATCGTGGCCAGGGTGGACCAGCTGGCGGTACTGCCCACGTAGTCTCGTGCCAACGGGCCCAGCTCGTCGTCGAACACGTCGCGCAGGACCCGGTATTCCCAGGCCATGTAGGCCGCACACCCGAGACTGCCCTCATCGCAGATCCCGTCCCATCTCGAGATCCGCTCGGCGATCGTGACCCCGTCTTCCGTAGCGGGCCTTGCCCCTTCGAGGGCCTGGGCGATGTCGCGTGCGCGGAGCGGCGCGGTATCGGTCTGGATCGTGGCCATCTCCTTGGTCGTCAGGCCATCCTGGCCGTCGCCGTCGATCAGGTCGATGATCCGCTCGGCCCGGTAACCCGGGTCGAAGTCCTTGCCGATGAAGTGCGGATAGCCCTCGTCCACGGGCGCGTTGTTGGCGGTCACGATCCAGCCCAGGTCCGGATCCAGCTGCCTGGGCAGGTCGTCGTACGGGATCGCGCCGGTCCATTCGCTGCGGCCGTCGCTCCCCGACACCGGTCGGTCACCCCGGTCTGTCGGATCGGACCGGATGGGGATGCGTCCCGGAAGCTGATAGCCGATGTGTCCGTCGACATCGGCGTAGACGAAGTTCTGGGCCGGCGCCGCGTAGAGGGACAGCGCGGACCGGAACTGCTCGAAGTTCGAGGCCGTGTTCAGGCCAAGCACCGCCTCGAAGGTCCGATCCGGACCCATCGCCTGGATCGTCCCGGTCCAGCGCACGGCCATCAGCGGCGCGTCGCGGAGGCGCGGGTCGACGTCGTTGAGGATCGGCCCGTGGATCGTCTCGCGGACCTGGAGGTCGATCGGGGTGCCGCCGGACCGTCCGATCGTCTCGGTGCGGGTCGTGAACGGCGTGGAGGCCCCGTCCGGGCCGAGGTAGCGGTCGGGATCAGCAGGATCCACCGTCTCCAGCACGAGGTCCTGGACATCCGGGTTGGCATTCGTGGCACCCCATGCGATCCGCGCGTTATGGCCGAGCACGACCCCGGGCACGCCCGGGAAACTGACGCCGGCCACGTCGTACGGGCAGGCGGCGCTGATCGCCACGCAATGCAGTCCGTTGATGTACCAGACCGACGGCATGGAGATGCCCAGGTGCGGGTCGTTGGCCAGCAGGGCGCCGCCGGTGGCGGACATGGATGGGGCCACGACCCAGTCGTTCGAGCCGATGCCGTGGTCCGAGGCAAGGCCGTCGCTGGCGTCGAGGCCGGCCAGTCGAAGGGCGTCGTTCACGGAATCCGCGACTTCGCGCCAGGCGTCCGATTGCGTGCCGGTGAGCGTCGTGGTTGGCGGACGGACCGTCGAATCGTTGCCGGGATCGCCCGAATCAACGGGCTGGACGTTCGCGCCCGCGCCGCCGCTGCCGGGCAGGCCGCTCGGCGTGATGACCGGCCCGAACGGCCGCGGCGCCAGCAATCCGTCCGTTCGCGCTGGATCGCCGAGTTTCGCGTCCGCCAGGTAGCGGAAGATCTCGCCGTCCAGGTTCCCGCCCAGGTTCCAGGCCTGGACCTTGCCCCAGGCCAGGGTGTCCACCGGGGTCCAGGGTTCGGGCGAGGCGCCGGTGACGACGAAGGCGAGACCGAGGCGATCGCGATTCGCGTCAAGCCAGGCGTTCACGCCCTGCGAATAGGCATCCAGGACGCCGCGTGCTGCCGGAGCAACCCCGGCCAGGTCGCGCTCAGCCGCCCGTCGCCAGCCCAAGGTGCGGATGAAGGAGTCCGTCTTGACCGTGCCCTCGCCGAACAGTTCGGACAGGCGGCCCGATGCGATGTGCCGCCACACCTCCATCTGCCACATCCGCTCCTGGGCATGGACGTAGCCCTGGGCAAGGAACAGGTCGTGCGTCGTGCTCGCCCGGATCTGGGCGATGCCGTTGATATCGCGATCGACCGAGACCTGGCCATCCAGTCCGGGCACGACCAGTCGACCGCTCGCCTGCGGCAGTGCCCGCCCGGTGACCCAGGCGATGGCGCCGAAGCCGCCGATGACGACGACCAGCACGATTACCAGCAGGCCCACGACCAGGATCCTCACCCGGCGCACGAACATCCTCCAGCACAGTCGAACGCCCGCCAGTGTGGCGTGCGCCGGCGATGGACGCTCAACCGGCCAGCATCGTTCCCAGCCCGAGGGCTTCCGCCTGGCGCAGGACCGCGTCCGCAAAGACGACGTCCGCGACGCCCACGCCCAGGTGGGTCACCAGGACTCGCCCGGCCGGCGGCCGGGCGATCTCCCCGACGATCGCCTCCCCGAGCGTCATCGCGGGGTCCGGGTAGCCGTCGAACAGGCCGGCGTCTCGGTTCACGACGAACTGTCCCCGTTCATCGACCACGAACAGCGCCGCCTCGCGCGCGACCGCCGGCGACACCATCGTCGCGTAGTCGACCGCGACGACGAGGGCCTCCGGTGCCAGCCAGCCCAGGGTGAGGGCCCCCCGCAGCGCCGGCTCGGTGAACGACACGGCGGTGATGACGACGTCCGCATTGGCCGCAGCCTCGCGCGCGGTCGAGACCGCCCTGGTCTCCGCGATCCCGGCCGTTCGCCCGGCGGCCGCCGCCAGAGCGAGGGCCCGCTCCGGGTGCCGGTCATGGACGCGCAGGTGGACTCCGGGCAGGAGGTGGCCAAGGACCGGCAGGTGGCTGTGACCCTGGATCCCGGCGCCGATGATGGCGGCGCGTACCGGAAAGCCTCCTTCCGGCTGAACCGACCGAGCGCCCGCCCGCCCGAAGAGGCTGATCGCGACGCCGGACACGGCCGCCGTCCGCTCGGCGGTGATCGGCCCACCGTCGAGGATGGCCCGGACCTCGCCCGTCGATGGGTCGTTGAGGATGACGACGGCGTGGATCGCGGGGATGCCCAGGGCCGGATCGCCCGCGAAGCCGGTCACCCATTTCATGCCGAGCAGGTCGTGACCACCGGGCGACTCGCCACCTGGCGACCCGCCACCCGGCGGTCGGATGGACGCGGGCATCGCGTGGGCGAACGAGCCTGCCGGTCGCGGGTGGACCCCGATCTTTGGCGGCAGTTCCGCGTCCTTCACGAGCGCCGTCATGGCCCGTTCGGCTAGACGCAGTCGCTCCCCGACGGCCGGCATGCACGCCGTCACGTCGATCGCCGACAGGTAGCGGATGGACGCTGGCACGCCCCCAGTCTAGATGCCCGGTACGATGCATCCATGGCCCCCATCGACATCGCGACCAGCCTGGACAACCTCAAGCTCGAGCGCGACGCGGTCGTCCTGTACGAGGCGCTCGCGTCCATCGAGAAGGACCCGGTGCGGGCCGCCGCCTTCGAACGGATCGCCACCAACGAGCGGCGTCACGCCGGGATCTGGGTGAACAAGCTGGCCGAGGCCGGGGCGACCGTCCCGGGCTCGAACGGCGTCCGCCCGCGGGTCCGGTTCATCATCTTCGTCGCCCGTCTGTTCGGGACGAAGTCCGTCGCGGACCTGGTCAAGGCGCTGGAGGGCGACGAGGAGGAGGCCTACGACGCGCAGGCCTCGCCCGAGGTGGCGGCCATCGCCGCCGACGAGCGCGAGCACGCCCAGATCTGGGACCGCCTCGGCTTAGGCGCGGCGACGGATCCACGGCGCGATGGGGTGGGTGCCGCGGGACGGGCAGGATCGGCGGCGGAGATCGGCGAGCGCGAGAGCTGGCATCGAAGCGGCACGCGGTCGGGGACCTTGCGGGCGGTCATCTTCGGGGTGAGCGACGGCCTGGTCAGCAATCTGTCCCTGATCATGGGCGTGGCCGGCGCCGCTGCGGCGAATCCGTCGTTCATCATCCTCGCCGGCATCGCCGGGTTGATGGCCGGGGCGTTCAGCATGGCCGCCGGCGAATACATCTCGATGCAGAGTCAGCGCGAGCTGTTCGAACGCCAGATCGCCCTGGAGCGGGCCGAGATGGAGGCCATGCCGGAGGAGGAGGAGGCCGAGTTGGCCGCCTCGTATCGGGCCAAGGGGTTCGCCCCGGATGAGGCGGCACGGATCGCCAAACGGATCTTCGAGGATCCCCAGTCCGCGCTGGACATGCTCGTCCGCGAGGAGCTCGGGCTTGACCCGGATCAGCTGGGCTCGCCCTGGGCTGCCGCTGGTGGATCGTTCATCGCGTTCGCGATCGGTGCCGCGATCCCGGTCGTGCCGTACCTCGTCGCCGGAGGCATCGGAGCGACCATCGCCAGCCTCGCGCTGAGCCTCATCGCGCTCTTCGCGGTCGGGGCCGGGGTGAGCCTGCTGACCGGCCGGAGTCTGCTGTATTCGGGTACCCGGCAGCTGGGCATCGGACTGGCTGCGTCCCTGGTCACGTACTTCATCGGCTCGCTCATCGGCGTGTCGGTCAAGGTCTGACGGTCATGGTCGATGCAGGGTCGCTGCGCGAACGGCTGGTGGGCGAGGGGCTGGACCCCGGGGCGTGGTCGAACGGGCCGGGCGACCGATATCCGTCCCACGCCCACGGGTACGACAAGGTCATCGTCGTGGCATCGGGGTCGATCCGCTTCGGCCTGGACGTATCGGGTGCGGCCGGCGAGGTGCTGGAAGCCGCCGCCGGTGACCGACTCGAGCTGCCGGCCGGACTTCGGCACGAAGCGCTGGTGGGTCCGGACGGGGTGGTCTGCCTGGAGGCCCACCTGCCGGTCGGTTCAGTGACCGCCGGCCCGGTCAAGCGGCCCGACGGGACATGGTGACGGTCCGGCCGGCCGCGGTGACGGCCGGATGACCCAGAAGGGCGGAAACCGGTGGGCCCAGCCCCGACGTAGTCGATGACGAGTGCCGCTCGCGATCCGATCGAAGACCTTCGCCTCATGCGTGAGGTCGTCGCCGGCTCGCACGACGCCCTGGCGGCGCTGTACGACCGACACGCGGATGCGATCTTCGCGTCGGCCAGTCGCCTGACGTCGGATCGAGGGCTCGCCGAGGAGGTGGTACAGGAGGCATTCCTGAGCTTGTGGGATCGCGCCGAGACGTTCGATCCGGCGGCCGGCTCGCTGGCCGCCTGGCTCCACACGATCGCGCGGAATCGAACGATCGACAAGCTGCGGGCCGCTGGCCGCCGGCCGACCCTCCAGCCACTGTCCTCGCTGGCCTCCGGTGCCGCGACGAGCGGCGTCGACGGGCCCGACGCCGACGCTTTGGAGCGCATCCTGGCCGGCGGTTCGATCGTCGGCGGCGGGATGCCCGGCCCGTCGCCGGAGATGGCCGTCGCGCTGCGGGAACTGCGGGAAGCGCTCCAGGCCGCACTGGCGACCATGCCGGATGTTGAGCGCGTCGTCATCGTGCTCGCGTACGGTGAGGATCTCTCGCAATCGGAGATCGCCGAGCGGCTGGGTTGGCCGCTGGGAACGGTTAAGACCCGGACCCGCAGGGCCCTGGTGCATCTCCGCGACGTGCTCGGCAGCGGGGTCGGACCGGGATTCGCGCGCTATCTCGCCCCGGCCGGGCTGGCTGAGCCGGACCACTGACGATCGGAACGAAGGAGACGATGGATCACGACGACGCGCTCGAGCAGCTGCACCTGGCCGCCCTGGAACCAGGCGGGCTGGACCGGCTGACGGCCGGTGACACGGCGGCCGCCGCTGCGATCGCCGGGCATCTGGCCGGGTGCGAGCCGTGTGCGGGTGAGCTGGAACGGCTTCGTCGGGCCGTGCCGTTGCTTCGGGATGTCATTCGGACGACGCCGGCGGCGGACCTGCGCGATCGGACGCTCGCCCTGGTTCGGGAGCGGGGGGTCGCTCGAGACGCTGACCTCGGGGCACCGCCCGGAACGGAGCGAGGATCCCGGCAAGGGGACCGGGCGCCGGGGTTACCGAGTCTGAGACGGGGGCCCACGTCCCTCCCCTGGGTCGCCGCCATCGCGGCCGCCGTTCTCCTGTCTGTGACCACCACCAGCCTGCTGGTCGGGCAGGGGGCGGGTCGCCGCGCAGCGGAACAGAGCCGGGTCATCGCGAGCCTTGGCAGGGTCACGAGCGCGACGTTGGCCATCAGCGCCGGGACGGACGCGAAGCGGGTAGCGCTGGCCGGCCAGGCCGGTGCCACGATCCCCGAGGGCGGGGCGCCGGTCGGGACGTTGCTGTTCTCGCCGAGAACGACGCAGCTGGTCGTCGTCGCGCAGGGACTGCCGGAACCGCCGTCGGGCCGGGAGTATCGCTGCTGGGTGGAGGTTGATGGTCGTCGGCAGGACGTGGGCCGCATGTCCCTCGGCGGGGGCGTCGCCTACTGGACGGGGGCCACGCCGGCGATCTCCAACGTCCCACCGGGGACCAGGTTCGGCGTGTCACTCACCGACATCGCCGATGGCGCGCTGGACGCGGACCCGGTCATCGAGGGGCGTCTGTAGCGACCCGCTCGGGGTCGTCGTCCGGACCGAGGTCCGCTGGCGCCATCGATTCGAGATACCGACGGTGAAGTTCGAGCATCCGTCCGGCCGCGTCGGCCGAGATGTCGAACCCTTCGCGACCGAGCTCCACTGCGAGCCACTCCGCCTCGTGCGATCGCTCGAGTGCGTCGATGTCGACCTCGCGTCGGCGCGAGTCCGCGAGGACGAACCAGACGAGCCCGCCTCCGACCACGAGACCGACGATCAGCAGCCACCAGTTGAATTCGACATTCACCGCGGCGAAGTATAGGGAGGACATGCTCGGTCGGCCGTGGCCGCTACACTCCGCGGGTGTTCGATACCGTGCCGAGTTCCGTCGCCCTGCAGCTCGGCCCGCTGTCCATCGGGTGGTATGGCCTCGGCTATGCGCTGGGACTCGCGGCTGCCTATCTTCTCATGACCCGGTTGGCCAGGCGCGCCGGCGAGGACCCCGATCTCCTGGGCACCGGGATGATCGTCGTCGCCCTGGCCGCGCTCATCGGCGGTCGGGCCTACCACGTCATCGACCAATGGGACGCGCTCTACAAGAACGACCCGCTGCGGATCATCCTGCCGCCGTACTCCGGCCTGGGCGTCTACGGCGGGATCATCACCGGGACGATCGCGGCCTTCCTGTACGCCCGCCACAAGGGCGTCCCGTTCCTGCGCTGGGCGGACATCATCGCGCCCGGGATGTTCCTCATGCAGGGCATCGCGCGCTGGGGGAACTACTTCAACCAGGAGCTGTACGGGCCCCCCACCGATCTCGCGTGGGGAATCCCGATCGACTGTCAGCATCGGATCGCCGACTTCCCATGCGCGACGTTCCCGTTCGAGACGACGCGGTTCCATCCGCTCTTCCTCTATGAATCGATCTCCGGTCTGCTCGGCCTGGTCGTGCTGGTCTGGATCGGGTATCGACTGCGCACGCGGCTGCGGCCGGGCGACCTGCTGCTGATCTTCTTCGTGTGGTACGGCGTCACGCGGTTCTCGCTGGAGACGCTGCGTCACGACAACTGGACGTTCTTTGGCGTGCCGACCGCCCAGATCGTGTCCCTTGCGTTCATCATCCCGGCCATCGCGATCCTGATCTGGCGACACCGCCCGGGGCACCCGACGGACGATCCGCCCTCTCGACCGGGCGTGGCCGTGTGGGGCGCGGTCGGACGCGATGATTGGCGGACCCGCCCGATGGACGAGTCGTGGGCGAACCTGCCTCCAGCCCTCCCGCCCGTGCCGCCGGCGGAACCAGTCAGCAGCCCGACCGATCCGCCTGGATGACCGGACCGGGCCGCCGCCGGGGGCGTCGGCCGCCGCCGGGTCGGATCGCTCCCGAGGCCATGGCCGCCGCGCGGGGTGGGCCGCTCGAAGGGCTCGCGTGGCTGGGCCGTGAACCGGAGGCACGCGCGTCCATCGCCTACCGGCTGATCCGGCTTCTCGTTCGGTTCCTGTGTTTCGGGCTCTTCCGATTCCGCATCGTCAACACCGGTCGGGAGCACATCCCGGCTGGCGGCTATCTCCTCGTGGCGGGCGCGCATCGCGGTTGGATGGACCCGTTCGTGGTGATGCACGCCCTGCCGGTCGAGCCTCGGTGCTGGATCCTGGGTAGCGGTCCCTCAACGTTCACGACCCGCTGGCGGGAGTGGCTGGTGAAGCGCGTCGGTGGCTTGCTCCCCGTGTGGCGCGGCGGGATCGGGATCGATCAGCACGTGGCCTCGGCCCGGGCCGTCGTCGCCAACGGGGCCGTCTTCGTCCAGATGCCCGAAGGAACGGTCAGCGGCCCCGCCGGACGGCTTGGCCCGATGCGGACCGGGTGGGCGATCATCGCCCTGCGGATCGACGCGCCCATCCTGCCACTGGCCATGGCCGGCACGGAGGAGCTCTACCTCGGCAAACGGATGGCATCGCAGATCCTGCCGGTCACCTCGGTCCGGGCCCTGGCCGGGTTGCCGCCGGCGGCCGACTTGCCAGCGCCGGGCTCACGCAAGGAGCTGGATCTCGCCCGGACGATGACCGATGCACTGGCCGCCATGCTCGGGCCGGTGGTCGAGGCGCTTCAGCCCGGGACCCTGGATCCGGTGGGTCGCCCGCGGCGATTCCGCCATCGGCTGACCTGGTTACTCTTGCGACCCGGGCGACTCGACCGCAGGGCCTGAGCAGCCGCCGGCCTAGCCGAGCCCGCCCGCCGCCCGCCACCGGCCTAGCCGAGCCCCAGATCTCGGCGCGACCCCCCCCAGCAACGTCCGACTCCCTGTCCGGGCCTCTCGTCCTGCCAAATGTGCAAGACACGCACCTTCGGGCACCGAATCGAGTCTCCCAGGGCCGATCTACAGGGATCCGCGGCCAGGGCGTGCACGACTCCAGCGCGGAGAGCGGCCATGGAGGGCGATTCGCGCCTGCTGACGCGCCCAAGGTGCACGTGGTGCACAGATGACAGGATCACTCCCGCGAGCGGTCCAAGGCGAGGACAGGATCACAACGGCGGAGCGATGACGGATCGGCAGACCGGTCGCGCGGTATCCTCGCCCGGATGCACTACGCCGAGACGATCCTGGACCTGGTCGGGAACACGCCGCTCGTCCGGATCAGCCGGGTGACCCGTGACCTCGGCCCGGCAGATCGCCAGCCGCTCCTGCTGGCCAAGATGGAGATGCTCAACCCCGGCGGTTCGGTCAAGGACCGGATCGGGCTGCCGATGATCGAGGCCGCGGAGCGGGCCGGCCTGCTCAAGCCCGGTGGCACGATCATCGAGCCGACCAGCGGCAACACCGGCCACGGCCTGGCGATCGCCGCCGCGCTCAAGGGCTACCGCTGCATCTTCGTGATGGCTGACAAGCAATCGGTGGAGAAACAGACCCTCCTGCGGGCCTACGGGGCCGAGGTCGTCCTGTGTCCCACGAACGTCGCCCCCGAATCCCCGGAGAGTTACTACAGCGTGGCGGCCAGGCTCGCCCGCGACATTCCGGGCGCGTTCAAGCCGGACCAGTACTGGAACGCCGAGAACCCGGCCGCCCACGAGCGGACGACCGGCCCGGAACTGTGGCACCAGACGGATGGCAGGCTGACCCATTTCGTGGCGAGCGTGGGGACGGGCGGCACGATCTCCGGCACGGCCCACGTCCTGAAGGCGCGCAACCCGGCGATCCAGGTCATCGGCGCCGATCCGGAGGGGTCCATCCTGTCTGGGGACACGGCTCGTCCGTACCTGACCGAGGGCGTCGGCGAGGACTTCATGCCGGGTACGCATGACCCGTCCGTCGTGGATCGCTGGGTCCGGGTCAGCGACCGCGACGCGTTCGCGATGGCCCGCCGGCTCACCCACGAGGAGGGCATCCTGTCCGGGGGCTCGTGCGGCACGGCCATGGTCGCGGCGCGCGCGGTCGTGCGCGAACTGACGGCGCAGGCGGGCGGCCACGAGGCGATCGTCGTCGTCCTGCTCCCCGATGGCGGCCGAAACTACCTGAGCAAGCTCTACAACGACGAATGGATGCGGGCGAATGGGCTGATGGCCACGACCGGCGCCTCGACCCGCATCCGGGTCCTCCTCGATGACCGTCACCACGATGGCGATCGACCCCCCGTCGTCGTGGCCCGCACCACGGAGCGGGTCGGCGAGGCGATCGCAACCCTTCAGACCTACGGCATCAGTCAGCTGCCCGTCTCCGAGGCGGCCGAGGGCGACGAGGTGGTCGGCCTGGTCGGGTCGATCAACGAGAAGGGGCTGCTCGACCGCGCGTATCGCGACCCGAGCGTCGTCGAACGGACGGTCGGCGAGGTGATGGACGCCCCCCTCCCGATCGTGGACGCCGACGCGACCCTGGACGATGCGTTCGCGCTGCTGACCGGCGGTGCAGCCGCGGTCCTCGCTGTTCGCGACGGCAAGCCGGCAGGCGTCGTCACCAAGCTCGACGTGCTCGAATACCTGAGCCACCGCGCTCCGAGCCAGACCTGACCGGCAATGCCACCTGACGCCCCTCGCGAGCCCAGTTTCGATACGCTCGCCGTCCATGCCGGCGCCGAGCCGGATGCGCTGACCGGCGCCGTCTCGCCGCCGATCTACCAAACCTCCACGTACGCGCAGGACGGCGTGGGCCGGCCACGCAACGGTTACGAGTACGCCCGCTCGCAGAACCCGACGCGCGAGCGCCTGGAACGGGCGATCGCCGCGCTTGAAGGTGGCACCCACGGGTTCGCCTTCGCATCCGGGTCCGCCGCGACCGCCGCGATCGCCGAGCTCGTGGCGCACGGCGAGGAGGTCGTCGTGGGCGACGACGTCTACGGCGGCACGTATCGCTACCTGGAACAAGTCCGGGTGCCAGGCGCCGGGATCGCGACGACATTCGTCGACCTCGCGAGCGGCATGGATGCGCTCTGGGAGGCGCTCAGCGAGCGGACGCGACTGGTCTGGTTCGAAACCCCCACGAACCCGCGGTTGAAGGTCGTCGATATCGCCGCGGTCGCGGCGACGGTCGAACGGCGCGCTGCGGAAGGGGGCAGGCGGCCGCTGATCGTGGTCGATAACACGTTCGCCTCGCCGGCCATCCAGCGTCCGCTGACCCTTGGCGCGGACATCGTGTTCCACTCCGCGACGAAGTACCTGGCCGGTCATTCGGACACGATCCTGGGTGTCGCCGTCACCTCGGACGAGGCGATCGCGGAGCGGCTGCGCTTCCTCCAGAACGCGATGGGCGGCGTGCCCGGACCGCTCGACTGCTTCCTGGTCCTGCGTGGCCTGCGCACGCTCCATCTGCGCGTGGAGCGCCACCAGTCGAACGCGCGAGCCGTCGTCGACATGTTGCGTGCCCGGGAAGACATCGCCTGGGTCAGCTACCCGGGATTCGGAGGGATGGTCTCGTTCATCCCGACCGCGGGGACGAGTGGTGGTGCCACCGCCGCCGAACGCGCCGTCGCCATCGCCGAGGGCACCCGCCTGTTCACCCTGGCGGAGTCGCTCGGCGGCGTCGAGTCGCTCATCGAGGTACCCGCCGCGATGACCCACATGTCCGTCGCGGGCTCACCGCTGGAGGTGGACCCGGCACTCGTCCGACTCTCCGTCGGGATCGAAGGGGTGGACGACCTGATCGCCGACCTGCGCGCCGCCCTCGACGCCGCCTGACGATGACCGTCCGACAGATGCGGCTCGTGGTCACCGCGCCGGATTACGACGACGCCCTGGCGTTCTATCGCGACGGCCTCGGGCTGCGCGAGGTCGCGGCCTTCGCGGCGGGTGGCGGTCGGGTCACGATCCTTGACGCCGGCCGCGCCACCCTGGAGCTGACGGACCCGCCACATGCCGCCCATATCGATGCGGTCGAGGTCGGTCGGCGCGTCGCCGGGCATATCCGCGTGGCATTCGAGATCGACGATGCCGTCGAAGCGACAGCGCACTTGGTCGATGCCGGCGCGGAGCTCGTCGCTCCGCCCACGGAGACGCCGTGGCGGTCGCTGAACTCGCGCCTGGAGGGACCGGCCGGGCTCCAGCTCACGCTGTTCGAGGAGCTCGAGCGGCGGGCCGGCGCCGTGATCGACTTCAACGACCTCGCGCACTCGGAGGACGCCCACCGGATCGTCGGCGCCGAACTCGGGGACATCCCGTTCTCCGTCATCCTCGTCCACACCGAACCCGGGAGCGGCCCAGAGCCGCATCGGCACCCGTATCCCGAGGTATTCATCGTCGAGTCGGGGCAGGCCACCTTCCAGCTCGGTGCTGAGACGATCGTGGTCGACGCCGGGCACGTCGTCGTCGGTCCGCCGAACGTGCCGCACGGGTTCACGAACACGGGCACGAGCGAACTGCGACTGACGGCTATCCACGGAGCCGGGCGGTTCGAGACCGCGTGGCTGCCCGGCTCGGACGCCGGCTAGCAGCCGGGGAAACAAACCGTATGTCCATACCCACCACCGTCGATGCCTACCTCGCCGCCCTGCCACCAGATCGGCGCTCGGCCGTTGAGAAACTTCGGCGGACCGTCACGGCGGCAGCGCCCGAGGCAACCGAAACGATCGCCTATCAGATGCCGGCGTTGCGCAGTCACGGTGGGCTGTTCCTCGTGTCCTACGCCGCGTACAAGGCCCATTGCAGCCTGTTTCCCGCGAGTGATGCGGTGGTCGCGGCCTGCGGCGAGGAACTGACGCCCTATCTTGCGGGGAAGGGGACCATTCGCTTCCCCGCCACCAAGCCGATCCCGACCGAGCTCGTCGCGAAGGTCGTCAAGGTCCGCCTCGCCGAGAACGCAGCACGCCACCGGGCGTGACGGGCATTCGGAGCGTCGCGCGGCGTAGCTGACGCTCGGGTTCGGGCGCGGAAGCTGCCTGCTACGCTGCGCCCGTCCGGCCAAGTCCGGTCCGATGGGGAGGAGCCGATGGGGGACGAGTCCTGTCCGCCTGCGAAGCCGCGACGCATCCGCCGGTACGCGATCGTCGCGCTGGTCGTGCTCGTTGGTCTCAGCCTGATCTCGACTCTGACGAGGTCCCCCCAGCCCGACGCCCAGCTTGCGCCAAGTCTTCCGACTGGGACGGTGCTGACGCCGGCCACCTCGAAGGAGACGTCCGCACCGACCGTCTCGCCTCCGCCCGCGGGATTCGCGCCCACCGGTCCGACCCAGCGCGCGACCGTGATCCGCGTCGTCGACGGCGACACGATCGTCGTCGAGATCGATGGCGTGCAGGCGCGCCTCCGCTACATCGGCATGAATACGCCGGAGTCCAACGCAAGCGACGCGGATCTGCGGGCGTTGGCCGATGCCGCCACGGAAGCGAACCGGGCGCTGGTGGATGGGCGCGATGTCGTCCTTGAGCGCGATGTCTCGGAGACGGATCGATACGATCGACTCCTTCGCAACGTGTGGGTCCAGGACCAACACGGCAGGCTGGTGATGGTCGGGCTGGAGCTCGTCCGGACCGGTTTCGCGCAGGTTTCGACCTACCCGCCGGACGTCAAGTACGTGGACCGGTTGCGGGCCGCCCAGGACGAGGCGCGCGCCGCCGGGGTGGGCCTGTGGGCATCGCAAGGTTCGATCTCGCCAGCTCCGACCAGGACGCCAGCGCCGATCCAGGGGCTGGTCGGCCAAGGCGCCTTCGATGATCCCTGGGGCTTCGACTTCAGGCCCGGCATGAAGATCACCGATCCGCTCAGGGACTTCTGCTCATACTTCGATTGCATCGCGAGCTTCTGGAACAGCACGAAGGGCTTCGTCGTCCAGTGCACGGACGGCACCTTCAGCCATTCGGGCGGTCGACGGGGCGTCTGCTTCCGCCACGACGGCTACCGCCGGACGCTCTTCGCGCACTGACATGGAGGGAGGGAGACCGCCCATGGACTGGACCCTGGAAGTCGTCATCCTGCCCGTGAGCGACATCGAAGCGTCGATCGCGTTCTACCGCGACAAGGTCGGGTTCGAGCTGGACCACGACACCACGAACGAGCACATGCATGTCGTCCAGCTGACCCCGCGCGGCTCGGGCTGCTCGATCGTGTTCGGCGACCTGCCTTCGCACAACCAGATGGCGCCGGGCTCCATGCGTGAAGGGGTCGGCAGGATGGTGCGAGTGACTTGCAAGATACAAGTGACTGGGGGACGGTCTGACTCCACAG
>JAABUN010003119.1_pt1 | contig 26795 bp, 21 predicted proteins | sample 5559311 | NCBI WGS metagenome assembly JAABUN01 (sample SAMN10711877, study PRJNA513370) | rock metagenome | isolation source: Antarctica rocks | place: Antarctica: Victoria Land, Siegfried Peak sud
CGACAAGCCCGTGGCTGTCGTTGGCCCCGTCGAACTCACCAAATAATCCGTGTACAAATCGAGCGTGCAAGTCATTTCAAGCGCTTTAAACGGCCAACCTTACCTTACCACTGCGTAACAGCAGTTAACAGTTGCCGACTAAGCACGCTGGCCGCGCCGCTGGCCGCGCCGCTGGCCGCGCAAGACATATTTGCCACCGTTGGCCTGCACGACCGGGCTGGCCTGGAAATTGCTATTAAGGATTTTTACGCCGCGCATGGCGGCATGGGGCCCCAGGTAGCCTCGTTTGTGCCGCACCTGTTTCGGCCCTACCACCGCCAAGAGTAGTTTTTCAGCATTACGGCCCGCCTACCCCACTTATGGACCAAGAACAGCTTGCCCGCCAGATGCACGGCGTGGTATATACACAGCGCAAGTTATCCTACCTGCAAGAAAAGCTTACCGAGGCCCTGGCCTATAATCCGGTGCCCCTTGCGCCGGGGCAGCGCACGCTGTCCGTTGCTAATGTGGTGGCCGCCAGCAAGCACGAGCAGCGCAGGAATGAAGCTATTGAGGAGATAGCGCAGGAAGAAGCAACGCTGAAACACATGACAGAATCGCTGCTAAATGTGATTCCTGAGATAATTAAAAACCTGATTCGCAACGGGATGCCCCTCGTAGCCGACTGGCAGAAAGATGGTATTGCCTCGCTGGCGCTGGTGTACGAGAAGCAGCGCTTCATCATTATTCCTGATAACGAGCTGGCCTGAGTAACCAGCAATTGCCGGCTCACGAAAAAGCCCCGTTTCCAGCTTGGAGACGGGGCTTTTTGCAGAGAAGGAGGGATTCGAACCCCCGGACCTGTTACAGTCAGCGGTTTTCAAGACCGCCGCAATCGACCACTCTGCCACTTCTCTAAGGGCAATTATGACTAAGGGCAATTATGAATTAGAAATTATAAATGGCGTTCTGCGAATTCATAATTTCTAATTCATCATTCATAATTCAAATAAGCAGAGAGGGGGGGATTCGAACCCCCGATACCGTTGCCGGTATAACGGTTTTCGAAACCGTCGCATTCGACCACTCTGCCACCTCTCTAAAGGTCCCAAATGAGTGGTTGGGGCTGCAAAAGTAAATAAGTAATGACTAATGACAAGTGACTAATGACTAATTTTTTTCATTCTTGTACTAACTAATTAGTCGTTAGTCATTTGTCCTTAGTCGTTAAATTCAGCCTTCCCGTTACGGCGTCGATGCTTACGTTCACTTCGAAGCCGATGATGAGCGTCATGCACACAAACTCCAGCCATACCATGAAGCCTACCAGGGCCCCAATGGAGCCGTAGAAGTGGTTGTAAGAGTTGAAGATGCGCACGTAAAGCGTGAATAGAAAGGATACCAGAAAGATGAGCAGCGTAGCCACCAGGGCACCGACCGACACGAAGGGCCACTTGTCGTGTACGGGTGGCACGAAGTAGTAAATAACGCAGGTAGTGGTCAGAAACAAGCCGATGAGCGAGCCGTAGCGCAGCACCAGAATCATGAATTCGGTGGAGCTTTCGGGTACTACTTCGTAGAATACCAGCGCGTTGATGATGAAGGTGCCGAAGAAGATGCCGGCGATAGAAAGCACTAAAATCAGGGCTAGAATAAATGTTAGCCCGGTAGCAATCAATCTTTTGCGAAAATAACCACGGTGCTTGAACCACGGGTATTTCTTCTCAAACGCGTCGAGCAGGGCCATGATACCGTTGCTGGAAAGCACCAGCGCCGACACAAACCCGAATGAGAGGAGCCCGCCGTGCGGAATGCGCACGATGTCTTCGATGGTGCCCGCCGTGGCCGAATACAGCTCGTGGGGCATGATATCAGCCAGGAACTGCAGGATATCCACATCCAGGTTCGGCACCGGGATGTAGGGAATGAGGGTGAAAAGGAAGATGATAGTCGGAAACAGCGCCAGCGTGAGGTTGAACGCCATGTAGGCGGCCCGCTTTTCGAGCGAGTCGAGGCGTAGCTCGTGCAGCACCCGCTCGCCCACATCGTAGAGCGACACGTGGCCCCCGCGCAGCCGCCGACGCTTGCCCCACGCCATAAGCGTGCGGTAGGCGCGGTGGCGGCGCACATCGGGTAGCGCACGGCGGCGAGCGGGAGGAGCGTGCATTTTATTGAATTAGAAATTGCTAATGAAGAATCGCGCTTGAAGAATCCGAACATTACTTCTTCATTTCTCATTCGAAATTCTTCATTTGCCGAACGTGGCTGGGGCGGGCGCGTCGCCAGGGGTAGCGCGGCCGGTGCCCAGCGGCAGGTCGGCTTCGGTTTCGGCAAAGTACGGCGCCAGCTTTTCGCGGACGCTCGCCGGAATGGGTACCGGCCGGCCGGTAGTAGTGCTTACGAATACCATCAGGGTGAAGCCTACGGTCAGCAGCTCGTCGGCCTCGTTGCGAATTTCATACTCAAACTTGACCCGCGAGCCTTCAGTCAATTCGCGCAGCATCACCCTGATGGTCAGTAAGTCGTCGTAGCGGGCGGGACGGCGAAAGCGGGTCTGCAACTCGCCCACGGGCATTCCTACCCCCTGCCCTTCGAGGTCTTTGTAGCGAATTCCCAGCTGCCGGAACGACTCGGTGCGGGCCACCTCAAAATAGGCCGCGTAGTTGCCGTGGTAGACGTAGCCCATCTGGTCGGTTTCGGCGTAGCGCACGCGGATTTGGATATCGGCCTGGTACATAGTTGCAAATAGAAGGCAAGCTAAAACTGCCGCATTGATTATTCAACCAGAAAAAAACCCGATTCATCCACGAAATACTTGATTTAAACCAAGAATTGCCAATATTCTAATTTGGCTGATTAGCTTTGTGCCTAGTTAAGCTTATTTTACTTTTCCACACGTCAGCTTTATGAACACTTCTCCTCATTTTCGCTATTACCTTGCCTTGGCGCTACTTACGCTGCTTGGCCTGGTAGTGCGCGTGCAAAGCGTGGCAGGGCCGGAAGGTGCGGCAGTAGCTAAGCACCCGGTGGCAGTAGCACAGCTAAATAGTCCAGCAGCTACGGCCCGCCACCTGAAGTAGCAGAAGCCAGCTGGGGAGGAGCAATCGTGCGGTAGTTACTACCCCCTACCCAGCCAGCCAGCCGCCGCGGAGCGCGCTGGTTCTAGCGTTACATAATACCCGCCCGCGTCAGGGCGGCCTGGTAGCGGCGGGCATTCACGAGGTGCTGCTGCTGGGTGGCGGCGAAGGCGTGGTAGCCGCTAAAGTCGTCCTTGGCGCAGAAGTAGAGGTAGTCGTTCTGCTCGGGGTGCAGCACGGCGTCGATGCTGGCGATGCTGGGCAGGTCGATGGGACCGGGGGGTAGGCCCGCATATTTATACGTATTATAAGGGGAGTCTTTTTGCAGGTGCACGTTGAGTACGCGCTTGATGCCGAAGTCGCCGTTGGCGTACACTACGGTGGGGTCGGCTTGCAATTTCATGCCGCGCTTGAGGCGGTTGAGGTACACGCCCGCGATGCGGGGGCGCTCGTCGGAATGCTGCTGCTGCTCGGCCTCCACGATGCTGGCCAGGGTGCTCACCTGCGTGCGGGTAAGGCCCAGCTTCGCGCGGGCCGCGTCGCGGGCGGGCGTCCAGAATTTATCGTATTCCGACTTCATGCGTTGCATGAGGTTTTGGGCCGAGGTATTCCAGTACAGCTCGTAGGTGTTCGGGATGAACATGGCGAGCACCGTAGTAGTATCGAAGCCCAGGCTGCGGGTGTAGCTGGGGCTGCTCAGCAGCGAGTCTATTTGCTGGGGGCGGGCGTCAATCTGCTTCGAGAGCTTGGCGGCCAGCTCACGGCGCAGGCGCACGTTGGTAAACGTGAGCTTGAGTGGCTTTTGGCGGCCCGACTTCAGCAGGTTGATAACCTGGCGATTGGTGGAATTATTTACCAGCTCGTAGCGGCCGGGCTTCACGGCGCCGGGCTTGTTGTAGCCCATCATCTTGCCCACGAAATACAGCGAGAGCCGGTCGATAACCGCGCCGCTTTTCTCGACCTGGCCCAGGGCCTTCTGCCAGTTGTCGCCGCGCCGGATGTAAATGTAGGTCGGCCGGTCCTTGGTGTCGATGTTGGGGTTGAAGAAAACCTGGTAGAAATAATAGGAGAAGCACACCAGTATCAGGCCGAGTATCACGCTCACGGTGCCGTAGCGATTGCGGCGCCTGATGGCCTCCGCGCGGTAGTCGAAGGCGGACTTTTTGACAGGTTCAGACATGGATTGAAAAATAAAGTGTGCGAAATTAACCCCCGGCCGGCCCTCCCGCCGTCGGCGTTGCAAACAACCGGCTAGTTGGGTGCTTGTAGCACACAGCCTCTTTTAAGACAAGCGGTCAAAACCGCCCGCCGTAGTACCTTGCCCACCCGAACGGGCCACCCTGGCTGCCTGTTCCTTATTTCGTATAAAATCTCTTTTCTGCCCTATGTCCGCTACCCTGCTCCGCATCCACCCCGATAATCCACCCCAAAACCGTATTCTGCAAGTAGTAGAAGTGCTGCGTAAGGGAGGGCTTATTATTTACCCCACCGATACGGTTTATGGCATTGGCTGCGATATTAACAACGCGAAAGCCGTTGAGAAGCTCTGCCGCATCAAAGGCTTAAAGCCTGAGAAAGCTAACCTTAGCTTTATTTGCCACGACTTGTCGCACATCAGCGACTACGCGCACGGCATTACTACCCCCGTGTTTAAGGTCATTAAAAAGGCTCTGCCTGGTCCGTTCACCTTCCTTTTTCAAGCCAGCCCCAACGCCCCGCGCTACGGCGGCGTGAAGCGCAGCACGGTGGGTATTCGGGTGCCCGACAACCAGATTGTGCGCCAAATAGTGAAAGAATTCGGCACGCCCATCGTGAGCACGTCGGTGCGCGAAAGCGCGGAAACGCTGGAAGAATACGTGACCGACCCCGACCTGATTTTTGAGAAATACCGCTCGCTCGTGGACCTCGTTATCGACGGCGGCTTTGGCGGCAACGAGCCCAGTACCATCGTCGATTGCACCAACGACGATTTCGAGTTAGTGCGCCAGGGCCTGGGCGACATCGAGCAGTTTCTGTAAAAGCGCGTTTTAAGAATAAAAAGAACGTCATGCAGACCGAAGGGAAGCATCTCGCGTGGATTAGTAATCTCAATTATTAGAAGTTACTGCTGCACGCGAGATGCTTCCCTTCGGTCTGCATGACGTTCTTTTTACTTGCCTACTCTACCGGCCGCTTGTGCTTCCAGCGGCGATGCGTCCAGAGGTATTGCTCGGGGGCCGCGTGGATATCGGCGTCCAGCAGCTGCACGAACGAGGCCGTAATCGGGTAGCGGGCAGCATCGGGGGTGAGGTCGGTAGTGGCCTCGTTGCCAGGCAATTCCGTGAAGGTGACGGTATAATAGCCACGCTTTACCCGCCGGGTGCTGGCGCAGAGCACCACGGCGGCGAATTGCGGCGTCAGGCGGTCGACACTGGTATAAAAGCCGGCCGGCCGATGCAGGAAGTCGGTCCAGTACGGACGGTCGTCGGGGCCAGCGGCCTGGTCCGACACCAAGCTTAGAATCTGGCCCTGGCCCCGGTGGGCTACCAGGTACCGCAACGTACTAAGCATCGGGACTACCTCGGCTCCCAGGCGCGTGCGTAAGCGGCGCACGAAATACTCAAAGAATTTGTTGCTCAGTGGTTTATAAACCCCGGCCACCTGCTCTGGGAACCTAACCGATGCCCCTGCCAGCACCCATTCCCAGTTGCCCATGTGGGAACTGACGCCCAATACCTGGCGGCCCTGGGCCAGATAGCCGCCCAGCAATTCGGGATTGGTAAAGCGCACGCGGCGCTGTAGCTCGGCCGCGCTGATGCTGGTCAGCTTTAGAATTTCGACCATTATCTGCGCGAAGTGCCAGTAAAACTGCCGGGCCACGCGCTGAATTTCGGGAGCTGACTTTTCGGGAAAAGCATGACGCAGGTTGTCGAGCACCACCTGCTGGCGGTAGCGCACCACGTAGGCCAGCAGCCAATACAGACCTCTGGCGAAGCCGTAGAGCACAACCAGCGGCAGCCGAGCCAGGGTCAGTAACGGCCAGCTAAGCACGCGGTAGGGCCACGGCACGGCAGGAGTATTACTCATCGGGGCACGGCGGCCCCGGCCGGGGCGTACTCGGTAAGGCTGCGCTGGCCGCTTTGGGTCTGGGTAGCCAGCACTTTTTTGGTGGCCGCGTCGCGGGCCTCGATAGTGAGGATAAAAGGGCCAGCCGGAATCGGGCCGAGCGGCAATTGGCCCACCACGGCCGTGGGCCGGCCCGCCTGCGTGGTTACGGGGGGCGCGTCGGCATCGGCGGCGGTGCCGTCGGGGGCGGCCAGGTGGTAGTGCAGGCGCACCGCGCGGCCGGCGGGCACCTGGTTTAGCTCGGTGTAAAAGAAGATGTTATCGGCCCCGCGGCCGTAGTAGCCACTGGGCGCGCGGGTCAGCAGGTAGCCGCCGCGGTTGAAGACGCTCTGGGCGCTGGCTTTGGCGGCGGGCCGGGCCAGGAACACGAGGTCGCTGAAAGCGGGGCCCTTCGGCTCGGCAATCACGACGGGCAGCTCCACGGTCGTTTCGCCGTTGGCGGCTTTGTACTGGTCGCGGATGTGCCCGCGCAGCGTGTAGGTGCCATCGGGCAGGGCCACGCGCTTGAGAAAGCTCAGCGGGTTTTTGATGGCAATGGTGGTGTCGCTCAGCACCGGCGGCTTCAGCGTCACGGTTTGCTGCCAGGCGGTGGTACCGTCGGCTTTCAGGATGGTCAAATCGACCACCGCCGACGATTGAAACGATTTGGGCGCCCGCTGCCGGTAGGTGAGCGGCTGAGTTGGCACCGTTACCGAAATCTCGATTTCGCCACCCTTCTGCACCTGGTCGAGGTTGCGAAACTTGGCCACCCGGAGCAGCAGCTGCGGCGGGCCGGCCTGGGCACCGAGGCCGGCCGCCAGGACCAGCGAAAGAGAGAGGGGCAGGACGCGCATAGAGAACAAAAATAAGCAATAGCTCTGCGCCGGGGCCATTATCGTGCCGCGGCCCCTGTGCACCATACCCAGTACCGGGCGCTCCCTACCCCCCTGTGGCGGGCCAAAGCTGGCTTGCCACTCCGGGCGGCGCGGCTACCTTGCGCCCATGTCCGTTGTCCTGACCGAGCTGCATTACCTGCCCGCTATTCCGTTTTTTAAGCAGCTGTTGCTGGCTGATAAGCTGCTGCTCGATGCCCACGAGCACTACCACAAGCAGACGTACCGCAACCGCTGCCTCGTGCTCACGGTGCAGGGGCCGCAGTCGCTCACGGTGCCGGTGGTAGACGGGGCCCGCGCCGCGAAGGTGCGCACCAGCGAAATCGAGATTGACTACCGCCAGAACTGGCGGCACCGCCACTTTCGCACCCTGCAAACCGCCTACGGCGCCTCCCCGTATTTTAGCTACTACGCTGATTATTTGCAGGATATTTACGCCCAAAAGCCCGCCCGGCTCTGGGATTTGAACCTGGCTTTTCTCCAGCTGTTATTTCGCTGCCTGCGCTGGCCGCTCCCCATCGGGTTCACGGCCGAGTATTTGCCCCCTACCCCCCTGGCGCCGGACCAGGCGACGCCATCCGCCCTACTCGACCGGCGCGACTTCCTGACACCCAAAGCCCTGCCGAACGGGCCCGAACCTGACAGACCGTCGCCCCGACCCTACCCCCAGGTATTTGGTACCGCATTTGTACCAAATCTCAGCGTGTTGGACTTGCTGTTTATGCAAGGGCCGGGGGCGGGGCAGTTTTTGTAGACCTGGGAGAAGGTCAATTTTATTTTGTCCGAACCTTCGCTCCCAGGCGCTTGTTTTTCAAATATTCCGCTTTCCTTTACGTATCTGTGTAGCGTAACTATTCAGGCCGTTTTCGGTACAGCTACTATCTGCGTCTTATTTATATCTTGCTTGCATGGAAGCTAAATTTTCAAACCGCGTCAAGGAGGTTATTTCCTTGAGCCGGGAGGAGGCCATCCGGCTGGGCCACGACTACATCGGTACCGAGCATTTGCTGCTGGGCATGATTCGCGAAGGCGAAGGCACGGCTCTGGGCTTGCTTAAGAAGCTCGGCGTGGCCACCGATGAGCTGAAGTTTGCCCTGGAGCAAGCCACACGCAATACGGCCTCCTCCCAGGGCACCAGCATTACCGGCTCGATTCCGCTGACCAAGCAGACCGAGAAGGTGCTGAAAATCACCTACCTCGAAGCCAAGATTTTCAAATCGGAAATCATTGGCACCGAGCACCTGCTCCTCTCCATTCTGCGCGATGAGGACAACATTTCTTCTCAAATTCTTTCCAAATTCAACGTGAACTACGAAACCGTGCGCGATTCGCTTGATTACCACGGCGCGGCTCCGGCTACCAGCCCCAAGGCTGGCCCGGAGGCTGACGACGATGACGACCGCCTCTTTGGCCAGGGCCAGGGCGGGACTGGCCGGGGCCAGCAGGGTGGGCAGGGCGGTGTCGCTGGCACCCGCAAGGCCGGGGAGAAATCGCGTACGCCGGTGCTCGATAACTTCGGCCGCGACCTCACCAAGCTAGCTGAGGAAGACAAGCTCGACCCCATCGTGGGCCGCGAAAAAGAGATTGAGCGCGTGGCTCAGGTACTGAGCCGCCGCAAAAAGAACAACCCGATTCTCATCGGTGAGCCGGGGGTAGGCAAAACGGCTATCGCCGAAGGCCTAGCCCTGCGCATCATCCAGAAGAAAGTGAGCCGCGTGCTGTTCAACAAGCGGGTAGTGACGCTGGACCTGGCTTCGCTGGTAGCCGGCACCAAGTACCGCGGCCAGTTTGAGGAGCGCATGAAGGCCGTGATGAACGAGCTGGAAAAGTCGCCCGACGTGATTCTGTTCATTGATGAGTTGCATACCATCGTGGGCGCGGGCGGCGCTTCGGGCTCGCTCGATGCTTCGAACATGTTCAAGCCGGCCCTGGCCCGCGGCGAGATTCAATGCATCGGCGCTACTACGCTGGACGAGTACCGCCAGTATATTGAGAAGGATGGCGCGTTGGCCCGTCGCTTCCAGATGGTGATGGTGGACCCCACTACCCCCGAGGAAACGATTGAGATTCTGCACAATATCAAGGACAAGTACCAGGACCACCACCACGTGGTGTACACGGACAAGGCCATTGAGCAGTGCGTGAAGCTGAGCGACCGCTACATGAGCGACCGCTTCCTGCCCGACAAGGCCATCGACATCCTGGATGAGGCTGGTGCCCGCGTGCATATCAACAACATCGTGGTGCCGGAGGATATTCTAAAGCTCGAAGAGCAGATTGAGAATATCAAAGGCGAGAAAAACCGCGTGGTGAAATCGCAGCGCTACGAGGAGGCCGCCAAGCTTCGTGATACCGAGAAGAAGTTGCTGGAGCAGCTCGAATCGGCCAAGAAAAGCTGGGAGGACGAGACCAAGAAGAAGCGCTACACGGTAAAAGAGGAAAACGTGGCTGAGGTAATCGCCATGATGACCGGCATTCCCGTGAACCGCGTGGCCCAGAACGAAAGCCAGAAGCTGCTCAACATGGGTGAGGAGCTGCAAGGCAAAGTAATTGGCCAGGAAAAAGCCATCAAGCAATTGGTGAAGGCCATCCAGCGCACCCGCGTAGGCCTGAAAGACCCGAAAAAGCCGATTGGCTCGTTCGTGTTCCTTGGCCCAACGGGCGTGGGTAAGACGGAGCTGGCTAAGGTACTGGCTACCTACCTCTTCGACAAGGAAGACGCACTGGTGCGCGTGGATATGTCGGAGTACATGGAGAAGTTCAGCGTATCGCGCCTGGTGGGCGCGCCTCCCGGCTACGTGGGCTACGAAGAAGGCGGTCAGCTGACGGAGAAAATCCGCCGCAAGCCGTACTCGGTTATCCTGCTCGACGAGATTGAAAAGGCGCACCCCGACGTATACAACCTGCTGCTGCAAGTGCTGGACGACGGTATCCTGACCGACGGCCTGGGCCGTAAGGTAGACTTTCGCAACACCATCATTATCATGACCTCGAACATCGGGGCGCGTGACCTGCAGGACTTCGGCGCGGGCATCGGCTTCGGTACCAAGTCGCGCAACGAGAACCTGGACGAGCTGACGAAGGGCACGATTACCAATGCCCTGAAGAAGACCTTCTCGCCCGAGTTTCTCAACCGCTTGGATGACGTGATTGTCTTCAATTCACTGGAGAAGAAAGACATCCATAAAATCATCGACATCAGCCTCGGCAAACTACTGAGCCGCGTGCTGTCATTGGGCTATAAAGTGGAGCTGACGGAGAAGGCCAAGGATTTCGTGGCTGAGAAAGGATACGACCCCAAGTACGGCGCGCGTCCGCTGAACCGGGCCATTCAGAAGTACATCGAAGACCCGATTGCCGAGGAAATCCTGAAAGCCCAGTTGCTGCACGGCGATGTTATAACCGCCGACTACGAGGAAGGCAAGGAGGAGCTGACGTTCAGCATCGCTAAGAGCGATGAGGCCCCCAACCTGCCCAGCGACGAGCGGCCCGAAGAGGCGCCCTCGGAGCCCGAGGTTGGAGAAGCTAAATAAGTAGTTTTGAGGCTAAAAAAGGCCGGTTCCGCAGGGCGGGGCCGGCCTTTCTCATTCATGGTAAGGCGCGGGGCTGGCCCCCACTCGCCGTGGAATAGCTCGGGACGGGCTCGTTTAACGACGGGCGGGGGCCAGCCCCGCGCCCTACACCAAGCGAGGCTTTTTTAGCCGGACGTTAGTCTAAGCCATCTAATTGATTGACAATTTTTTGTTTAAAAAAATCTGACCGGATAACTACTCTTCTCAACTGACTGGCAGCGAGCGGGATTAAACAAATTCTGGCAACTCTCGTTCGTTCAGTTGTTTAATCCCAACGTTTTTCCACATCCCATGAAAACCACCACGCTAAGCGCCGCGCTTGTCAGCGGCTTATTATTTACCGCTGGCTGCTCATCGAACACCGACAGCAAGGACATGGCCAACAAAGCCAACGACCAGAAGATTGAGAAAATGGATTCGGCCAACACCAACGGCGGCGCAATGACCACGGCCGGCTCGGAGGGCAATGCCAAAGACGTGGCCGACTATATGGTGACGCTGGCCAACACCGGCCGCGCCGAGTACGAGATGAGCCAGGCAGCCGCCTCGCGCGCCACTACCCCCGCCGTGAAGAAGTACGCCAGCAAAACCGTGAGCCAGCACGCCAAGGACGAGCAGGAACTGAAAAGTGAAGCCGCCAAGTACAATATCACGCTACCCACCGCGCTCTCCAGTGATAGCCAGGATATGCTCAATACCATGAATAAGGAGTCGAAACCGATGGACTTCGAGAAGAAGTACCTCGATGACATGACGGACATCAACGACAAGGCCATCAGCAAGGAGAAGGACCTGATTGGTAAGACCACCAACACCGACCTCAAAGCTTACGCCCAGAAAATGCTGGACGACGACCAGAAGCATATGACCGAAGCCAAAACGCTGCGCGGCACGATGAAATAAGCCTGGCAATATCCCCAGCGACGTTGAAAAAGCCCCACCGGTGCCTCCGCTTTAGTCGCGGACCACCGGTGGGGCTTTGTTCTATCTTCTACGCTGCGCTTAGCCGCCCTGCTTGCTACCCCCGCCTTTGGTGTCGTCGTTGTTGATGCTCTTGCGCTGGCGGCCGGCCTGCTCCTGGCCAAAGCGATAGCCGAGGGTGAAGCGGAACGAGCGCTGGTAGGCGTAGAAGGTGGAACGCTGGTCGAAGTAGGGCGTGCTTGTGGTGCTGCGGTAAGCCCAGGAATTGTTGAATGGCGAGCCGAAATTGAGCGTCAGGTCGAGCTTTTCTTTCAGGAAGGTTTTCTTGGCTCCTAGTTGATAATAAAGGTTGGCTGGGTTGGTACCTTGAATGCTGGGCCGGGGCGTCGAGCCAAACGCGAACGCCTGGAGCGTCAGGGTTTTAGTCAGGTTATAAGAAGTATTGAAGTTTAGGCCAGCCGTAAAGCCTTTCTGCTCGGCTTGCAGTGCCGGCGAGCGCAACACAATGTACTGCACGTCGGGGCCGAGGCTCAGGCTCCAGGCGGGCACAGGCTTAAGCGAAGCGTACACGTTAAACTGGTAGAAGGTATTGGCCGCTACGTTGGCAAAGGTGCTGGCAATCACGCCAGTACTGTCAGTGGGCAAGCGCACCCGCTCGATGGCGTTACCGGTGTGGCGCACTGAGAGCGAGGCGTTGAGGGAAGTAGTTTTAATACTGGTATTGTAGCTCAGCTCGTACGAATCGGTCAGTTCGGGGTCGAGGGCGGGATTGCCGTAGCTGATAACTCCCGGCTGCGAGCGGTTGACGAAGGGGTTGAGGTAGTCGATGAATGGGCGCGTGATGCGGCGGCTATACGCCGCGCGCAGGCTGCTGGCCTCACCCAGGCTGTACTGCAAAAAGCCGTTGGGCAGCGGCGTGAGGTAGGAGCGCGGCGGCAACGCCGAGCCAGTAGTGCGAGACTCGGCGCTGATAGCGGTGCGCTCCAGGCGGCTCCCGAGACTAGCCGTCAGCTTCTTACCTACCCCGAAAGAGTAGATGCCGTAGGCCGCCTGCACGTCTTGGTTATATACAAAATCGGTGGCGCGGGTGGGGTCGGAAGCCAATTCGCTACCATAGCGGGTGCGCAGGGTATCGACCGTAGCTACCGAGCCAGTGCGGCGGAAAATGGCTTTAAGACCCACTTCCAGCTTATTCTTCTCGCCAAAGGGGTGGGCGTAGTCGGTTTGCAGCGTGATTTCGTGGCCGGGGGTGCGTCCCCGGCTCCGCTCGACGCGGGTGGCCTGGCTGGGCTCCAGGGCAATGAGTGAGCCGTCGTACTGATGGTAGTCGTAGCCAAACGTGCTGGGGTTGAGGGAGTATTGCGCCAGCAGGCTAAACTCGCGCCGGGGCTGCTTAAACGTGTGGGTATAAGTACCGGTGGCTTCCAGGTTGAGGCTGCTAAAAACGTTTTTGGTATCGCGGGTAAACAGCTGGCTGGCTACGCCCGGCACCGGCGACACATAGGAGTTGAGCAAGTTGCTGGTCGAGTAGCCGCTGTAGTACTCTGCCGCGGTAGCCAGCGAGAAGCTGTGGTGTTCGGCGGGGTCGTAGTCGAGGCCCACATTGCTGCCGTACCATTGGCCGCGGCTGTAATTACTGCTGCTCTGGCGCAGGGTGTCGGTGCCGTACCGGGAGTAGGCCTGGCGGTAAGTTTCGGAGCGGCCGGGGTTGAACCACATCCCGGTGCTGGCCGAAGACGTGAAATTGACCTTACCCCGCCGGAAATTCAGTGACCCGTTCAGGTTGGTATTGCGATTGCCGGCGCTGGCGCTCACGCGGCCATTGGCGGCTTGGCTGGTGCCTTTTTTCAGCACAATGTTGATGATGCCCGCCGTGCCCTCGCCATCGTATTTGGCCGACGGCGTGGTAATAACCTCCACGCTCTGAATCTGCTCGGCCGGAATAGCTTTAAGGGCATCGGCCAGATTCTTGGCCAGGGCTGGTGAGGGCTTATTGTTGATGAGCACTTTAAAGTTGCCCGAGCCGCGCATCGTCACATTACCATCGCCGTCCACGGCCAGCAGCGGGGCCTTGCGCAGCACGTCCTGAGCGGTGCCGCCGGCGTTGCTCACGTCCTGGTCGGCATTATAGACGAGGCGGTCGGGGCGCACTTCTACCACGGGTTTCTGGCCCACTATCACGGCCTCACCGAGCGCCTGGGCGGCGGTGGGCAGCAGGAACGTGCCGGCCGCCGCAGGCCCTACCCCCACCGTGACGGGCCGGGTGCGGGTGCCATAACCCACGTAGCTGGCCCGCAGCCGAAACGCGCCCGCCGCCAGCTTGGTAAGGCTGAAGTGCCCCTGGTCGTCGGCGGCCACGCCGGTTATAGGCTTGTCGCCGGTGGGCGGCAGCAGTACCACCGTAGCGTAGGCCACTGGCTGGCGGCTCAGCGAGTCGAGGACCGTGCCGCTGAGCGAGCCGGTGGCGGCGGGGGGGGTAGGGGCCTGGGCCTGGCCAAACGTGGCCAGCGATAAGCCCAGCAGCAGCCAAGTCAGCAGAGAGGTAAGCTTTTTCATAGGAAAGCGAAGAATGGTCCAGTGATACTCAGGACCAGTAAGTAGTTGCACGGTAGAGGCGTAAGTTATCCTTCACCTGCCCCGGTTATCGGCGTCAGGCTTGTTTTGTTACCAAGGGGGCGGGTTATTTTTTCAGGGCCTTATAGCCCATGCCCATGCTGAAGGAAGCGTCGCGGGTAATTTCCACGTCTAGCTCGGCCTGGCGGTCGCCCAGGTTGCGCACCAGCGCCGCCGAACCGGCCCCGAAGGCCAGCGCGGCGCGTTGCCCCGGTTCGAGGCGGCCACGCTCCTCTATTGTGCCACCGGGCCGGCGCTCAGCCACGCTCACCGGTACCGGGCCGCTATTGCGGACCTTGACGCGAAACGCCCCGCGCTGCTGCCCGCCCAGCACGAACTGCTCGCCGACTTTGATATAGGTGTGGGAGGTGATGGGGCCGAAGGCGAGCACGGGCAGCAGCAGGGCCAGAAAAAAGAAATACATAGCGTGGGCAGGGGGATTAGTGAAACAAGAGCCCAAAGGTCCGCCCCTACCCCCCGCCCGGCGCTCCAGGTCATTATCCGGGCCGCCCCAACTTATGATTTGGGCCGCGCCAGTTCGCTGGGCGCCTGGCCCAGCAGCTTCTTAAACACGCGGTTAAACGTTGATTTTGAGTTAAATCCGCTTTCCAGCGCCACACCCACCAGCGAGTAGTGGCCAAAGCGCGGGTCGGCCAGCTTGCGGCGCGCCTCCGCTACCCGGTAGGTATTCACGAAGTCGTTGAAGTTCTGCCCGCAGCCCATATTAATAACTTTGGAGAGCACGCCGGGATTGGTGCGCAGGCGCTGGGCCAGCTCGGTGAGGGTCAGTTCGGGCTCCAGCCAGGGCTGCTCGGTCGCCATCAGGGCCAGCAGCTTGTCGCGCCAGGGCAGTAGCTCGGGGGGCAGCGCGGCGGGGGCCGGACGGGCTTCGGCCTCAGCCGGGGGGGTAGGCGGGCCGGGTACGGCCGTCGGCAGCGGGGCCGTGGTTTCGGCTGTCGGCACTTCGGCTACCACTTCAGGCAGCGCCTCGGCCGGGCCGGGCACGGGCAATGCCCCAAAGCGTAGGGGCGTGGTAGCGGCCGCATAGTTGGCCTGAATACCCACCACGATTAACCCGTAGATGAGCACTCCGCGCAAGGCGAAGAAGTACCACGAAACATCGTAGTCAAACTCAAACACATAGTTGAGCAGGGTAAAAACGAAGCCCACGGTCAGCACCAGCGCCTGGAGCACCAGCAGCTGCCGCAGCCCGGCAAAGCGCAGGCGCTCGGGGTCCGAGAAGTTATCGTTGAGGTAGCGGCGGTAGCGGCGGTAGTCGGCCAGCACCCGTAGGCCGTAACCCAGCAGCAGCGCGTAGCCCAGCAGGGCCTCCGGGAAGTACAGTCCATCGAGCGCCGTGGCGGCGGCGCCCTTGGTGCCAAAGAAATCGGGGAGCACCTGGCCCCTGATGCCCCGGCACCACAGCAGGTCGTACATGGCCGCGGCGGCAAACAAGCCCAATTCCAGCAGCCCCGGCACCAGGTGCCAGGCCAGTCGCCGCCAGCGAAACTCCTGGTTGGTAAGGCCGCGGAAATACAGATAATAGGCCGGCCCCAGTAACAGCCCCGCGCGCCAGGGTACGTAAAACATGAACGTGGAATAGCCGTCGTGGCTATCAAACCAGCCGGCGTAGCCCAGCATCCACTGGCTCACGCTGAGGGTGGGTAGGGCGATAAGCAGGGCCAGCAGCGCGTCGGGGGCGGCCCCGCGCCGCCCGGCCCAGCAGCCATAGGGTAGCCACGGCCCCTGGCACCACAAACGGAAGCAGCAGTGAGCTGCGCGGACCAAAGCTGAATAGCATAGTTACGAAAGTACGCCACGGACCATAAGGCCTTATTGCTATTCTCCCGTAGCTTTGGGGTAACTCCCCTGTATTTCCGGCCCCTTTATGCACATCCTCCGCCACGTTGATTTAACGCGGGTTTTCTTCGTCGATATCGAAACCGTGCCGGGCTACGCCACCCACGCCGAACTACCCGAAGCCCACCAGCCGCTGTGGAAGAAATTTTGCGAGAAGCGCCACGCCCGCGAGCTGGCCGATGGCCAGACTCACGAGGAGCTATTCCGCAACGGCGGCCTCTACGCCGAGTTTGGCAAGGTGGTGTGCATCTCGGTAGGCTTCTTCCGGCCATTGAAGGACGAGACGCTGGAGTTTCGCACCAAATCCTTCGCCGACGATGATGAGTACGAGGTGCTGCGCGGCTTCGGGCAGTTTTTGCAGCGTTACGCTCCCTACGGCGGCCGCTACGCCAAGCTCGACACGGCGGGCCCCGATGGCCATTTCCTCTGCGCGCACAACGGCCGCGAGTTCGACTACGGCTACCTGGGCCGGCGGATGCTCATCTGCGGGCAGCCCATTCCGCCCATGCTCGACGTGGCCGGCCACAAGCCCTGGGACCTGCCCCACCTGCTCGACACGATGGAGCTCTGGAAGTTTGGCGACAACAAGGGGCACATTTCCCTACCCCTGCTGGCGGGCGTGTTCAACATCCCTTCGCCCAAAGACGATATCGACGGCTCGCAGGTAGCCCGCGTCTATTGGGAAGAGAAGAATCTGGGGCGTATCGTGGTGTATTGCGAGAAAGATGTTATTACGACGGCGCGCGTCTACCTGCACTACACCGGCCAGCAGGCCCTCTGGCCCGAAGTGCAGCTCACCCAGGTGCCCTGGCTGGCTGCCCAGGCTTCCACCTGATTCTATTGTTCCAGTTAGTCTAACTAGAAGAGGTCGCCAGTTGGCGGCCTTTTTTTGCATCTAACCAAGTAATTTTTGAAATCAATTCTTAACCCTGATGCATTTAATACAATTTGTATTTTTTAGTTTTAAAATAAAATGAATTTAAGCAGTCTACTTTCATTAATTATAAATCTCGAATTAGTTCAACTAAAATAACTTTTTTTCTTCGTTTTTACGCATTTATGAGCTTTTACAAAATTTTCTCTTATATTTACTCACGCTTAGCCAGCAAGCAGAATAAAGCAATTACCCATTACCCTTTACTTATTTTTTTATCAAAATAATTATAATTTTTTATCTGCAAGTTATTGTTAATAAATTACTATTTGGTTACACCCTTACCCTTTACTCAATGCGTTTACATCTATCATTATTAGTAGTATTAGTGGCTCTACTACACAACCTCCCCACCCTGGCCCAGGTAGTGGCCCCTAGCCAGGGTGGTGAGGTTGGGTTGGTACTTGTGACCACTACCACGATGGAACTGAGCTTTGGTACTAGCGGCACTGGACAGGGCCGGGTAGTAGCCATTGCGGCCACGAGTGGTGGCATGCCCGTGCCACTGGCAGCTACCGATGATACGTTTTATACTGCCAATTCCGCCTATGGCCAGGGAGGCCAATTGGGGCAGGGCTACGTGATATATAATGGCACCGGCAACTCTACTACCGTTACGGGCCTCAAGCCTAATACCTATTACTACGTCACTGATGCGGAGTACAATACCGATGGAAATAGCATTGCGTATAATACCTATGGCATCAGTATGTCGGCCTCTACCAAGGCTGCATCAGCGGCAACTGCTACCCCCCTTCCTGTTACGCTTACCTCTTTTACCGGCACCGTTGATACCCACAGCTTAGCTACCCTGCACTGGAATACTTCAGTTGAGCAGAATACCGCTTACTTCGCTCTCGAACGCTCAGCCGATGGCGCTGCTTTTACCGAAATTGGGCAACTATTAGCGGCTGGCACAAGTAGTAAATCACTTATATACGAGTGGCTTGACAAACAGCCGCTCCAAGCCATCACTTACTATCGCCTTCGGCAAGTGGACCAAGATGGCAACGCTCACTATAGCCAGGTTTTGGCGCTACTACCTGCCGCTATTGCTAACATAATGCAGTCGGTAGAGGTTTATCCAAATCCTAGTGCCGGAGAAACTATCCAACTTCTACTACAAGGCTATAGCGGAGAATTATTCCAACTACATCTTACTGACGCGCTAGGCCGCACGGTCATGACCCAAGCCCTTACCCCCGCTGAATCACATTATCTTATTCCACTAGCCCTACCCCAGGGTATTGCATCCGGCACCTATGTCCTAACCCTAGCCGGCAATGGCAGCCCCATTCAAAAGCGTATCGTTGTGTCTGATTAGCTATACTATTTACCAAGTAAGCCTTTTTTCTTATACTAGTTAGCATTCAATAAATTATTTATTATAATTATTTAATATTTAAAAGGGCCCTTCTGAAGAGAATGGCCCTTTTTGCGTGTATAAACGGTCATTCTGACCCAATTCAGCGAAAGTTCAGTGTCTACTCGTACCTCCTTGTACAAAAACTCACTAAGGCTCTATATCAAAAGGCAACCAATATTTCATCCTTAAATCCAATAAAAGCAGAAATAACTGTACATAAGGCATATTTTTTTGCATTTGACCAACAAAGCCGGATGTTCACCGTATATTTGATTGTCGATTTTCTCCTGTTATTCGTTGACAACATGAAAACACTTTTAAACACCCACCCATTCGCACCATGCATGCTATGGCAGCGAATAATGTCAAGATTTGGCACCAGAGTTTCAGCCGGACTTATACTCCTTTTGATAGTAAGCTTCGCTAACCAAGCATTGGCTGCTGGCTTTAGCAGTAATTATGTAGTCATCAGTAGTGTTGTTGGCACTGGCGGTAGTGGCGGTGTGAACGGTAATTACTATACAACTCTAGGTAGCTCTACACCTAAGTTTACTAGCATTAGTAACTTAGGCACGTTTGACCGAGGCTCGGGCACTCTAACATTAGGGGCTGAATCTAATACGACTGAGTCGGGCACTGAGAATGTCAATGGCGTTCAGGTATTCTATAGGGTATATCTAGACGACGGTACTACTGCTGCGGCATTTACGTCGGCTAGCCCTGCCCTACAGCTTACCCAAACTTCTGTCTCAAACAAAACCAGACAGTTTAATTCGGTTGGCCCAGTAAACATTCTCAGTGCTACCACTGGTGCAGGCAACTATAAGGTTGACTTTTTCTTTCGGCTAAATGGCACTACCAAAAGCGGTAATAGTACCAATCCCCTTATTTTCGACGATTCCAACAATGGTAGTTTCTACACAGGCAAATTTACTGTAATTGGTAGTGTACCTGCGATTTGGAAAGGTGGATTAAATAGCAGTTGGTTTAATCAGGCCAACTGGTCCCCTCAAACTGTTCCTACTGCAAAGACAGATGTCACAATTCCTTATACTGACGCAAATGGTGTTAAGCTTAAAAACTTCCCGACTATTAGTAGTAATACGGCTTATGTGCGTACCCTAACCATATTAGGTAACAATACGGCAACTGGGGCAGTCATTAATCTCTACGGCGGTGAATTGCAGGTTTTTGGTGACTTTAAAGACGCGAATGCCGGTATGAATGCGACCGGCGGGATATTTACGCTAGCAGGTGGGAATCAAACATTTGATGGGGATAGATTCTATAATTTCAATATTCAGGGTGGAGGCACAAAGACACTTACTGGTGTTCTTAACATAGTAACTAATCTGACATTCGTTACCAGCGGCGCAGGAGGTATTATTTCTACGCGCACTGATAATCAAAATAGTTATGGAGTCAATTTACTTCCCCCAAATGCTACTATATCCAATGAAGATGAGAATAGCTATGTTCTAGGAGTTTTAAATTCCTCTAGAGATATTGGTAACTTTAGCAACTTTGGTGGTATTGGTGTAGACTTAACAGTGGCAGGGGGCGTTTCATCTGTTTCGGTTACCCGCATCACTGGTATTAGCTATACAGGTGTAGGGCTTAAGGGTTCGAGTGTGCAACGTAGTTTTACTTTCTACCCGGATAATTCTACTGGATTGAATTATACGCTAGCTTTCCACTACTTAACTGGTGAGTTAAATGGGAATGATGCGTCCAATTTGGCTTTCTATGTTTCACCGCCAAATGTTTCCACTTTTACTTTGCTTGGCAGAGGCACAAATAATCCAGGTGCCAAGACGTCAACGCTAACTCAGATTACGACTACATTGAATTCAGCATTTACGCTGGGTGAAGTCGTTCCTCTCCCCGTCACGCTCACCAGCTTCACGGCTACTGCTACGGCGCAGGGCGCGGCGCTGCTACGCTGGGCTACGGCTACGGAGAGCAACAACCGGGGCTTTGGCATCGAGCGGCAGCTTGGCGCTAATGAGGCTTGGCAGTCAGTAGGCTTTGTGGCGGCTGGTGCCACTACGGGTAGCACGTATGAGTTCACGGATAAGAGCCTGGTGAATGCGCCAGCCTCGGCCCAGGCTTACTACCGTCTGCGGCAGGAAGACCTGAACGGGAAAGTGACTTACTCGCCGGTGGCAGCTATCAACCGCACGGCAGCGGTGGCTGCTACGGAGCTGACGTTGAGCCCGGTGCCGGTTAGCGGTACAGATAACCTGTCGGTAGGGCTGGCGGAGGCCGGGCAAGCCGGGATTATGGTGGCAGTTACCAATACCCAGGGCCAGCGCCTGATGAGTTTCACCACGCAAGCCAGCACCGACGCGGCCTTGAGCCTACCGGTAACCAGCCTGGCCGCCGGCGTTTACATCGTGACCGTGCAAGTGCCCGGCCAGGCCGCACGTCACGCGCGCTTCGTGAAGCTGTAGCATTATCTGAAATATAGCAACCAGAACGACCAGCCGGGCTAGCCTCGGCTGGTCGTTCTGCTTTTAAGCTACTGGTGAACCACTTGGTTTATCTGGTTCCGTGTCGTTGCTTTGCCGGCTCATCCTGAATTAAGGCGCGGCTGGCTGCATGAATACTACTTTTCTTCGTTGGCTACCGCTGGTTGGGCTGCTCCTGGTTGCCAGCCTGGAAGTGTTTCTGGTGCGCCCACCCCGGCCAGTGCCAGCTACGGCACCGGGTCCCGACTTTTCGGCGCAACGCGCGTTCCGCGATGTAGCCGTGGTAGCCAGCCAGCCGCATCCGCTGGGCTCGCCCGCGAATGCCCGCGTGCGGGACTACTTGCTGAAGCGTTGCCGCGAGCTGGGGCTGGTAGCTACTGTGCAGGATACCAGTATTTTGGTGGCTAAAAACGGCCAGCTACTCGCGGGGCGCGTGCAGAATATCATTGCCCGGCTACCCGGCCGGCAGCCGGGCGGCCAGGCGGTGCTGGTGCTGGCGCACTACGACTCGCAGCCCCACGCGCCCGGCGCCGGCGACGATGGCGCGGGCGTAGCCGCGATGCTCGAAACCGTGCGGGCGCTCCGGGCCGGGCCACCGTTGCCGCACGATGTTATCTGGTTGTTCAGCGATGGCGAGGAGGCGGGCCTGCTCGGGGCGCGGGCCTATGCGCGCGACACGGCCCGCTTGCGGCGCGAGGTGGGGGTAGTCCTCAATTTTGAGGGCCGGGGCAACGCGGGACCCAGCCTGACGTTTGAAGTCAGCCCCCAAAACGGCTGGGTGATGCGCGAATACGCCCGCGCGGCCCCCTACCCCATCGCTTCGTCGCTGTTTTACGAAGCCTATCGGCACCTGCCGAATGATACGGATTTTACGCCCCTGCGCGCCGCGGGCCTGACGGGCCTCAACTTCGCGTTTGTGGGCGGCTACCCCTACTACCACAGCCCCGCCGACACGCCCGCGCACCTCGACCTGGGCTCGCTGCAACACCACGGCTCGTACATGCTAAGCCTGGTGCGGCATTTTGGCAGCATCTCGCTGGCCCGGACCAAGGCACCCGACGAAACGTTTTTCAACCCCATAGGCCACTGGCTGGTGCATTACCCCGCCGCCTGGAACCTACCGTTTACCCTATTGTCGCTCGGCCTGCTAGGGCTGGCTATAGTGGTGGCCTACCAGCGGGGGCGGCTGAGCATCGGTAGTCTGTTGGGCGGCGCGCTGGTCTGGCTGGCTGGGTTAGTGTTGATGCTGGGCGGCGGCTGGGGCTTGCTCAAACTAATTACCGCGTTTTACCCACAATACGGCGCGTTTTACGACCAGGCCTCGTACAATGCGCCCGCTTACCAAGCCGCACTGCTGGCGCTGGGGGTAGGGCTTTTCGCGGCGTATTACGGGTGGCTGAGCCGTTACCTGCGGCCGGACTCACTGGTGGGCGGGGCGCTGCTGATGGTGGCCATGCTGGCGGGGCTGCTGCAATGGCGGGCGTCTTCCTCGGCATTTTTACTGACGCTGCCGCTGCTGACCGCTACCGTGGCCTGGGGCCTGCGCCTGAACCAGACGGCCAGCCCTACCCGCCAGCCTGGTATTGGGATAGGGCAATGGCTGCTGGCGCTGCCCGCGGTGGCGCTGCTGAGCCAGGTGATAGCCTTGCTCTTCGTGGTGTTTGGGTTGGGCCTGCTGGCGCTGGCGCCGCTACTGGTGAGCGCGGTACTGCTGGGCCTGCTGCTCCCTGTGCTGCTACCCATCGTGAGTCCGCCCACGGGGCCCAACCGGCCGATGGCTACCAGTTGGGTTTTACCAGCGCTGGCTTTTGCCACGGTGCTGGGGGCGCTGGGGGTAGGGCACGCCACTCGCCAGCCAACGGCCGACCAGCCGCGGCAAACGCATCTTTTTTATACCCTCGATGCCACGCGGCAACGGGCCTACTGGCTATCGGCGGCGGCCCGGCCCGATGTCTGGACCAGCCATGTCCTAACCCGGCCGCGGTACCAGCCGCTGCCGGCGCTCTTCCCGCAGTCGGCCGCGCCCATCCTGCACCAGGCAGCTCCCGTGCTGGCCCTGGCTCCGCCTACCCTCGCTGTTTTGGCCGATGAAAGCACGCCCGGTCAACGGTTACTCAGCGTGCGGCTAGTACCCGGCCGGTCGGGAGTAAGTAGTTTATTACTAAGCATAACCGCTACTACCCGCGTGCAGGCGCTGCGCGTGGCGGGCCAGGCGGTAGCGCCCGCCGACTTACTTCCCGCGGCGGGCACGACCAGCCTTACCTTTTTTGCTCCGCGCGCGGCGGGGGAGCTTATCGAGTTGAGCGTAGCCGGCCAGGGACCCGTGCGGCTGGCCGTTACGACGCGCAGCCTGGGCCTGCCCCCCGTGCCGGGCCTGCCGCCCCTACCCCCTGTTATGGTGCCGGAGCCCGGCTACAACAGCTTCACTACCCAGGTGCGGCAGGAGTTCCGGCTGTAAGGCGCACGGTGCCGCGCGGCTACCAGTTGTCATCGGCCACTTTGCCGCTCACGCGCTGGCGAATGCTGCTGGCCTGCTGGCGGCCACTGCGGTAGATGGCGTCGATGGTTGACTGAAGCACCGGGCGGGGGTAGCCGTTGGCATCGAAGGTCAGCGCGTTGGGCGTCAGGTAGTTTTCAATGGGCGTAGCGGCCCCCTGGCCCTGGCCGCTGTCGAAGGCAAAATCGGTGATGATGTAGCGAAAGCGGCCGGGCTTTACCTGGATAGTGACGGTGCGCCAGAGCGGTACCTGCACGTTGGCCCCCAGCAGGTTTTGCATCACCAGCTCACTGGCCTTGCCGCTCAGGGTGCCGGTGGCCGGGTCGGCCTGGCTCAGGGTGGGCTTTACCGGGCCGGGCGCGGTGGCAAACCACTCTTTGGCGCGCGTGTAGAGCTGGGCCTGGGTAGCGCCCGGCACCTGCACCACCGCCCGAAACGACACCTTGCCGGTGGTCGAGTCCATAGGCAGCGGGTTGACCCAGCCGTGCAGCTTGGGCAGCTTTAGCGGAGTTTGCGCGGCGGCGGGTAAGCCCGCGCTCAGCAGCGCGAGCAGAAAAAGAACGTATTTCATAAGAAGGGTTTACGCAAAGCAGTTGCGACGGGGTTGTGCGGCACGAGGCGGCTAGCGGGCAGATGCCCACCGGCTCACGGCTGGCTGTTGGTTGCTTTGCAAATGTCTTTCCAATTCAAAACGCTACGGCGTCAGCATTATTTTACCACTAAAAAAGCCCGCCAGACGCAGGGTCAGGCGGGCTTTTTGGGTAATTATTACGCGCTTTAGCTGAGCGAAGCCACGTCGATGACGAAGCGGTATTTCACGTCGCCTTTCAGCATCCGCTCGTAGGCTTCGTTGATGTGCTGGATATCAATCAGTTCGATATCCGACATGATGTTGTGCTCGGCGCAGAAGTCGAGCATCTCCTGCGTTTCGGCGATGCCGCCGATGAGCGAGCCGGCCACGCGGCGGCGCTTGGCAATGAGGTTGAAGGCGTGCAGGTGCGGCGCCTCGGAGGGCACGCCCAGCAGAATCATGGTGCCGTCGAGGCGCAGCAGGTTCACGTAGGTCCCGAGGTCGAGCTGGGCCGATACGGTGTTGATGATGAAGTCGAAGTAGTTGCTCACCGACTTCAGCTGCTCCTTGTCTTTGGTTACCACAAACTTGTGGGCACCGAGGGCTTTGGCATCGGCTTCCTTTTCGGGCGAAGTGCTGAGCACCGTTACCTCGGCGCCGAGGGCGGCGGCAAATTTTACGGCCATGTGGCCCAGGCCGCCGAGGCCCATCACGGCTACGCGGTGGCCGGGGCCCACTTTCCACTGGCGCAGAGGCGAGTAGGTGGTGATGCCGGCGCACAGCAGCGGGGCCACGCGGGCCAGATCGAGCTTCTCGCTCACCTTGAGGGTATATTTCTCATCCACCACGATTTGCTGCGAGTAGCCGCCGTAGGTGGGCTGGCCGGTAGCAATTTCGCGGCCGTTATAGGTGCCGACCATGCCGGTGGTTTCGCAGTACTGCTCCAGGCCTTCCTGGCACGACGAGCACTCGCGGCACGAATCGACCATGCAGCCCACGCCGGCCAGGTCGCCTACTTTGAAGCCCTTTACGTGGTCGCCCACGGCCGATACGCGGCCCACGATTTCGTGGCCCGGCACCATCGGGAAGATGGAGCCGCCCCACTCGTCGCGCACCTGATGCAGGTCAGAGTGGCACACGCCGCAGAACAGGATATCAATCTGCACGTCGTGGGGGCCGGGGGCGCGGCGCTCCACGGTAAACGGCTCAAGGGGAATAGTGGCGGCGGGAGCCGCGTAAGCTTTGGTGGCGGACATTAACGTCTGGTCTGGTTTTAGGAAGGAAAATGCCTACAAAAACGCCGCGACGGCCCGGTGGGCAGCGGCGGCGCTTGGGTAGTGTAGGAGGTTAACCAGCCGGAGCGGGCAAAGGTTGGGGCCGGGCCAGCGCCCCGGCCACCAGCCCGTGCATTCGCACCAGCGACTGCCGGGCGAAGCGGCGCTGCAACATGCGACCGAATACTTTGAAACCCAGCCAGTAAAATGGATTGCGAATCGTACCCTTCCGCGACATGGCATGAATGCGAAACCGCACCGCGCCGGTCGCCAGGTTCTTATGCACCGAAAAGTTAATCTGCCCCCGCTCAAAATGGCCTTCGAGCGTGCGGTAGCCGTAGCCCCACACCCGCTCGGGGCCCGCGGCGGAGGGTAGGGCGGCCTCATCCACCACGTCTACGATGCGCACGCCGAAGAAAAAATGAAACACCAGAAAGTGCGCCCGCAGCACCATCACGCGCTGGCCGAGCGGCTGGCTGGGGTCGAAATAGCCTTTGATGAGGTCGGGCGGCGGGAAGGCGTAGCGACGCATAATATCCTGGGCGGCCGCGAACGAGCCGGCCGGCGCGGGCGGGCCGGGGGCTTCGGCGGGCAGGTCGGTGGCGTAGTCGTCGAGGCGCCAGCCGGCGGCCGCCGGGTAGGCGTGCTGGTCCTCGGCGGCGTAGTTTACTTTGGTGCGCGCATACGCGGCAAGTTGGTCGCGGTACCGCTGCCAGGCATCGGGGGGGGTAGGGGCGGGCAACAGCGGGGGACTACTCATGCGATACTTGCTGATTAGTAGTGCCATCGGGGGCGCGGCGCACGGTTTCGACCACCACCGGACCCAGCGCCTGGCCGCCGCTGGCCTGGCCCACGCGCTGGCAAAACTCCACCCAGGTAGCTTCCTGCATCAGCCGGCCGCCGCCGAGCGTGTCGTAGGCGAAGGCCACCAGCCCGTCGCGCGAGCGGGCCAGCGAGCGAATCTCAAAGCGTAGGGCATCGGGATAATTGTCGAGGGCGTGTACTTCGAACCGAATGCGCCCGGCCTCGGGATGGCCTTCGAGGGTCACCAACTCAAAAAAAGTGGCGCCGACCTGGGTCACGCGCACGCTGCCATTCCAGGGGCCCAGAATTTTGATGTGGAACTCGTCGCCGACGCGCAGCCGGCCGCGCTCGCCGTTCGTTTGCTCAAAATCGGCCAGCAGGCCCGGCGAAAAACGCGGCAGGTCGGCCTGCACCAGCGCCATGAGCCGCGCGGGCGCGTGGTGCGGTCGCGCCACGTCGAGGTAGTAGCGGCGCTCCAGGGCCGGGCCATCGCCACGGGCGGCCGGCTGCTCGGGATGAGAGGGCATCTTTTTAATTTAAAATTTGGAATGAAGAATTGGGGCTTACGTAAAAGTCAGCTGTCGTTGCTTTGCTGCGTTCGCAATGATAGGCGTACGATGGACGAACGAGCGGCGCGGGTATCGTTCGGGAGCAATTGACGCCGCTTGATGCGCGGAATGCGGGCTCGCAATGATAAACGTTTTTACGTAAGCCCTAATTCTACATTCCTCATTCCTCATTCCAAATTAACCAATAGACTTGCACTAAATTGAAAATCAGCATATTATACAATAAAGCACTAACTAACAGGCTGTTGTATTATTTTTGTAAAATAGAATCATCTTGAATGAAATCAGATGCACTTAAGCCAATTAAAAT